>Ga0209955_1000014_pt1 | contig 87907 bp, 90 predicted proteins | sample SalPonA_A_H2O_MG_FD_185716 | JGI IMG/M metagenome (GOLD analysis project Ga0209955, IMG submission 185716) | Water microbial communities from South San Francisco under conditions of wetland restoration - Salt Pond MetaG R2A_A_H2O_MG (SPAdes)... | ecosystem: Environmental > Aquatic > Non-marine... | reverse complement strand
ATAATCTTATTTTAATTTTAAACAAAAATTATCATTTTTTATTTATAATTAAAATTATTTTTTGGAGCTTTTTGTGATTTATGATTTTTGGAAAAATTATGAAAATATTCTTTTCTTTGAGCAAGCAAATATTTTAGATTATAGATTAGATAATGTTATTATTAAATTAAATACTTTTTTTCAAAGAGTTATTATTAAGCCTATTGAAAAAGAAAATATTTCTTTCTTTGTTGCTGGGTCTTGTCTTAAAAATGATACTTTTAATGACTTAGATTTATTTTTTAATAATAAACTTGATTTAGAACTAATTGATGGTGCTTTAAATAAAGATTTCTTTGAATATTCTAACAATTCTAAAACTTATAAATATAAAAATGAATTATACCAATTAGTGTTTAGACCTAAATATGAAAATTGTTCTTTTCAAATTTATAAAAATGTAAGTTCTTGATTTATATTTTTCTATTTTTTATAAACTGATAATAATTCTCAAAAATATACTATTATTTTCTAAAAACAATTATCTAAAATAAATATTTTAATATCTTCACTTTCATATTTTTCATTTACTAAAAAAGTATTTAAAATACCTGGTTCAATATTTGGAGCAATAGAAAAAAGATTTTTAAATAAGTCATCAATTTCAAATTTAATATAAGATAGGTTTTGATATAAATCAAATCTTATTTTATCTTCATCTTCTGATAATGTAGAAATCTTATTAGTTGTATCTTTTATATATTGTTGATTTTGTATAATGTTTTCTATAAAGAAATAAATAATATCATATTTTTGACTTAACTTAATATCATTTTGTATTATTTGTAGTTTAAAATCATCTACCATTATTTTTCCTTTAAAAACACTTATCTAATATAAATATTTGATAATCTTCTTCTGTTGGTTCTTTATTGTCTATAAAGAAGTTTAATACATCTATATTATCTATTTTATTTGTCAATCTTTCTAATTCTTTAAAATTTAATTTTTGGTGTTTTTTTAATTGTTTTTCTTCTTCTAATAATGTGATATATATATTTTGACTTAAAATAGCATTACTATATAACTCTCTTTCAACTAGTTGAGTTTGTTTATGTGTTTCATATATATCATCTAATAAAAAAATTAAATCTAATAGTTTTTTATGTAATTCAAAATCACTATTTATAACCTCTAACTTAAATTTATCTATCATTTACAATTCTTTTTAAAAGTAATTTTCTATAATAAAAGATTTAATGTCTTCTTCATTTATATCTATTGTTAAAAACTCTTCAATATATTCAAAATCAACATTATTATTAAAGTTAATAACTTCTTTTAATTTATATGCATATTCTCTATTTAAATTATTATATTTTTTATTTAAAGGTATCATTTCTTTATATAGGTCATTAGGACTATCTTGCCCTGAAAGAGAGTTTTCCCATTCTAATGATTCAAGTCTAATATTACAATAATATATTTCATTTGAATAATTATGTAAAATTACAAAATCTTCAACTAATTTTTTGAATTGATTATTTAATTCTTTATCATTTTGAATAACTTCTAATTTGAATTTATCAATCATTTAGATATCTTTTATAAAATGTGTTAATGTAAATACTTTAATATCAAACATAGTGATTTCTTTTCTTTTAAGGAATGAGATAAGTGTATTTACTTCTGTTTCCTCATGACATTTTATAAATTGATTTAATCTTTTACTAAATGTTTCTTTTGTTCTTTGTCTTTTAAAAGTTAATTCATTAATCATAACATAATTGTAACTAATTTGATATGCTTCATTTATTTCATTTTGTATATTAATTAATTTATTAAAAACTCCTTTTAATTCATAAATATTCCTAATTATTTCATTAAATTCTTTATTATATCTAACATTATGCTTGATTACATGTAATTTATGTTTATCCATTTGTTTTCCATTTAGTTATTTATTATGTTTTTTAATTATTTGTTAAAGGATATCTTAATTAACCTTAAATATAAATTAAATAGTTTGTAAAAATAAAATAAAAAGATTTTTTTATAATATATATAAAAAGGTTAAAAAATGAGTAATAAATTAAATAAAGGTATTGCAAGTTATGAAAAAGTAGACTTAGATAAATGGAAAAACTTTATAAACAAAGTTAATCTTAGAGAAATAGAAAATTATGAGTTTGGAATAGAATATGATACAACCAAGGTTGAAAATAGAAATGCAAGTATGGATAATCCTGATGAATACTATTATTACAATGATAACAAATTTATAATAACTAACAATAAAACAAAAGTAGTATATAAATTACCCTATTCTGGTGTTGTTGATACAGGAAACCTTTATAAAGTCCTATAAATAGGGACTTATAGAGATTTAAAAAGTTCTGAAGTTTTAAAATACTTACAAACTACCATAAATAGGTAGTTGAGAACTATATTTTATATCATCAAAGGTAGAATAGGGATAAATTACCTGAAGTGAAAGAAAAAAGAGAATTATTTGATAAACTAACTGAATTATATAAAGAAAACCATTTAGAAGATATTAAAAAAGAAATTGTTAATCTAAAAGAATATGAAATGTCTGGTAAAGATAGTTTTAAAAGATTACTGGATAGAAAGGGAAATGAATCTAATAATTCAAAACAAGAAGAATTAAAGGAAAACCCAATAAAAGAAAGAAAAGAAAAGAAAAGAAAAAAGGTATATTGGAAGAAATCAAAACTATATTTTTATTGGGAATGAAAGATTTAATACAACTTCCAAATGAAAAAGAAGATATCATAAGAATAGATAATTCTGAAAAACAAAAATTAACTAACATAGTTAATGAAATTATGAAAAATTATCCAAAAGGGGATCCTAATTCAAATTACTTTGGGGATGTTCATAAACATAATCAAAGAAATAACTTTCTAACAGAAATATTGGAACTAATACAACAAGTTGATCCACAAAGTTTAAAGAATTTTAATATAGAAACAAATGAAACTTCTTATGAAAGGGATCCAGATATAAATAATAGAGAGTTAGGACCAACTACTTATTATCTTAATAATTATACTTTAACACCTAAAGAAAATGATTCAAAACAAGAACCAAAAAAATTTAGTATTATTAAAAATGAAAATAAAATTTTACAAAAATTAAGAAAACTTTTAGAGATTTCTTCAATAAATGAAAATGAACTAACAAAAAAAATGGAAGAAGAAAGAAAAAAACTTCAAGCAGAAATTATGTATATAAAAAATGCATTAATAAACCAAAAAAATCAAGGTTTATTCAAAGGTTTATTCAAAGATTAAAAAACTTTTTCTAACAATTATTCTTCTATACAAGGAATACTTGGTTCATCTTTTAAGAAATAAGTTAAATCATTAATATTTATTTTATTTGTAGAGTTTAAAACTAATTGTAATAAATCATTATATTCATCTTGTAAAGAGTCATACTTATTTAATAGTTCTTGTATTTCACCCCAATTATTAAGATAACTTTCTTCATTTTGGTTTACATAATCTTCATTATCTAAAATATCAATTTGAGTATCACAATATTTAATATCACTATCTAAATCCATTAATTCATTAAAAGAAGAGATATACCCTTCAAACTTATCTTTTAATTCTTTATCATTGTTGATAACTTCTTGTTTAAACTCATTCATTTTTATTCCTACTTTTTTATTTTATTATACCATTGTAATACTTAAAAATAGATTAATCTCTTAAAATAAAATCAAAAAAAATCTTTATAATATATATAAATAAAAGTTAAAAGGAAAGTGTTATGGCAAAAGAAGAAAAAGAAGATACAATAAAAGAAATTAGTTTTTCATCACAAGATAGATTTGATGAAAAAGAAGTTTTAAATGAAGAAGAATACAAATTGGAAACAAAAGAAGATTATGAGAACCACCCTCAAATAATTGAAGCAAAAGAAGAACAAAAAGAAAGACTTTTAGAGAAAACTATTGGAAAAATTATGGGGAATGTTGAATTACAAGAAAATAAAATGAATCCAAAAGATGATATACCAACTGAAGTTTTAAATGTAAGACAAAAAAATAATGAAACAAATGAACAAAGTTCGGCTCTATATTTTAATGAAGAAGAAATAACTCAAAAAGATTTAGAAGATATTGAAAAAATATTAGAAGTTAAAACAATAAATAATAAAAAAGAAAATATTGAAGAAGTTTTAGAAGATGTTGGTCCAACATTAAAAAGTTTATTAGAAAAGAAAAGTTTAATTAAACCAGAAAATATTGGATTAGAATTAACATTAAAATCAGGAAATGAAAAGAATATTAAAGAAAAAGCAACAAAAATGTTAAAAGAAGATTTTAAAATTGAACCTAGTTTATTAGATGTCTATGAAGAAGATTTATCACAATTAGAAAATAAAAATGTATCTCAAATTATAAGTTTAACATTATTATATAGTCTAAAGAAGAGAGTTAGTTTCTTTAAAAATGCAATTAAAAGAAGAGACCTAAAACAAGAAATAGATAAAATAAAAAGTCAAACAAAAGAACTTAATACAAAATTTTATATGATAAAAGCTGATAAGGTAAAAAGTAGAGGAAATCACCCAGACGTATTTATTATTAGAAGTGATGAAGATAATCCAGCATTTTTAATTGAGAATGGTGGAAAATCAATTGAACCAAAATTAGACAATAATGGTTATGTAACTTTTTTAGATTTACAAAAAGATAATAATGGAGTTTCAAAAGCACTTATTCTTAATGATAATATGAAAGAATTTAAATCAATTTCAGAAATGGCAATAGACTTAGGAATGACTGTTAATGAGTTTATTGAAACTTTTTTAATAGAAGAAAACAAAATGAAGTTATTAAAGAGAAAAGAGAAACAACAAACTCAAACTCAAACTCAAAAAAGAGTTATAGCACCAACTATTAATTTAGGACAACCTTAATTGGTTTCCTATAATTTAAAAGATTAAAAAATTTCTTCTAATAAAAAATAATTCACTTGTTTCTTAAAGTTCTCATTATATTTAAAATTATTAACAAATTTTAATGATTTATTTATATCAATTTTATGTTTATTAGAAAAATCACTAACTTTTTGTTCAAATATTTTTTGTTTCTTTTTTTTCTCTAGAAGGGCTTGTCTTTTTAATATTTTTTCTTCATCTTTATTATAACTTTTTGAGTATGTATCTTTTGTAGTAACAAATAAATTTGAAGTAATAATACTTATAAGTTCACAAGAAGTTTTTTTAAATGTATGATGTAAGAGTTCATCATTTTTAATGATTTCTAGTTTAAATTGATTAACTTCATTAAAACTCATAATAGGTTCCTTTTTTTTTCATGATATATTATAACACAAAATAACTTAAATATAAATTAAGTAAGATAAATTATTGAAATTAAAATAAATAATTTTTTTTCATTACATTGAAAATATTAAAATCAAATTATAATATATATAAAAAGGTTAAAAAATGAATATTACTAATAATGTTAATTCAATGTTATCTCATCAAGAATTATTAAATAATTCTGCACACAATATAGCAAATAGTAATACAGAAGGTTTTAATCAAATTGAAACTCAAATTGTATCAAATGAAAATACAATAACAACTCAAACCTCAATAGGTGAAGGTTATTCTTTAACAAATAATATTTTAAGTGTAAATCTTGCTAAACAAGTTTTTGAAATGAATGCAAAAATAATAGAAACAACTCAAGATATAGAAAAAACTATATTAAACATAAAGAAATAATTTTTAAAAATAAAAATTTTTCTTACTACTACTTACTATTTTCTTACTAATCATATATATAATTTTAAAATAATAACAAAAAATGGAGAAAAATATGTTTACAAAAAACTTTTTAGAATTAATGGAAGAAACAAATTTTGATAAGAAAATAAGAGAAATAAATGAACAAATAATAGATTTCAATAAAAATAAAAGTGAATTATTAGAAGAAGATTATCAAATAATTAAGTATCAGATAAAAAAATCAATTAATGAATTAAAAAGTGAGTTAGTAATCACAAACTAATAATAAATAATTACTAAAGAGGTTAATATGAATATACCTTTAATACTCCAACCATCAAATGTATTTTTTATACCTAAAACAAATAATCTTAATGAAGTTAGAGGTGCTATACAATTAGAAGGAAAAGTTTCTCAAACAAATATGGAAAACTTAAATATAAGTAGAGATAATCCAAATTTAGAGAAAAATTATGATAAAAAAATGAGTGAATTAAAAAGTTATTTTCATTCAAGGTTGGAAGATAATGTAAGATTTAATAAAGAAATATTACAAAATAGTTTTGATACTGCAAGAAGAACAGAAACTTATAACTCTTCAAATACCAATAACTCTTATTCTAATAGTAGTTATGTAAACAATCAATATAAAAAAGAAACAAACAATTAAACCTTAAAAAGAAAAAAAGAAAAAATATTTATAATAATATTAAAAAGGTTTTAAAATGTCTACAACAACATTAGAATTAAGTGTAAATAAAGAAGACAAAATTATATTAAAAATAAATACAGAAAATAAAACTGAGAAATTTTTATTTAATAATTATAGAGAATTGAAAAAAATGGTTTTTGATGAAAATTTTGAAAATAAATATAATATTGATAAAGATTATATAACTAGATTTAAAAGAAATATAAATGATTGTTTTCAAACTCAAAATATCAATTTATTTGGAGGTCCTGGAACAGGTAAATCAGTAACAGCAACACAAACATTTGCAACATTAAAAAAGAACAATTTAGATATAGAATATATTTCAGAATATGCTAAAGATTTAACATATCAAATAAACTCAATAGAAGATAATGATAATTCAAAAAATGCATTAGAATTACTTAAAAATCAAACACATGTAACTCAAACACAAATATCAAGAGTTGATATGATTAAATGGTCTAATGATGTTGATATTTCTATCCAAGATTCACCTTTTATTTTAGGTCTTGCCTATGTAGATAAAGAAGATCCTCATTTTGATATTGAAGGTTTTAGAGATACAACAATAAATAGATATTTATCATATAATAATTTAAATGTTTATTTAAAAAGACCTCAAACAGCTAATTATCAAGAAAGTGGAAGAAGTCAATCAAAAGAAGAAGCTGCTGAATTAGATAATATAATTTCAACTATTTTAAAAGAAACTAAACAAACATATATAGAATTAGAAGCCTATAGTGCTCCTATATATTTAGAAGAACTAGGGAAAACAATGAGTGAGTTATCAAATAAAGAATATATGCAAATCTTTTCATATAATAAAGATAAAAATCTAAAACAATTAACTTATCATCAAATTATTATTAGAAATACAATTGAAAGAATAGAACAAGAAGAATCATTAGAAGAAGAATATGCAAAAGAATTTGATTGTAACATAAATGAAGCAGAGAAACAATTAAAATTTATATATTCAAAGAATAAAAATATATTTATAAGTAAAAAAGAAAAGATAAAAAGATTTAATGAAATATTAAATCAAATAAATAATGCTAAAATAAATAAGAAAAAAGAGGAAAATAAAAAAGGAATTAGTAATATTAAACCAATGTAATTTAAGTAGAGACCATTAAAGGTCTCTTTTTTATGATTTTAAAGCTAATTCAAACTCTTGAAGTCTCTTGTGAATACTTCGTAACTCTGTAATAGTAGTCCAATTAGAAATAAATACAGAAAAACTCTCTCTTACTTTACTAAATGCATTAGATACTTGAACTAATACTCCTAACATAATAACACCTGCAAATAAAGAAGGTGCCATAAGTAAATATGGAACAATAATCATTAGTTGTTCAAATGTATTTAACCAAATATCAAAATAACCATAATGTAAGAATAATCTTCTATAATTAGTTCTTAACCCTGTGAATAATTCGAAAACAGTTTCAGGTTTAGCATAGTTTTCTCTATCATCCTCTGCATATACTAATTCTTTTCTAAATGCAGCTTCAACCTTTTGGTTATTATATTCAAGTCCTGGTAATTTAATACCTATAAACCAAGATAAAATTAACCCACCAATAGAAACTAAAATAGCAACATAAACTAAAGAACCTTCAATGTCTTTTAAGTACGGTAATGTTACATGAGAGCTTAAAGTCCATAAAAGAGGTATAAAAGCAATAAGTGTTAATATTGCTCTTAATACTTGAAGTCCTAAACTTTCAACAATTTTTGCAAATCTATATGCATCTTCTTGTATTCTTTGACTTGCACCTTCAATATCTTTCTTACAATCTCTCCAACAATCAGAATAATCAAATGTAATTACTTCTCTCCACCAAAAAGCCCATATTCTTGTAAACCAAGCAGTAAATGAGGCAAGTAATACATAAGGAAATGCTAAAATGGCAAACTTTTCCATTTGTTCCCAAAAAACTTTTATATCATGTTTAGTAGCTTCTTGTAGAATATTATAAAAACCTCCATACCATTCATTAATAGCAACAGTAATTTGAACTTGTGTGTAAATAGAGGCAATCAAAAATAATAAACCACCCCAAGACTTGAAAAAATATTTTTTCTCTTTAAAAAATTGATAGTACATGTGTTTCCTAATATTAAAATATTGAAATATTATATCTAATAAGAGTTAAAAATAATGAATAAAGAGTTTAAAAGATAATAAAAATATTATAATAACAAAATTAAAAGAGGGTTTAGGTTTGCCAAAAAAAGTATTTAAAAAAATGACTGTTGAAAAACATCATTTAGAAAAGATACCATTTTTCAATAAAGTTCCAACAAGAATAAAAGATAGAATGTTCTCAATTAATAGAAGAAGTGTCTCTCTTGCATTTTTATTTGGGTTATTTTTTGCTATGATACCTATACCTTTTCAAATGGTGGGAGTTTTATTTACTTCTATTCTATTTAGACATAATCTACCTATTAGTATTGTTTTAGTATGGCTAACTAATCCATTAACTATGCCTTTTATATTTGGAAGTGAATATTTATTAGGTGCATGGTTATTAAATTATGAAATTATTGATTTTTCATTTTCAGATTTATCTTCTTATGGTGTTGAAATATTATACTCATTATATTTTGGTGGTTTTATATTAGGAATAACATTAGGTTTAATTTCTTATGTAACTATTCAAAGATATTGGATTACAATGGTAAATAAAGCAAAAAGAATGAAAAAAAAGAGAAATGAAAAATGAAAAAGTCAATAGCATTTTACCCTACTCCAAATTTTATTGTTAAAGAAATGATAAAAATAAGTGGTATTAAGAAAAACCAAAATATTTTAGAAACAGGTTTTGGTGAATGTGCGTTTATAGAAGAATTATATAATCAAAACTTTAAGAATATATTTGGAGTTGAATATTCTAATGAATTTTATAGCAAAGCAAAAAATAATTTTTCAAAGATATCTAATAATTTATATCATGAAGACTATTTATCATTTCAACCTAAATTTAAAGTAGAACATATAATTGGAAATCCTCCATATATAAATAGTGATAATTTAGATAAAGAAGTTAAGGAAAATATTAGAACTATAACACAAAGTGGTGAAGGAAATATATATTATGCTTTTATAATTAAATCAATACAAATATTAGAATATGGTGGTTCATTAACTTATATTCTTCCATATGACTTCTTTTATAATACATATGCATCAAAACTAAGAGAATATATGATACAAAATGGTTATTTTACAGATATAGTTGATTTTGGAGAAAGTAAAGTATTTGAAAATGCAGCACCTGAAACAATTATATTTAGATATATAAAAAATACTTCTAAAAAGCCCCCCCATAAAGTCAAAGTGAAAAAAATAAAACAAAGATATTCATTAAAAGAAATTACAAATAAATGGAATGATATATTTGAAGAGTTTGAAATGGAAAACTTTAAAGATAATAAATTATGGTCATTAAGTTCTATTAAAAAAGAAGAAGGTACTCCATTAAAAGATATTGAAGGTGTGAAAATAAGTGTAGGAATAGTTAATGGTTTTGAAAGTGCATTTCATGTAGAAAATTTAAAACCATTTAATAAAGAAGAAAGAGTAAATTATATTAAAGGTTTTATTAAGAATAAAAATAGAAATAGTTTAAAAGAAAACAATGAAATTATTTCAAACTATGAAAATTATATATGGATACCAAATAATAAGTTTAAAACAGAAGAAGAACTAAAAACTAAATTACCAAATATATATAATCATTTATTATCTTTTAAAGAAGAAATGTTAAAAAGAAAATTATCAAAAACAAAATTATGGTTTGATTATTTAGCAATTAGAAATAAAGAAACTTTTGATGAAAATAAAAATAAATTAAAAATACATGTTCCAGGTTTAACAAGACAAGAAGAACAATGGTTCTTTATATCAAAAGATGATAATTATGTAGGTGGAGATTTACTAACTATCACTTGTGAAGATGAAAATAAATTGAAAATAATATTTAATTACCTTAATAGTGATAGATTTACTTCTTACTATAAAGAAGTAGGAGCTAAAAAAGGTAAAAGAACTGTATTTACACAAAAAATACTATCAGAAATAATAATTCCAAAAGATATACTTTAATTGACTTTTATCATTAAAAAGAGTATCATAAAATAAAAAGGATTTTTTATGGATGATACAGTTCATACTATCTCAATGAATACATATATAAATAATAATCATTGTTTATTAAGTTTTAAAGTTATTGGTAAATTAAAACATAGTGATTATGAACAACTATTTAAAGTATTAGAAGACTTACAAGAATTAGATGTTGATAAAATAAATGTAAATATAGATATTACTGAATTAAGTGGAATAGAAGTAAGAGCAATGTGGGATGATTTTATAGTTGGAATTAAATATAATGATAAGTTTTTTAAAATAGGTGTTGTTTGTAATCATAAATGGGAAGAGTATGTAATAAAAGCAGCAAATCATTTTGTTGATTATGAAATTAAAAGTTTTGAAGATAATAAAACTTCATTAGATTGGTTAAAAGAAGGTATTTAAACCTTTCTTTTAATGTTTTGAAAATACAGTTGTAGAACCATCTTTTTCAATAGCAAGAACATCATATTCTTGTTTATGTTTTCCATATTCCATACCAGGACTTCCTAATGGCATACCTGGAACAGTTAAACCTTTAATATCTGGTTTTGTATCTAACATTTTTTTAACATCACTAGCATTTACATGTCCTTCAACAACATAACCATCTACAATAGCAGTATGACAAGAAGATAATTGAGGAGTTACTCCATTATATCTTTTAACAAAATCCATACTTTGGTCTTCAACTGCCTTAACTTTAAAACCATTTTGTTCCATGTATTCTATCCATTTATGACAACAATCACAAGTAGGTGATTTATATACTGTTACTTCACTATATTCAGCAAATAAAGAACTTATTAAAACAAGAGAACTTAATACTAATTTTTTCATAGTAATCCTTTTAATTGATTTAGGTAATTATATTATAATTTAAGATTATTTTAAATATATTTATAGGTTATCATTTGGTTTTATTTTTTAATTAGATTTTAAGTTACTTTTTGATACTATAAAATAAAAAGGTTTTTTTATGATTAATAATGCAAGAAGAACAGTTGGTAATGAAATAATTAGTGGTTTAATGAATGATATAACTGCAAAAGAGTTTTATGATGGATATAAAGAAGACCATATTATAGTAATGATTATGGGGTTTGAGTTTAAAATATTTGTAGATATTCAAAATGATAAACCTTGTTTCTATCCTGATAAAGACTATAATGATACTTTTAAAATTGATTCAAGTAAAAACTTTAGAAAACTATCAACTTGTATTAAAGATATTGAAAGACAATTAAAAGATATATATAAGAAACTAAATCAAAATATTACCCAACCACTTGAAAGTAAAAAAAAATTATTGAAAGAAACTCCTTACTATTTTGAATATTTTTTCCAACCAGAAAAAGAATTATATTCTTTGGCATTAAAAGATCCTAATAATTTAGAAATAATGGAAGATATAGAATATAAATTGGTTTATCAAACATTGTGTAAATATCCAAGGTCATTTTATTTAATAAAAGAAAAAGAATATCAAAAGTTTAATGAAGAAGAACTTAGTGAATTGTATTTCATTATTAAAATGGGAACATTAAATGATTTTGAAAAAGAAGTTATTAAAAATATGGATAAAAGAGATATTTTAAAGAAAATTGAAGAGGAAAGAATAGACTTTTTGGAAAATAGTATCTAAATGTATCATTTTAAATATTTAAGTTTGGGTTAAGAATATTTTAAACTTAAAAAAGTTATAATTAAATAATAAAAAAAATCTTTAAAGGAAATAAATGAAAATTTATGCATATTCAGAAAGTGGGAGAGCTGTAAAAGGTATAGAAGTTGCTACAAAAAAAATTAATGGAAACAAGGATTTTGTTGCAAAAAATATTTATAGTGAAAGAGTAAATTGGCAAGAAGTTAGAATTGTTGAAACAGAAGAAGAAGTAATTGTTTTACAATTTAAAGATGGGGTAAGAATTAAAGAATACAATACTCCGATTTCAGATATAAAAGAATTAGAAGGTTGTGATTATAAAGATTATTATGGTGACCTTTTAACAGAAGTTGAAATGGAAAAAATGGGTGCAAAAGAACCTGAAAATATTTTTATTATTTCAAATAGTGATTTAATGGAATTAAGTATTGATAATTTAAAAGAAAGAGCTTCACAAATATCTTCAACTCAAATTAGAGAACTAATTTTAAGTAAATTAGATAAAGAAGGTGAAGCAATAATGAAAGAACAAGATGGTAAATATACTTACAAAGGTTTCTTTGAATTTGCAAACAATGTAATTTTCCTAAAAAAAGGTATTTTTGATTTAAACTCTTTATCATTCAATGAAGATATTGTATTTGTATTAAATAATTATTTATTTGGTAAAGATTGTATTTATTTTGGTGAAACAAAAAAAGAATTAAATGATAGTGTAGAACTATTACTTTCAACATATGATGAAAAAGAAACATTGGATAGTGTATTATTAAAACATTTAGGTTATAACCCTATTGTTTATAGAAAAATTGATGAAGATCACTACTTAGGTTATGAAGATAGTAGAGATGAAGCAGATTATGAAGTTTTATATTCAAGAAAACCTAATAGTAATGAGTTTGAACACACTTATAAACCAATTAGAGTTGTTGAAACAGAAGAAGTGTTTGAGATTCAAGAAGAAGATAGATATGGTGAAGAAGAATGGAAAACAATTTATAAAAAAAGAAATAATGCAACTGGTGATGATTTAACTATTAATGGTAAAACTTTTGAATATGATTGTAAAATTAAAGAAAAAATTGTAGATGATTGGAATTCTTTATTATTTGATATTGTTTGGTTAGAAAATGGTCAATTATGGTTATATGGTAAAGATTATGATGGAATTGATGAAGAGTTTCTATTAGAAGAAAATTGTAAAAATTTTAATTTTTTAAGAGATTATCATTCAGAAAGTACAATTTTAAAAACTGATACACATATTTATTATTTTCCAAGACTTGACCATGGTTTAAAAAGAAATGGAGAAAAGGGAAGTAATTATATATATAAAGAAGAATTAAGTGAGGATTTAAAAGGAAATACTTATTACAAAGTTCCATTTACAAAAAAATATTCAAAAGCTAATTCATTATGGAGTTTAACTTATACAGGTGCTGTGAGTGTTAAATTAGAGAATACTACTCCTATTTTGGAAAACATGAGTGAAGATTATTTCTTATACTCGCCAATTGAAGGAAAAGCTAAATTGGATTTAGAAGGAAAAGAATATATTTTTGTATTAGAGCAAAAAAATAGAAATGAAAAAAATTATGAAGGTGGTGATTTATTTCATACATTAAAAACTAAAAGATGGTTTGGTATGGAAAAAATGATTATTAAAGAAAATACTAATTATATTTTAGTAAAAGGGAAATCTAAAAAAAGAGTATTCATTTTCACAATAAAAGAAGATACAGAAAATAAATATGATTTAAATGGTGGAAACTATTATTCACAAGATTTTGATATTTCATTTTATGACGGAGATGAATTAGGTGGTGAAGGTTTCTCATTCTTTAATGATAAAACATTACCTTATATTATACAAACAACAGATGGTGGTAGAAAACTTCAAACAATTTCATTACCAAAAGGTTTTAAAGTTGATAATACAAAAGAAGAAATTGAAGTAACAGCAGAAGAAAAAACTATTGATATTTATAGAGGTAATCCTACTATTAGAGAAATATCTCTTAAAGTTAGAGGAACTTTAAAATAAGACCAATTTTGGTCTTATTTATTATTTATCTTTATATAAGTGTTTAACTCTTTTTTCTACTTCTACAACAGGTTTTAATTCTTCTACTTTTTTTGTAGTTGTTTTTGTTTCATTTACTGTTGCTTCAACTGTGTCTTTTACTTCATTTGTTGTCCCTGTAATTAAAGCAACACCTTTGTCAAATGTTTTACTAACATCATTCATCATAACACTCATATTTTTGCTATTATAAGAATAAATACCTTTATCTGTATCAATTGTAAAAATATTATATTTCCAAAACATAAAAACAGTTCCTACAACAATAATTAACTTAATCATTTAATTCCTTTTTTATTTTTATTATACTATTATAAACCTTAAAAATGTATTAGGTGATTAGAATTCTAATAAAATAGGTTTATTATTTTCTTTTTTTAATTCTTTTCTAATTTTTTCAATTTCTTCTAATATCCAATTATTTGGAGTTAGGTCTATTACTTTAAAATTATTTTCATTACCATAATAGTAATAATGTGTAAAGGGTAATGAAGATTGTTTCAATAAATCTTTTATTTTACTATTAAAAATCTTATATCTAATTGATTTCAATATATTATCAATAAAAAAATCAGTATTATTTAATTGTTTTTCTTCTAATTCTTTTAATTCTTTTTGTCCAAAAGTTTTACAATCGAAACCACTTAAATCACATAATTCAAAACATTCTTTATTTTTTAAATCTTTTATTTTTAGAAAATACCACCAACCTTCTAATGATTTAAATTTTAAAATTTTTTCATTATATTCAACTTCAATAGATATATTAGATAAATTAGTTAAAAGTTTTCCTAATTCAGTTTTTGCTTTTGTATATATATTTATATGTGTTATACCATCTTCTTCAACTTTGTAAGGGTTTTCAAATATTAAACCTTTTTCTTTTGCAATATCTTTGAATGTATTACTAAAATAAATATTTTTTGGTATATTGACACCTTGTGTAAATAAATCAAACATTTCTTCACTAGAATAACCATTTAAGTTTTTACCATCATTTTGATATGCAATGAAAAAAGTTTTTTCTTTTTCTTTTCTTGCTAATTTATATAATTCTTTTATATTATTTTTAATTTGGTCTTTTGAAATACTTTTAAAACCACTTTTTTCATAAATTATTTTTTTTCTTGGAGAGATTTGTTCTACATAATTAGGTGTGAGGTTTTTTGTAGGTAAAGCATAAGTGTTTCCAACTAAACCTCTACCTATGCCATATTTTGCACCATATTTTAATGCAATTTTTGCAGCTCCAGCACCATGTCTTCCTTCAGGATTACTACCAAAAACAAATATTTCATTCTCTTTGATATTTGTTATTAAACCTTTGTAAAAATTCATTGATATTAAATATTATGTGGATAAGGTTCAGAATTAACTAATTCAATATGACCACAATTATTACATTTGTGATAATCTTTTAATTCACCATTCTCAAGTTTAGAAAAACAATCTATATCATTATCTTTACAGCAAGTACATTCAATATTGAAACCTTTTATTATTGAAAAATATAAAGATATTCCCAAAACCAATAAAAAAGACATAATAAACCATATCATTGATAATCCTTTTAATTTATATTACTATTATAGTATAAGAAAACTTAAAATATTATAAGTTTCATACCAATAATAATTAATCTTTGTATTTTTTGACATAATATGTCATTTTCTTATATTATAATTCTCATATCACAAGTGCAGAGGTAGGTTACTTCTTTTAATATTTGGTAATTTCACTTATCTCATTTACTTGTGTATAGATGGTTATAAATGACAAGTTCAAAAGTTGGTTACTTCATGAACAATTAATTAGATAAATAGTAACTACTGATTTTACTTACTTGTCATTTATAACTATCTATTTATTTCAAAAAATAAATATAAAAATAAATAAAGGAAAATATTATGAGAAACTTTAAAGAATTACAAAAATTAGTTTATGGATACAAAGGTTTAGTTTTAACAAAAGGAATTAAATCAAATACAAATATAGTATCACAAGAAGAAGTGTGTTCTTTTATAGTTACATTAAATGAAATGGGTTATACTATAAAAAATGTTAGAGAATTATTTAAAGTTTCAAAAGATACATTTTCTTTATTAAAAGAAGATTTATTTACTACATTTGAAGGAATGAAAGTAAATGGTGTTTTGTTTAGAAAATCTTTCGCAAAAAAAGAAGAATTAGTTGATTTTAAAAATAAAGATTTTAAAGCAATGTTTGCACAATATTCTTTAACTTATGGATGGTCTAATGATTATGAAACAATATATGGTGTTTCAGCTCAAAAAATATTAGATAAATATTTCTCAAAAAGTAAAAATGATTTATTAGTTTCTTTAAAAACAAAAACAAAAGAAATAATAATAGGTTTAGATTTAAACAATGATATAAAAACAATAGTTAAAGACCTATTAAGCTCTAAATCAGTATTAAGAGAAGAACAATTATTAGTATTATCAAATATAGATACTACTATTTTAGAAAAAGTTTATTTAAAGGATTTAAAAGGAGATATTACAATAAAAGAAACAGAAATTTTATTAGTAAAATTATTAATTCAAAGTGGTAAAGAAGTAAATTATAAAATATTTAATGATATGGATCAAATAGTTAGAACTATTTATTCTTTATACTCTTATGAAAAAGGAACAAAAAACTTATATGTAGAAGGAATTAATTTATCAACAAAAATGAATAAATCTATATTAAAAGAAGTTTATGTAAATATTCCAACAAAAATGAAGAAAGTATTTACCAAAGCAATTAATGATACAAATAATATTGAAAGATCATTAGAGAATATGTATAAATATTTTGATTTTTGGAAAACTATTTTTAATGCTTTAAAATGGGAAAGTATTGATAAAACAATGGTAAAATACCCAACTTTCATGGAATTAAAAGAAAGATTATATTTAAATGATAGAAGTAATACTTTAAACTCAAAAGTAGAAAATGCAAAATATGAAGGAAACTATGATAAAGCAATTAGAGAATTGTCAACAAACCCAGGTTCTTTATTAAGAAACTTAATGGAGTATTTAAGATATTCAAAAGGTGAATTAAAAGCAACAAAATCAAAAGAAGTTTCTACTCAAGTATATACTGACTATAATGATAGAAAAATAGAAAATGTTATTAATATTTCTAATTATTTTAAAAAAGAAGAAGAAAAAGTAGGGTATAAGAAAAAATCACCAACAAAAAGAGGTGAGTATTCACAAAAAATTACAAAAGATACAAGTAATTTCTTAAAAAGTGAAGATTTTATAGAGGTATTATCTAAAACTAATACTAAACTATTATGGCAAATGATTGCTTTATTAGATGATGAAAGAAATTATGAAACAAAAACAAGAAGATATATTAATTCAACAAAAAAAGATGTTACTTATGTAAGACCATTACCAGGAATAAAAAAAGGTTTAACTAAAATAGTTGAAAAACAAGTTTTAAAAGCAATTAAAAAAATTAAAAAAGAAGAAAATAAACAATTAGGTAAAGTATGTATAAAAGAAGATATTTCTAATTATAAAGTAGAGTTTTCAGGTAGAGAAAGTGATTCACTTTCATTAAGTGGAGAGTATTTAACACCAGGAAGTAAAATATCATTTAATGATATTAAAGGAGAGGGGAAAATATTAAGACTTGGAATTGCTTGGAGAGGTAAATCTTCTTGTGATATTGACCACTCTTTAAATATTTTCAATACTACTAAATCACAAAGAACAAATAGTAGAAATTATTATAATGAAGAAAATAGTGAAACAGTTTATTATGGTAATCCAACATATGAAGTAAATAAAGATGTTGTTATTACTTCAAGTGGAGATATTGTAAGTAATGGTGATAAATTATTCTCAACTGAATTAATTGATATTGATTTAGATAAAGCAAAAAAATATGGTTTAGGGAATATGTTTTCTTCAGCTACACAATTTAGTGGAATGACTATGGACAATTATGAAGTATTATGGTTTATGAATATTATAGATAAAAAAGATAGAGTTTTAAACACAAGAAGAATTGAAATTAAATTAGACCAAATGGATTATGCAATTCAAGTAACAAAGTCTTGTAAAAAAATGTTAGGTTTCTATATTGATTTACAAAATGAATTTTTAGAAGTATTGAATATTGCAAATAATAATGAAGATAATTATAGTAATGCTATGACAAATGAAAAAGAGTTTTTAAAATTAATTTCTGAAAGACCAAATCTATTAGATATGAGAGAGGCATTAGTTAATTCAATTAAAAAAAATCAAGTAGTATCAGAAGAAGAGGCTCAAATAATTATTTGTTCTAAATTACCAGAAGTAATAGATGAAACAAAAACATATTTGAGACCAGGTAAAGATGGTGAAAAAATACAAGAGATTATATTCTAATATTTATTAGAATTCTCTTTGTTCCCAACCTTTTTTACCCATACAATCAGCATATCTTGAATTGATTGCATCTAAAATTAAAGTTTGTCTTAATTCTTCTGTGATACCTTCTGGTAAAGTAAATTCTTTATTGATATTTAAACTATATTTATTACAATTATCTTCATCATAAACATAGTCAGCAGAGTTTTTCTTATTCTGTTTTTTTGGACTTTTAAGTGAATCTATTTGTGTGTTTGCACAACCAGCAAAAATAATTGAAATTAAAATTATCCCTAAATGTTTTTTCATTAAAATAAACCTTTACCTACATTATATAACATTTATTATATCTAATAAAATTAAAAATAAACTATTTTTTTTTAATTTAAAGTGTGTATAATTTCACAAATAGAATAAGTTTATACAAGGGGGTTTAACCTTATATAGATATTATCAATTATTAGATCCCTTTATTTTATTATTATGGTTTTTAATAAACTTATTCTATTAAATATTTTATTTTCAAAAGATTAAGATTATTTTAAGTATAAGTAAGGTATAATTCCTTACTTTCAAAACAAATGGACAGATGGGTGAGCTGGCTGAAACCACCTCCCTGCTAAGGAGACGTACTGGCAACGGTACCGAGGGTTCGAATCCCTCTCTGTCCGCCACAAAAACAACCAAACACTCAAAAGGTCAATTTTAATGACAAAAAACAATAATCAATATGAACTTTTTTTTATATATGGAACTTTAAAAACTAATGAATACAATAATTATGTAATGACAAATAATCAATGTATTTTTTTAGAAGAATGTCAAACAATTGAAGAATATCCAATGGTAATACTAAAAGAACCATTTCCTTATTTAATTGATAATAAAGGTATTGGTAAGAAAGTAAAAGGTGAACTATATTTAGTTCCAAAAGAAAATATTGATAACTTAGATTATTTTGAAGGTGTTCCAACCTTATACAAAAAGGGTAAAATAAAAGTTTTAACTTCTATTTCTCAAAGTGAAAAAGAAGTAAATGTCTATTTTAAGGCAACACCTGCAATTTTAGAAAATAAAGAACTATTAGAGGAATTTAATTCTTAATTAAAGTTTAAAGTCCCTTAAATCTAATTGTTACTACTTTTTTGATTTCTTCATTTAATTTTTCACTATCTTTTTTTGTTATGTCAATTTTTTCTAATTTTAATATTTCTTGGATTGCTTTTTCAAGTTCTTCTTCTGTGACATCTGCTAATTCTTGTAATTTATTTTTTCTCATACCACTAATTTGTTCTCTTATTTTTTCTTCATCTTCAGATTTTGAAAAATATTTATCTACAATAAATTCAGGTAAAGATAATAATCTTTTTTTATACTCTTTTTTTAACTTTATTGATTTTAATCCTGGTATTTTTGACCAAAAGATTTCTTCCTCTGCTTTTATTCTATATTTTTCATATTGTTCCATAGTAAATACTTCACTATCAATATATTCTTCTAAAGTATATTCTTCATCTTTTATATAACTTAATATCATTTGAATAAGTTCTTTTTCTTCTTCTCTTTTTCTATCTTCTTCTTCTCTTTTTCTATCTTCTTCTTCTCTTTTTTTATCTTTTTCTCTTAACTCTTTTTTTGCTTCACCATAGCCAACAGTTAAATATGTTTCAGATTGGAAAGAAGTAGAATTATCTATTGTATCTTTTAAATCATCTAATACATTGTTCTTATCATTTTCTTTTAATGTTTGTAAATGTTCTAAATAAAAACTTAATACCCCTATCGCTTCTTTTACATTATCAAGTTTCATATCAGATTTAATAATATTTTTATTTTCTCTTGTTTTTTCATAATCTTTTATAGTCTCAATAATATTTTTTATTAAACTAATAGTTGAATTATTTTGGATTTTATTTGAAGTAAATATTTTGCTTGTATCTTCTCTTTGTTTTTTTACACCTTCTTTGTTAGTTATTTTTACTAATTCAACTTCTAAATGTTTAAATATATCAATAGTTTTTTCAATATATTTAATAACAGTTTCTTTGTCTATATTTGATTTTTTTAAGTCTAACATATCATTGTTTATATGAGAAAATATTGTAATAATTGTGTTCAATTTTTGATTTTTTTTATCATCTATATAAAATACTCCATTGTTAAAAATAGTAAAAATATGAGTATGTTCTTTTTTATTAGGAATATCAAAATCATTTACTTCATTTTGTTTATGATCTTTTTCCACACTTTCTTTATCTTTTGAAGAATTTAAATAATTATCTAATCCATTTTCTTTATAATTATCTATATCTTCAATAGTTACATTATTAAATGATAAATATTCTAAACTTTTTTTAGTAATTTTTTTATAATAAGAAGTTTTCATAGATAGATAATCTATTATATCTTCTTCTGAATATTTTAGTTCCATTAAAAGTAATTCACTTTGATTTATTGTAGCCATTTTGTTTAATATATGAACTAAATTATGTGAACCTTCTTTAATTTTATTTTCTCTTATTTGAGACATAATTGTAGATAAATATTCTTCATTTTCACCATTTATTTCTATTAATTTTCTTAATATAGAATTTTTTAGTTTTGTTTTTAAATTATGAGTATTATTTTGAATACCTTCAAATCTTGATTCACCGGCCTTTGTAACAGAAAGAGATTTAGAATGTAATATATTATTTTTTAAATAATAAAATTCACCATCTGTTTCACCAGATTTTCCAGCATTTAATATTATTTTATTATCTTTTTTAGAAAAGTATTGCTTTGTAGATAATTGATTAATATTTTCAGTTATTTCTAACCAACCTTCTTTTCTAATATTAGTGTCTTTATTTGAAATCTTTAATATTAAGTTTTTTAATAGTTCTTCTTTATTTGTTTCCTTTAATATTTCAAAATAAGTTTCAACTAATTTTATAAATTCTTTTCTATCACTATCTTTTGATAGAGAAAATAAATCTTCATATTTAATATCATTATTTGATACTTCAATCATTTGATTAACAATATCACTTATTAGATTTTTATTTTCTTCATATTGTTCTTTTGTAATAACTTTTATTTGTTCTTCTAAAAGTGTTAAATAGGTATCAATTGTATTTTTTCTATTTTCTTTAAAGTCTTTAAAAGAAGGTAATGAATAATTCCTTAATAAATAATCTAATTTTGTTTTTTCATCTTTTTCTAATTCTTCATATTCTGCTTCTATATTTTTTAATGTTTCAGCTATTCTTAATAAATTAGATTCATTGTAAGGGTCCCTTTCATATTTCATTAAATCATCTTCAATTTTAATCAATATATTCATATTAATCCCTTTAATTGTTTTATTTAATTATAACATAATAAACTTAATTTAATTTTACAATTTAATGATTATTTTGTTTTTACAACTTATTTTAATAAATTTTATTTTTGAGAAAATTAAGTTGACAAAAACAAAAAAAAATATTATAATTACATTAAGCTAAAACATAAAGTAACTTGTTTTAGTCAAAATAAAGATTGTCTAAATAGAAATCTAAAAATGTATGTAATATTTGCCTAATGAGGAAATATATGATAAAAATAACTAACAATAACTCAAATAGAGATTACTACATAATAGACTTCATTAACAATTTTTTATTTATTATTCAAAAAAAAATAATAAGGAAGAAATATGTTTAATAAAAATGGGATTAGCCCTTTACCATTAGATCAACTTTTAAATACAATGTTATCTGATGTTATGAATAATGTTGATGGATTGGAATCATTATTTCAAAACAAAAAAGCATACACAAATTACCCACCAAGTACTATTCTTGCAAAAAGAAAAACTATAAAAGAAGGTGATAAGGTAGATAGTGATGTGTATTATGAGGTACAACTTGCAGTTGCTGGTTGGGATAAAGAAGACTTTCAAATTGAGATAGAACATGAAGAAGTTCTTAGAATTATTGGAAAGAAAAACAATAAAATAGAAAATGAAAAATGTGAATATGTTGTTCATCACTCAATTGCTGAAAGAGATATTGAAAAAGAGTATGCATTTCCAGGGAAAAAAATAGATAATGTGGAAGTGGAATTAGAAAAAGGTCTTTTAATTGCAAGAGTATATTTAAAAGATGAAAAAGAAAATGTTAAAAAGATTAGTTTTAAATAGAGTTTAAAGTAAATAACTTTATTTTTCAACCAAAATATATTGATTTAAATAAATAATATAAATAAAATTAAAAATTATGTCTAAAAAGAATAAGGAGATTAATATGGCAACAATTGGAATAGATTTAGGAACAACAAACTCATGTGTATCAGTATATGAGAATGGAGAAACAAAAATTATCCCTAATAAAGAGGGGAAAAATACAACACCAAGTATTGTAGCATTTACAGATAAAGGTGAAGTATTAGTTGGTGATAGTGCAAAAAGAAAAGCAATTACAAACCCAGAAAAAACAATTGATTCAATTAAAAGAATTATGGGATTAATGTATGATGAACCAAAAACAAAAGAAGCAATTGAAAAAACTCAATATAAAATTGTAAATAGAAATGGTGCAGCAGCAGTAGAGATTGCAGGAAAAATATATACACCACAAGAAATCAGTGCTAAAATTTTAGGAAAATTAAAAGCGGACGCAGAGGAGTATTTAGGGACAACAGTGACAGACGCAGTTATTACAGTTCCAGCTTATTTCAATGATAGTCAAAGACAAGCAACAATTGAGGCTGGAACTATTGCAGGTTTAAATGTTTTAAGAATTATTAATGAACCAACAGCGGCTTCACTTGCTTATGGTATTGATAAGAAAGAAGAAGAAACAATTTGTGTATTTGACTTTGGTGGAGGAACAATGGATGTTTCTATTATTGAAGCAGGAGATGGAACATTCGAGGTAAAATCTACAGATGGTAATGCATTTTTGGGGGGAAAAGATGTTGATAAAAAATTAGTTGATTTTATGGCAGAAGAATTCCAAAAAGAAAATGGTATTGATATTAGAAATGATAAAATGGCAATGCAAAGATTGATGGATGAAGCAGAAAAAGCAAAAAAAGAGTTGTCTTCAACAACTGAAACAGATATTAATTTACCATTTATTTCTATGAGTGCTGCTGGACCATTACACTTGGTAACTAAAATTACAAGAGCAAAATATGAAACTTTAATTGAAGATATTGTTAAAGAAACAATAGAACATGTAAAAACTGCATTAAAAGATGCAGAATTAAATGTTTCAGATATTAAAGAAGTTGTAATGGTAGGTGGTTCTACAAGAATTCCATTAGTTAAACAAAAAGTATCAGAGTTCTTTAATGGAAAACAATTAAACAATTCTGTAAATCCAGATGAAGTAGTTGCTGCTGGTGCTGCTGTTCAAGCTGGGGTATTAAAAGGTGATGTAAAAGATGTGTTGTTATTAGACGTAACTCCATTATCATTAGGAATTGAAACTATGGGAGGTGTTATGACTAAAATGATTGAAAAAGGAACAACAATTCCTGTAAAAAAATCACAAGTATTCTCAACAGCACAAGATAATCAGCCAGCAGTTTCAGTTGTAATTGGTCAAGGTGAAAGAGAGTTTATGAAAGATAATAAAAATCTTGGAACTTTTGAATTAGGTGGTATAACACCAGCACCAAGAGGTGTTCCTCAAATTGAAATTACATTAGATATTGACGCAAATGGTGTTTTAAATGTAAGTGCAGTTGATAAAGCAACGGGAAAAGAAAACTCAATTAAAATTACTGGTTCTTCTGGTTTAAGTGATGAAGAGATTAATAAAATGGTTCAAGATGCAGAAGCAAACAAAGCAGAAGATGTAAAAAGAAAAGAAATTATTGAATCTAAAAATCAAGCTGATGCTTTAATTCACACTATTAGAAAAACAATAGAAGAAAATAAAGGTGAATTATCAGAAGAAGAAATCAAAGATATTGAGAATAAATGTAATGATTTAGAACAATATATGAATGGTAATGAAGTTACAAAAGAGGAATTAGATAAAAGAACTCAAGAATTATCTACAAGTTCTCAAAAATTAACTGAAATTATTATGAATAAAACAAAAAACAAAGAACAATCAAATCAATCAAACAAAAATGATAATGATGATGTTATTGATGCAGAAGTAGAGTAAGGTTTTTTCCTTACTCTACTTTTAAGTTAATTTTAAGTATTAAGTGTTATAATAATAATATGAAATTAAATGAAGCAGAATTAACAAAAGATTATATATATAATAATTTATTTAATGTAAATAAATCATTAAATACTAACTTATTAAAAAAAATAAAAATACCTAACACACATAATTGGTGTAAAACAAAATCCGAATATATTTTTGCAATTTTAAATGATTTAAATGAAGCACCTATTTGTTTTCATTGTAAAAGAAAGAAAGTAAAATATATTTCAAATGGAAACTATAATAAATATTGTTCAATTTCTTGCGGTTCAAAAAATGAAGAAAGAAAAGAAAAAATTAAACAAACAAATCAGAAGAAGTATGGTGTTGATAATCCTATGCAATCAGAAGAAGTAAAGAATAAAGTTAAAGAAACAAATCAAAAAAAATATGGTGTTGATTATTATGTAAAAACAGAAGAAATGAAAAATAAATCAAAAAAAACAAATAAGAAGAAGTATGGTGTTGATAATCCTATGCAATCAGAAGAAGTAAAGAATAAAGTTAAACAAACAAATCAAAAAAAATATGGTGTTGATTATTATGTAGAAACAGCAGAAATGAAAAATAAATCAAAAAAAACAAATCAGAAGAAGTATGGAGTTGATAATCCTATGCAATCAGAAGAAGTAAAGAATAAAGTTAAACAAACAAATCAAAAAAAATATGGTGTTAATCATCCTATGCAATCAAAAGAAATTAAAGAAAAACAACAATTTTCAGTTATAAATAATAATTTAAAAAACTATAATAGGAAATATTTTACTCAAAATCAAATAAAAAATATAGATAAATTAACTAAAGAATTTATTGAAGAAAACTTTGTTGATAAAAATTTGAAAATAGATTTTGATAAATATTTATCTTTTTTTAATTTTACTACAAATACAGGTTACAAATACTTAAGAGAGAAAGAAGTTATTTACAAAACAAAAACAAATATAGAACAAGACATAAATATTATTTTTAATAATGTTTTTGAAACAAATAATAGAACGATAATTAAACCATATGAATTAGATTTATTTAATAATAATATAGCAATAGAATACAATGGATTGAATTATCATTCTTTTGGTAAATCTAACTCAAAAATATTCAATAATTATGATGAAGAAAATATCATAATTAAAGAAACAAAATATAAAAATAAAGATAAGACATTATATAAAACAATTTTAAGTGAAAAAAAAGGGGTTCATTTATTCCATATTTTTGAGAATGAATGGTTAGACTCAACAAAAAAAGAAATATGGATATCAAAAATAAATAATAAATTAAAAATAAATCAAGAAAAACTATTTGCAAGAAATTGTTATATAAAAGAAGCAAAAACAAGAAAAGAAGAAAAGGAAATGAATAAGTTTATTAAAGATAACCATTTACAAGGAATAGAAAAATCAAAAATAAAAATAGGATTGTATACTAAACAAAATAATCAATTAGTTACAGTTATAACATTTGGAATACCTAGATATAATAAAAAATATGAATGGGAGTTAATAAGATTATGTTCTTTAAAAAATACTATAGTTATTGGTGGAAGTAGTAAATTATTAAAATATTTTGAAAAAACATATAAACCAAAAAATATATTATCATATGGAAATAGAAGATGGACAAATAAAGAAAATAATGTATATGAAAAATTAGGTTTTGATTTAATAAATATTTCTATACCTAATTTTTATTATTTTAATGAAAAAAAATATGATTTGAAATCAAGAATAGTTTTCCAAAAATATAAATTAAAAAAATATTTAGAAGAAGGAAAATATAATATTACTAGTTTTGATGAAAATCTTACTGGTACTGAAAATATGTATAACAACGGTTATAGAAAAATCTATGATTCTGGAAACCTAGTATATGTAAAAGAGTATAAATGGGAAGATTGATATATTAAAAAGTAGAGTAAGGTTTTTTCCTTACTCTTACTATTTTTTATTTTGTGTATTTTCTACTTTATTAATATTTTCATTAGAAATTTCTTCTAATCTTTGTTTAAGTATTTCATCCCAACCTATAATAGGATTTTTATATAAAACTTCATTTTTATATGTCTCAAACTTACTATTATTTAAATCTTCTAAATCAGAACCAAATCTATGCCATCTTGGTTGATATTGTAGTTCTGGTCTTTCTTCACTAAAATATATAAAAGAAGCCCAAACACCTACAAGTTTTCCTTTTAATTCTTTGTAAGGAACAGCATCCATAAATCTACTATCTTTTGAATAATTTCTATTATCTCCAACCATAAAAAACTTATCTTTTTTAATTTTTACAAACATTTTGGTTTCATCTTTAATAAAATCAACATTTTTGAAATCTTCTTTTAATGTTCCTAATAAAGGATGATTAGGAAAGTTTTGAGGATAATATAATGTTTGTTCCAACTCATTATTTACTATATCTAAATATTCTTTTTTCATTTCTTCAAATGAACCTTTTAATCCATTTTTTGTAAAATATTCAATACTATCTTTTGTTGGGTTTTTCCCTTCTCTTTCATATTTTAAAACTAAATCAAAGTTCTCATAATAATCTTTTTCAAGTTTAACTGCTTTTTTATGTGAATATATAATATTTTGAATACCTTTGTATTTTTCCATATAAGGATTTTTTACAAATATACCATATTTTTTGCTAATGTAATATTGATGTTTTGGATAGTTCTTTTTAATCCATTCATCACCTTCATTAAAGTGTAAATAAAAATCACCATTTTCAAAAAACAATATATCATTTTCAATAGCAACACATCTTTTTACATAATAGTTAAAATCTGTTCTTTCACCTCTAAAAATAACAATATCTTCTCTTTTTGGTCTATCACCTTCAAAGATATGTCCATTTTCTTTTAAATCAGGGAAAAGAGGTATTTCAATCCATGGGATAGTGGGTATTGGTGTACCATAAGCAAACTTATTTACAATAACAAAATCTCCTTCTAAAAGAGTACTTCTCATAGAACCACTTGGAATAACAAAACTTTGATAAAGAAAGTTTACGATTATAAGGATTAGAATTATACTTCCAGTCCAAGTATTGTTAAAAAATAATAATATTGATTTCATAGTTGATTTAATTTTAGTCATTGAGTATTATATCAATTTAATATTATTATTTACTTATTTGTCTAAAATATATTTTAAATAATGCACCTTTTGTTTCTTCACCATTAATATTTGTAAAATGATTTGATACTACTACTCTAGCATTATTTTTTTCAATAATTTTTTTAGTCATATCAAGACCTATACCTGTTCCTTCTTTATCACTTTTTGTAGTAAAATAAGGTTCAAATATTTTATCAATAATATTTTCAGGAATACCTCCTGCATAATCTTTTATAGACAATACTGGAATATTATTTTCAATATCTAAAATTAAGTCAATATTTCTATTTTTTGTTTCATGGTTTAGAATTTCATCTCTAGCATTATTCATAATATTTATAATTGCTTGTTTAATTTCATTTTCAAAACCAAAAGTAGATAAATGATGTTTAATATCTATATTAATTTTAACACCTGTAACAATATAAACATCTCCTATCATATCATGAACTTTATAAATAATTTTTTCAAGTGAATATTCTTGTTTTTCTTTATTTGGATTAAAATAATCTCTAAAATCATTTATAGTTGATAACATTTCATTAACCTGTACTTCAATTGTCTCAACAGTTTCTTCCATTTCTTCTTTATCAAAGTCTTCTAATTCAACATTCATTTTAAGTAAATTATTAGTTAAAGATATAACATTTAAAGGTTGTCTCCATTGATGTAATATAGAAGCCATCATTCCACCCATTTCGGCTTGTTTATATTGTTCTAATAAAGTTTGTTCTTTTTTTAAATTATCTTGTATCTCAGTTTGTAATCTACTATCTAATGTTGAAATAGTTTTTGCTATTTTACCAAATTCATCATTACTATTAATGTTTAAGTGAATATCTTTACCAGGTTTAAAATTATCAAGTGCATGATTTATTTCTTCTAGATTTTTAGATAATTGTCTTGCAATTAAAAAAGAAGCAAAAATAGATAATAATATTTCAATAAATGCTATTGTAATTATATTTTGTGTATGTTCTTTAATTATATTATTGATTTGTGAAATATTAAAAGTAAAAGAAGAATAACCTAATAAATTCCCTTCACTTCCAAATATCTTTTCATTTTTAAAATGATAAAAATCTTGATTTTCTTTTAGTAGTTTTGTTTCTCTTTTAGTTTGTTTTTTATCATTGTTTAAATTGTCTTTATTTAAATTAATATTGTCACTTTTAGATAATAGTGTGTTGTTTCTATCATATATATAAACATTTTCAACATTTTCAAGTTTTGTAAAACTTTGAGTTAAATCATCTAATGTAGCTAAATCATAAGTTATTAAAGGAGTTTCAATTAATTTAATAAATAAAGATTTCTCTGATTTCATTTCATTTTCTAAAATATTTTTAGTGAAGTCTTGTATTGAAAAATAATTATATAAAATAATGATACTTAAGAAAATGAATTCAATACTAATAAAAGAAATTATAATTTTAGACTTATGACTATTAAACATTTTAATTATTTCCTATAAATTCTTAATTTTTTAGCTAATTCTTTTACTTCTTTATATTCACTATTATAAGTAATAGTTATTCCACCTTTTTTTACATTGTTAGTTAATTTAGAACTGATACTTAAAAGACCAAACTCAATCTTACTTTTCATTCTATATTCTAACTTACCACTAACTGATATAGGATGAGAAGGATACCTATTTGTTTTGTATATAATTTTTAAATTATCTTTTATCTTATTATTATTATTATTATTAAAAGTTCTCATAATACCACCACCAATATCACCAATTTTTCTATCAATACCTAAATAAACAGAATCATGAGAATTAACATATTTAAACTTTTTACTTTCTTCAATATTAATTCCTTTTTCTAATAATTCATATTTAGTTAAAATAGTAGCAGCAAATGCTTTTGGTGCAGGGAATAAAAATTCTTTTCCTTTAAAATCTTCAATGTTTTCAATTTTTGAATCTTTTTTTGCTACTAAAATACCTTGAATATCTTTTTTAAACTTTACTATTGCTTGATGATTTTGATATTTATTTGCTAATACATAATGATAAGGGTTAGAGTATGCAATATCATAATAACCTGCATATAATTTTTTTTCAAAAGTAGGAATTGATTTTTCAATCTTTAAGTTAATTTTATATCCAGTTTTTTTACTTAATTCTTCAACAATTGGTTTCCAAACCTTAATCATTTGTAAAGGACTTTGTTGTGGAACAACACCAAATGTTAAAGTAACTTCACCTTTTTCATTAACTGAATAAGCATTTAAGAATGAAAATGAACTAAATATTAAGAAAAAAGATAAAAATATTTTTTTCATTATTCTTGTTCTCCTATAATCCAAACAGTTTCTTGACCATTTTTTAATTGGAATTGCATTTCTTCTTCTTGTATTTTCTTTTCATCTGATTTTATTTTATTTTCCAATGTTTTAACTTTTGATTTATCTGTTTCAGTAATAACAAACTCAGTGTCTCCACAAATAGGACATTTAATTAAAGACATTTTTAAATTAAGTTTCTCTTTATTGTCTGTAATTTCATTTTCTTCAATTTCTTTAATTAATTTTTCTAAATCATTATTAGTATTCTTAACATAAAGGTCTTTATTAATTGAAGATTTACAAGAAGAACAACCTTTTAATTGGCTTTTTTGTTCAGATACTTTTTTTACTAATGTCTCTGGAAACTTAATTAAGTTATCTATACTCTCTTCTAATTTTTTATTTAAATCTAAAAACATTTGACTTTCTGTAAAATCAGCATTTGGTTTTAAATATTTAACTGCAACATTGTTATATACTTTTGAAATATCTTCAAAATAAGTTAATGCATCTTGTTTTGTTGGAAATGTGATTTCTCTAATAATTGTATCTTCAGATATTTTTTCTTTTAATTCTATAAGTGAAAGGTTAGGGTATTCATTAAGTTTCATAGTATTTGTAATCCTTTTTTATTTATTATAAAAGAAAATAAAAGAATTGAAAAACTTAAAATCATAATTACTTTATTGAGTTAAAAAAAAATTAAGTTTCTTTTATTATAATATTAAAAAACAAGGTTTAAGTATGGATAGAGGAAGATTAGAAAATCTTTTTAAAAATATTGTTAAAACTCCTAAAGTTAATAAGTTATTTACAAGTACTTTATTAAGTGTAGGTTTGTTAACTTCTTTACAAGCTTCGCCAACTCAAGAAATTTCAGTTTTTTCTGATATTAAACAAAACATACAAAAACCAATAAATATAAAAGAAAATCAAAACCAAATACAAAAAATTAATTATGAAAAAATGGTAATAAATTTAGAGAAAAAAGAAAAAGAAAATCAAACAATAGAAATAATAAAAGAAAATTATGATTATATAGTTGAGAATGTGTCAAATATAGGTGAAAAAACAATAGAAATTAAAATCAATAAAAAAATAAAAGAATTAAAGGAATTAGGTTATGAAGCTGTTGGAGATTTAGAAGAATTAATAGAGAATCAAAGAAAAACAATTGCTCCATTGCAGGAAGTAACTGTTGGTAATTTTTTAAATATAGAAAATATAAATATGTATCAAGTAGCAAAACAAATCAAAAGTTTTGAAAATAAACCTAATACTTCTGATGAAATAAAACAGAATATTAAAAAATTGGGTAGTGTTGGGAATATTTTAAAATATTTAGAGAGAACAAATACTGATATAGATATAAATAAAGTAAATAAAAACACAAATATCACAATAGACTTAACTACTTTAAGTATTGATAAGTTTATAAATCCAAACATAGAAAATAAAATCAAAAAAATACAAATATATAAAAAAGTAAAAGAAAAGAGAATTAAGAAAGAAAAAGATATTAAAGAAATGTTTTCAAAAATATCTCATGATGTAAAAAAGAAAGAAGTTCAATATCAGAATAATATAGCCAATCTATTTAAGATAAAAAATGAAAGATTAAAAAAAGAGAATAAAATAATAACAAAAAAAGAAAAAAATGAACAAATAGAGAAAAAATATAATGTTGATAATAAATACTCATACAATGAACAACAAGTAATAAACATAAATAAAAAAATGACAAAAAAAATATTAATAGAAAAGTTTGGAGAAGAACAAGGAATGGATTTATATGAAGTTGTTAGTGCAATGGCAAATCAATTGTATAGTCACAATGAATTAAAAAGTAGTTTTGCTTTAAATTCTATATTACAAACAATATCAATAGAATCAAATTTTAATCCTAATGCAAAAAATATTGGTAAAAAAGATCATTCACATGGTTTAACTCAAATAAATATTCAAACAAAAAATTATAGAGGAGATATTCTAAGATTATTAAAACATAATAAGTCTAAGCCAGGTGTAAATCATTTATATAATTATTGGAAAAAAAATAAGAATAATGTAAATAATTTGTCAAAAATATTAAAAGACCCAAAGATAAATATTATTGTAGGTATGATTATTATGGAAAATAAACTATCATATAAAAGAATTAAGAGAATAAATAAATATAAACAAAATGATATGGAAACAAAGGTTAATTTTATAATCAAAAAATATTCAAAAGGTAAAAAGAAATTAACTTATTTAAATAAATATATTAAACAATTAGATAATAAAAGTAAAAAAGAGTTTTTTAATACATTAAATGCTCAAACTGCATATAATGGTTTAGATATGTTGAGAAATATTACTTATTTAACAAAGATTTTAAAAGTAAAAAATGAACAATTAAAGAAAAATCAAAACTTAATTGCTCTTAATACAAAATCTTCTAAAGTAGAGAAGGTTTAATATATACTAACTCTTAAAGAGTTAGTAATACTCCTGCACTAACTGCAAGTTGATATAATATTTGACTAATGTCTTTTGTAATCATCATATCTTTAGTATCAATTTTAGAAGGAACTAAAATACTATCTCCAGGTTCTATATCTAATGAAGATATATTATCATTTGAGGCAAAGAAACCACTACTTTCTTTATATTTATGTTTAATAACTTCACCATTTAATTTTATAATTAAAACTTCATTTTCCATAGCATCTTCAGTTTGACCACCACACTTATCTATATAATCTTCAATATTTAAATTATTAACATATGTCATAGAAGTTGGAACTTGAACAGCCCCAGAAACATTTATGATATTACTAACTTTAGGTATATATATTTCATCACCTTCTTCTAATATAATACTATCTAAATCAGTATTATTAGATAATACTACTTGTCCTTTAGTTTCAATGTTTCTTGCTTTTTTAATAAAATCTAAAACAAGTGCATTTTCACTTTTTCTAATATTTGCTTCTTCAATAGTGGAAGAAGAAGTTTGTAAAACTTTTCTTTCTAATGAATCTAATGAAGAGTTAATTAATTCTTTTTGTTTTTTTGCAATATTTTTTCTATATAAAATTATATCTTTTTTTGCAGATATTCTTGAAAAGTCTATTTTACTAATAATTTCTTCTAATGAAGTTCCTTTTTCAACTACAAGACTAGTTAAACTTTCATGTTCTCCTGATATTTTAACTTTAATATTATTGTTTTTTTGACTTTTTAAAAAAGTTAAAATGTTTTTGTCAGTTAACATTATATTGTCAGCAATATCATACATTTTAGAATATTGTTTATTTTGGAACACTCTTTTTATGATTACATTTGAAACACCTTCATTTAGATTAAGAAATTTTTTTACTTTTTCTAATGAAGTTGATTTTTCTTTTAATTCTATTTTTAAAGGTTTCTCAAGTTCTCCATCTGTTAAGATATAAGAGTCTAAATATTTTATATTAATAACATCTCCGCTTTTAAATTGAATAGGTTCTAATTTACCATTTAAAAGATAAGAATATAAATCAATTTCTTTTATGGGTTTATTATTTCTTAATATTTCAATTTTTCTATAAGAACCATTTTCTTTTATACCTTGAGCTTTATCAATATATTGTAGAATAGAATCATTACTTAATCCTTTATATAACCCTGGTTTTTTAACAGCTCCAGAAATAAATATATTTATAGGTGTATATGCATTTATATTAGCATAGAAAAAAACATTTTTTTTATATTTTTCTTTAACTAATACATCAATGTTTTTATATAAGTCTTTATTTAGTGTTCCTACTAGTTTAACAACACCCATATTAGGAATAAAAATCATACCATTATTATCAATTGTAAGATTATGTGTTTCATTTATAGCACCCCAAAACTTTAATTCAATTTCATCTCCTACATTAAAAACATAATTAGGGTTATATATATGAATATTGTTTTCAGTAAAACTACCATTAAAAAGGTCGGCACCAAAAGAAGTATATTTTGTATTAGCTTCATTATTATTTGCAAATAACAAAGAAGAAGATAATAAAATACCTAATTTTAACATTTTATTTAATTTTATCATAATTTTCTATCCTTTAAAATTCCTAAAATCATAGTATGTAAACTATATAAGATTAAAATAGTTATCCAAATAGAGAATAAACTATAAATATATCTTGGTTGTGAATAATTTTCAGGTAATGTAGGTTGTGAAATAACTTGTATTACCTTTTGTTTTCTCAATATTTCACTTTTTAAAACTTGTAAATTAAGTAAAGATTTTAAATATAAGTCTTTATATAAAGAAACATTTTCTTCAATTTTTGTGAAATCTACAATTTGATTATTTAACTTATCTTTATCTTTTCCAACTAATAAACTATTTAATTTAGTAAGATTTTTTTCAAGTTCCTCAATATCAGATCTTAATGTAACTACTTCTATAGATTTATCTGTTTGATAAGAAGTTAATTTATTTAACTTCATTTTTTTATCCATTAATTTACTATTTAAGTCATTTATATTTTTTATTATATTAGAACTATTTTCTTTAGGGTCTAATATTTGTGTATCATTTTGATAATTGGTTAATTTATTAATAGACCTATCTAACATAACTCTTAATTTTTCTTTTTCAAGTGATATAAATTTTAATTGTTTTAAAGTTAGATTTTTATTATCACTATTCAATTTTCTTTCAGCAATACCTAATAGTTCTTTTACAATACCTTGACTTATTTCTGAATCATGATGTAAAAATCCTATTGAAATTACTCCTGAAACATCATCAAATTTATAAACTAAATGTTTTCTAAATAAATCCATATAATTTTCAATAGTATTAAAAGCCCAAACTCTTTGAATGAAGTCAATTTTATTACTTGAATAGAATTTTCTTAATGCATACTTTTCATCAATGTATTCAAAAACTTCTCTAGAATTTAAATATCTTTCTAAAATAGTTATATCTTCTATTTTATTATTTACTTTAAAAAAACTCATATTTGAAATATTTTCTTCATTATCAATTTTTTTAATAATTATATCACTATTAGATTCATATAATGGAGTTTGGATATTAACAACATAATAACTACATATTACACCTAATCCAGTCCAAATATATCTTCTTAAAGTTTTTTTTGATAACATTCAATTGCCCCTTCAATATTGTCAAAGTAAGTTAACTTACCTTTTTCCAAAAATATCCCTACATCACACATTTCCTTTAAAGTTTCCATAGAATGACTAACTATAATAGCATTTGAAGTTTCTATTTTCTTCTTTAAAGCTTCTCTTGATTTTTGTTGAAAAGTTTTATCTCCAACAGATAATATTTCATCTATTATAAAGTAATCAAAATCAAAAAACAGAGATAATCCGAAGTTTAGTCTAGATTTCATTCCACTTGAGTATGATTTTATTGGCATATCAAAGTAATTACCTATTTCAGCAAAGTCTTGAACAAATTCTATACATTCTTTTATTTTTGTATAACTAAGACCATAAACCCTACAAACAAACTTAACATTTTCTCTTCCAGTCATACTACCTTGAAAACCACCACTTACCCCCATAGGCCAAGAAAAAGAAACATTAGATATGATTTTACCCTTATTTGGAAAATCTATTTTTCCTAACATTCTTAAAAGAGTTGATTTACCTGCACCATTTCTTCCTAAAATACCTATATTTTTACCAGTAGGAATTTTTAAAGAAACATTATCTAAAATAATTTTATTTTCTTTTTTTGTTTGAAAGGATTTACTTACTTTTCTTAACTCAATCAACTTGCAATTATCCTTTCCTCTTTTCCTCTATATATAAATAACCCAATAACTAATGGAATAAAAGTCCAATAAAACATATATGTAAAATCAACATAATAAAATGTTAGATTAGCAAAATATGCTCCATGTAAAAACTCCATAAAATGGGTTAAAGGGTTTAATAATATAATAGGTTTTAAGTGATTAGGTAAACTATCAACAGTATACATAATACCTGAAATAAAAATCATAGGAATTAACATAGCATTAAAAATTTTTGCATATATTGGAAATATTTGAGCTATCATTGCACTCATAATACCAATAGAATAACCAAATAATATTAACCACATAAACCCAACAACTAAATATAAATAATTATCAATATATGTATTAAAACCAAAATACCAACCTAAAGTAAAAAAAATAACTACAAGAGATAAAAAAACAATAGTTTCTACAACTAGTCTTGTAATTAAAGTATGGTATGGTCTTACTCTTTGATAAATAAATAATGCTTGATTAGCTTCAAATGCAGTCATAGATTTTTTAACTATATTTCTCCATAAGAAAAACCCTAAGAAACCAATAGTTAAAAAAACAGTAAAGTCAACATTTGTAATAGAGGTATTTGCAAACATTGATTTTAATAAAGAAAATACTATGATTAGACTCATTGAATCAAATAAAGTCCAAAAATAAGCCATTTTAGTATTAAATCTAGTTTGAAGTTCTCTAAAAAATAATGCTCTAATCACATTATATTCAATATTTAATTGTTTTTTCATTTAAGTATTATAAAAAATAAAAAGAGAGGAGTATAAGTTTTTTTGTAGTTAATAAAGTAAAAAAAGAAGTATAAAAAATTATACTTCTAAAATTTTAATCATTTTTAGGATTATTAAATTCAGTTTCTAAATCCATTAATTCTTTTTCAAGTTGTTGTCTTTCACTTTCACTCAAAGTATCTAAAAGATTTTCTATATCTTCCATTTCATTATGTAAAAAGTCTTCTATTTCATTTTTCTTAAAGAATGGATGGACTAAATCTTCTAATTTATAACAAGATTTTCTTTTTGTTTTAATATTTTTATAAACAAAATATAAAAATTCTCTAAAAGAACACACATATTTATTATCTATATATACTTCAAAATCATTAATATCATATAAAGTAGAAAATAAATATTTTTCAAAATTAAAAATAGAATCAAACATTTTCTTTTCTTGTTTACTTTTAATAAATCTATTATTTTTTGGGTAATTCTCTCTGATTATATACTTATTATTATTCCAAATTGTTGGAGTAGAAATTGTAACAATACTAACATTAAAAATGTTTTTTATCTCAAAAAGATGACAATTTGTTTCTTCAAAAAAATTATGTAAAGTTTTATCTCTCATAATTAACCTTTAGATTTAAAGTTATTATAAAAGTTTTTTTAATTTTTAATTTTTTAAGAATTTTATTTTTTAATATATATCCTATTAAGTTAAATTAAAATGTTTATTTGTCAAAAAAAAATAAAAAATAATGTTTATTTATCAAAAAATATTATATTATATATATAATTAAAAAAAATAAAAAGGAAAATGGATGTCATTATTTGGAAAAAGTTCTAATGAAATAAGATTAGAAAAAGAAAACCAAGCATTAAAACAACAACTTGAGGAATTAAAAAAAGGTGAAGACGTAAGTGAAATAATTACAGTTTTAAATGCAGCTTCACAAGGTGTGTTTTTTAAAACAATAGAAAAAGAATATAAAAGTGAAAGTTGTCAAGAGATTGCAAATGGAGTTAACAATTTAGTTAATACATTATCACAAACTTTTAATAAAATTAATAATACATTATATGAATTAGGTTGTTCTAACTTTACTTCAATTATTGAAAGTGATTTATTAGGTTCTATTGGTTCTGTTAATTCAGGAATTAACACTATGTCTAATAACTTAGAAGTTGTGTTCTCTACTTTAGCAAGTAGTGAAAAATTAATAAAAGAAGAAACTTCACAATTAAATGATTTAACAATTAGATTAAGTGAAAACTCTAATGTGCAAGCTACACATTTAGAAGAAACTGCTGCTTCTGTTGAAGAGATTTCAGGTAATATTAGTGAAAATACTGAAAGAACAAAAACTATGGCTGCTGCTGCACAAAACTCTTTACAAAAAGTAGAAGAGGGTACAAAGATATTAGGTGATACAAAAACTAAAATTACAAATATTAATAAAGTACAAAATAATATTGCAAAAGCAATTGAACAAATTGACCAAATTGCGTTCCAAACAAATATCTTATCATTAAATGCTGCTGTTGAGGCTGCTACTGCTGGTGAGCATGGTAAAGGGTTTGCTGTTGTTGCCCAAGAAGTTAGAAATCTAGCTGCAAGAAGTGCTGAAGCTGCTGAAGAAATTAAAACTTTAGTTGGTGAATCATTACAAACAGCAGATGAAGGTTTAAACTCAATGATTACATTAGAAGAATCATTTGGTGAAATCTCAACACAAATTAAAGAAACTAGTTCTTTAGTTGATTCAGTTTCAAGAGCTTCACAAGAGCAAGAAACAGGGATTGCTCAAATTAACTCAGCAATGTCAGAATTAGACCAAAAAACTCAAGAAAATGCAAATGTAGCACAAGAAGTAAATACTATTTCAGAACAAATTAGTGAAAAAATTGAAGTTTTAGATGAATTAGTACAAAAATCTACATTTAATACTCAGGGAGAAGTTAAATCTATTGATTTAGTATTCCAAACAAATAAATTAAAGTTTGACCACTTAAAATTCAAAGAAACAGTTATTAACAAAATTAAAAATAAAGATTATGCACATATGGTAGATCATACAGCTTGTGGTCTTGGTAAAGCTGTTACTGCTTGGCAAGAAGCTGGTAAAGAATGGGTTAAAGGTGATTTATTTAAAACATTTGATAAACATCATGCAAATGTACATAGATTAGGTAATGAATTAATTACACATTCAGAAGAAACTAATAATAGTTCTGATACTTATGTAATTGAACACTTTAAACAATTAGATGAAGCAACTGTTGGAGTATTCAATGGTTTAAATAATATTAGAAACAAATAATTCTAATATTTAAGACAATAAAAAAAGAGAGGTAAATAACCTCTCCTTTTTTATGTAAAATAAAAATTAATTATTCTCTTTTTTTCCTTCTTGATTTAATAAATTATGTCTTAATAAAATCTCTTCATATTCTTTTGATTTTTCATAAAACTTACTAGCCTCAACATTTAATTGTTTAACATCTTCTAATAAATCAAGTTTTTCTTTGGTCAATTCACTTAACATTGAATATAAATGTTCTGTTTCTACATCTTTTAATGTAATTACTTCATCTTTTATTTGTTGTTTTAATTGTTTATCTTGACTTTCTTGATATTTATTTTTTAGTTTCATAATTTCTTGTTGAATGTTTTTTAATCTATTAAATCTATCCATAATTTTTATCCTTATAATGTTTTATAAATATTGTCTAAACCAACATAAATTGATTCAAATGAAGGTTCTTCCAATGTCTCAATAAGTCTTAACATATGGACATTATCTTCTTCACCATTCCACATTTTAATATAAGTTCCTTCTTTGTAACCTTTATCTTGCCTTAATGCATTTAAAGCATTTTTACCTAAATATTGTTTATTTAAATCTTCAAAAGAAAGATTTAAACTTGAACAAGAAGCAATAAAAGAAATAGTTAATCTTTGAGTGAATTCTAAAACTTTATATAATTCTTCAACTGAAGATTCTGATAAGAATTGTAACTTATATTTATTTAAAAGAGAACTTGCAACAATTGTTTCTTCAACTAATGATAAAACTACATTAATTTCTTTATGTTCATTTAAAGTCCATTCTTTTTCATAATACTTAGAAAAAGCAGAATAAATAGAACTTTCAAATTCTTTAAATGTATTTTCAATAAATTGATAATTTACATTAGTAACATCTAATATCTCTTCAGTATCAACTTTAAATAATTCATATTTATTATTAATTTCATTTACTTCACTATCACTTAGTTCTGGTATAAAGTGTTTTAAATTTAAATTATAAGTTTGTGTTTCAATAATAGAAGACATTAAAAAATGCCAAACATCAACTAATTCAATTCTTGCATTTGCAATATCTGGTTGTTGTTCTATACTTTTCCAGTGTTTCCAAGGAAAACTATCTATACATTCAGCTAATTCTAATGTAATTGCCCTTTCCCAATTAATAATTTTTTCTTTATTTGTAATACCAGCAGTCCATTTTTCACCATTAGTATCAAAATTTAATTTGTTTTGTAATAAAAACATATTTTTAATATAGTTTTTCATTTAATTCCTTTTAAAATTGTATTTTTTTTGGTTTACCATTATTTTTTGTTTTATGATAAATAGAAATATTATCTTCTAAACAATAACTATCAGTAGAAACTCCATTCTCATTACTTTTAACAAGTTGAGAAATAGTTGACCCTAAATCAGCAGAAGAAATTGTCTCTTCTCCATTATATTCTTTTTCAAATAATTCAAGACTTAAATCATTATCTAACCATATTTTTTTTGCTTCTTCATATTTTAAGTTTCTAAGATTTAAAATATCAAAAGTCCTACCTTTTCTCAATGCAGCTGGATCTAACTTAGTTACATCTCTATTAGTTGTAATAATAAACTTAATGTTATTCTTATATACACCATCTGTAAAAGATAATAAATTATTAATAAACTTATTTCTATCCATATCAGCTTGAGAAGAGATATCATTTAGATTTTTTCTTGGTAATAAAGAATTATCAGCATCATCTAGAAAAACAATAGAACTATCAGTTTTACTTAACATAGACCAAAATTGATCAGTTCCTAAGATTTCTTCATTTTTTACATAAGTTACATTTAAACTTTCTTCATCTTCTAAATCAAATTGAGATTTATTTAAATATTTTTCAACTTTATCAAAGTTTTCTAAAATATATTTAAACATTAAAGAAACCAATTTAGATTTACCAACACCAGGTTCTCCTGTAAGTAAAAGAATACTTTCATCACTCATTAAATATCTTTCAAATAATAAATCAGTATTTAAATAAGGATAATAATCGTTTACTACATCTAATTCATCATATTCAATAGTAAAATTATTATTACCTAATGAGTTTCCTTGTTGAATGATTTGGTCAATATTAACAACTTTATCAACATTTGTGATTTTATATTTATTAATAACATTAAAAGTATTTTCTAAATGAGTAAAATCACTTGCATAAATATTTACATAAGAGTGTTTCATATTTTTAATAACTGAAATATCAATTCTTACAACTTCTACTTCATCACCATGTACTTTTTCTTTTAATATATAATAATACATATCATGATTATTAACTTCAAAGTGGTGTTTTTTGAAACCTAATTCATTTAATTCTTCTTTAAATTCTTCTAAAGTGGAATTCTTAATTAAAATATCAGATAGTCCTTCTTTAAATGTTTCATTAATAGAACTTATTCTTAACATTTCTTGTTCATTATTATATTGGGCATCAATATTTATGTTTACTTTTTTCAACAAACACTCCTTAATTTTTAGTTAGGTTTTCATTATATCATAACTATTGTAAATTAAAAGTAAAAAGTCTTTAATTTTGTGATTTTTGAGAGATTTCTTCTATAAAATTAATTAATGTTTTTTTTAAATCTATAAAATCATATTCTAATTCATTTTGTTGTAAATAATCAAATATATTTTCATTATACATATTAACTTCTAATATTAATTCATTTAAAAGTTTCTTATTATCTGATAAAATATTTAATAGTTCTGTTACATATAATTCACTTGCATTTTCAATAGCAAACATCAAAAAAGGAGTGTTCTCAGTAAATGTTCTTAATTTAGTTATATCCATATTAAAAGATAGTAATTTTTTCATTAAATTAAAGTCATCTCTAATAGCAGTTAAATGTAAAATATTTAAATCATCATCAATATAATCAAAAATATAATTTATACCATATGAATTTTGGAATAGTATTTCTAATTTAGGGTCTTTTTCCTTTAAAAAAGAAAACATTTTTTGATTTAGGTTATCCTTTTCTATACTATTGTTATACATATTGTTATAAAATAATTGATTTATCATTTGAAAATAGTTTATATTAATAGAGTTACTTAATTTAATTATTGATTTCATAAATGATATTATATAAAGAAATTAAAATAAAAAAAAGTTTTTTCAAAATAAGTAATTATAATCTATAAAAATAGGGTAGAAAGTAAATGGATATAACAAATAATTTTAATAATATGGAAATGACTCAAAATATTTATCAACCTGTAACAAATGAAAATAATGAAATAAATATAAATGTTGATATGGGTGGTCAAGGTCAAGAAGGTGGTCAAAGTATTCAAGATACACAAGGTATGGAGAATATGGGACAAGTTGGAGGGTCTGAAGAACCTCAAGCAAATATTAAAGGTGTATTCACACTAGCTGAAGAAAATCAATTACCTTCAAGTGAAGAACAACAAGGTCAAATGCCACAACAATTCATGCAAGGTCAAGGTGGAACACAAGACATAATTCAGTTAATGCAAGCAATGCAAGGTCAAGGTGGAACTGAAAGTGGTTCTACTGGTGGAGAAACAGGTGGTGCAATGCCAACAGAAGGTACTGGGGGAGCAATGTAATGGAAAATTTAGGAACAATAAATAATACAAACATTCAACAGAATGTTCAACAAAACAATTTAACTAGTGGAGTTCAAAATAATACTCAAGTAAATAATTATAATATTACTATGGGAGAAAATATGAGTCAAACTTCTTTTTTAAATCAAGATAAACAAGTTCAAGAATATAGTGTATATAACTATGTTAATGTAATGTATCAAGAAGCACCAGAGAGTGGAACTTCTAATGATATTATGGAAAAATTACAACAATTGATTGAATTATTACAAGCATTAGAAATGTTAAAAGAATTATTGGATATTTTATTAGAAGGACAATCTCAAAATCAAGATAATACAAAAGAACAATTAGGTAATATTTTAGGAAATATGAATGATTATGGTTCTTTTGAATATTTTGAAGCTTCAACAGAAGTAGAAATGTCAGCAGATGAATTTATTCAAATTATGGATCATATGAATAATAGTGAATTATATGCAGGTTTAAGTGATGAAGAAAAACAATATAAAATTATGGAAACTGCAAAAAGTATAGGAACTACTTCTTTATATAATGGACTTGCTTAATTTTAAGTATAAAAAAAAGGACACTCTAAAAAGAGTATCCTTTTAATATTGAATAATTTAATTAAATTATTTAGCTAAGTTATAAGAAAGTAATTGAAGACTTTTTTGCAACTCACCTTCTTTTTCCCAAGTATTTAAACTTAAAGAACCTTCAAATCCAACAGGTGTATTTTCTTCAATATTTTCATTATCATTCATTAAAGTAACATAAATATTATCATTATGCCAAGTACCTTCATCATCTTTGGCAGATAAACCAAGAGAACAATTTAATTTTCTTTTATCATTATTAGTTTTACCTTCTTTTACATAGTTAGCATAACCTCTAAATAAACCACTAATTGTCCCTTCTGGTGTTTCACCTTCAACATCTACTGTATTAGAACTTAATATTTTAGTAGAAGCATTACCATTCCAAATATTTAATTCTAATTTTCCTTCAATTCTAACTAATTCACCTTCATTCACTTCTGCTTCTTCATTTAATAAAAGAACATGAATAACTTTTTCTTCGTTTTTATCATTGTTTTGTAAAACAAAATCAAAATCAATTTTTCTTTTTTCTGTTTTTGTTTGTCCAACTTTTACATTTTTCGCTTGACCTTGAAAAATTCCTGTAATATATGCCATTGTTTTCCCTTAAAATAGTATTTCTTATATTATAGCATAATTATAAAATAAAAAAAAGTATTTTGAAAAAATATCACTTTTAAAATAAACATTATAATTGTATAAACAAAGGTTGTAATTATGATAGTAAATATAAATGAAATCAATAGACCAGAAAAAGAGATAACATTAGATATAGAAAATGATGGATTATATCATGTTAGTATTAAAAACATTAAAACAAATGAAGAGAAAGATATTAACTTTTCTTCTTTATTCTTATTTAATACTTTTTTAGTTGAGTTTAATATTTCATTATTTGATGATATTTATATGAAAATACAATCAGAACTATTTTTAGAAAAAAGAGTTATATTAGAGTTTAATGAAGAAGACTTTACTTATATTAAAGAAAGAACTTCTAAAACTAAATATGTAGAAAGAGATTAATTCTCTAACTACTAGATTTCTCTAACTCTTCCAAAACAATATTTAAATTTTTCATTTCTTCAGTATTTAAATCATTCTCATTCATAAACTTTTTTAAAGCAACTTTAATATTTTCAATTTCTAGATTCAATTTATCATCAGGTAATTCTAACAGTTGTTTTAAATATTCTTCTAAATTCATGTCATTCATAATCTTCCTTAAAAATCAATAATTCATAATAAAGAGCATTATAATATAAAAAAAAGAAAAAAGGTTGAAAATGAAAAAAGATGGTTGGTCTAAAAAAATGAAAGATCTAAGGGAAAGTAATATAAATAATAAAAACCAAAAAAAAGAAGGTTTTTTTAAATCTATTTTCAATTGGTTTAAAATAACAAATCCTAATGAAAAAACTTTATTAAAATATAAAACACATAAAGAACAATCTTTAATAATTATAATTATGTGTGGTTTATTAGTTGAAGCAACATTTATTTATACTTTGTTAAGTAAAAATGGTTTATTAAACAAAGAAAATGAATCAATCACAAATTATAGTACAACTTTATCAAAAAAAGAAGAAATAAAAAACAATGTAGTTATTTTAGATTTAGATGAAGAAATTACTATGAAAACATATCATAAAATGGAAAAATTTTTAGAAGAAGTGAAAAAAGATGAAAAAGTAAAAGAAATAGTAATAACCTTTAATACTCCAGGTGGTTCTCCAGTTGCAAGTGAAGAAATAAGTGAGTATTTAAAAGAATACCCTTTACCTATCACTGCTTATATTCAAACAAGTGCAGCAAGTGGAGGTTATTATATAGCTTCTGCTATAAATAAAATTGTATCTAATCCAAATGCAATTATAGGTTCTATTGGAGTTATCTTATCTAAATATAATTTAGAAGGATTATCAGATAAATTAGGTATTAAAGAAGATAATATAGAAATGGGTAAATATAAAGCACCAATATCATTATTAAAACCTACTTCAGAAGAAGGAAAAGAATATATTATTAATAATTTGATGAAACCAACATATGAAGTGTTTTTAAAAAGAGTTTCAGAAAATAGAGATATCCCTTTAAATGAGTTAAGACAAAAGTATGCAGAAGGAAAAATATGGAGTGCTTCACACCCAGAAATACAAGGTGTTTTAATTGATGAATTAGATTCAATGATAGGACTGAAAAAAAAGTTTAATAATAAATACAAAAATGGTGTTATATTTAACCATTATTCTACAAATGAATTATATCAATCAGAAAGTTTACTTGGTTTAAAGATGAATATAGAATCAGATACCTTAAATAAAATAAATTCTAACACTAATTATTTCAAATAGCCTCCAACAAATAGGACAAAATTAGTCCTATTTAAAACTCAAAAAAGTAACATAAATATACATTTTAAACATATATTTTTTACATAATAAATACATAAATCAAAAAAAACTTAATTTTTATGAAAAATAAAACTTTTTTTTGTTAAATATATTTTTTTTTATATATAATAAAAGAGTAATCAAAAAAAATAAAAGGAATAAAATGAGTAACGAAATTAAAATGACAGCTCAAGACTTAATTGTTTCTGAGACAGATTCAAGAGGTATCATTACTTATGCAAATGATACATTTTGTAAGTTTGCTGGGTATGAATTAGATGAACTAATTGGACAACCTCATAACAAAATTAGACATGAAGATATGCCAAAATGGGCTTTTGAATGGTTATGGAATACACTACAAGCAGGTCAAACTTGGGCAGGTTTTGTAAAAAACAAAGCAAAAAATGGTGATTTTTATTGGGTTTATGCAACTGCATATCCAACTGTTCAACCAAATGGAGAAGTAAGATATACTTCTATTAGAATTGCTCCTTCTGAAGCAGAAATAGCAGCATACGATGCTTTATATAAGGCACATAAAGATAAAGCACCAGCGGTATTAAAAGCGCTTGGTTTAAAAAACTAAGGAGAATATTATGGATATGAGTTTATTAATTACAGGTGGTGTATGTTTAGGTATTGGTTTTGCAACTGCAAAATTATTAGGTTGTTCTACTGGAACAAATCATAAAATGTTAGATAGTTTAAAAAAATTAAAAGGAATTGTTGAAGGTGAAACACATTCACCATTAATGTTAAACACAGGTGATGAACATGCACAAACTGTTGCTAATTTAACAGGAACTCCTGAGATTTTAAAACCTCAAACTGCAGAAGAAAGAGCATTTAATGAATTATTAAAAGCTTGTCAAGATAAGTTTCAAGAGGAAAAAAGAGTAATTGGTGAAATTACATTATTATTAGGAAGAATATCTAAAGGTGAATTAAATTCTCCAGTATGTTCTAAACCAACTAACCCATTATATATAGGTTTAGTTAATGAAGTTACAAATACAAAAGATACTTTATTAAAAGTAATTCAAACTATTGAAGCAGGTGTTGCTGACTTTGCAAAACAAGATTTTACTAAAGATTATGCTGTTGAAGGTGTTTTAGATGAATTAAAATCTACATTAGATAATATGACTATTTTATCTAAAGATTTAAGTGAACAAGCTTCAAAAGAAAAGAAAAATGCATATGATTTAAGTGAAATTGTAGTTAAAGTAAATAATGATGTAGAAGCATTAACTAAAAATGCAAATGAACAAGCAACTCAATTAGAAGAAGTGGCTGCTTCAATTGAAGAAATTTCTGGAAATATTTCTTCTTCAGGTGCAAAAGCACAAGAAATGAAAATTTCGGCTGAATCAGGTTTAAAAATTTCACAAGAAGGTTTAGTATTAATTCAAAATACTACACAAGTAGTTCAAGAAATTAATGACATGCAATCAAAAATTGAACAAGCAACTCAACAAATTGATCAAATTGCATTCCAAACAAATATCTTATCATTAAATGCTGCTGTTGAAGCTGCTACTGCTGGTGAGCATGGTAAAGGGTTTGCAGTTGTTGCACAAGAAGTTAGAAATCTAGCTGCTAAATCAGCTGAAGCTGCTGAAGAAATTAAACAATTAGTTTCTGAATCAAAAGATAAAGCAAAAGCTGGTTCTGAACAGGCTAATTCTACATTAGAAGCATTTAATTCAGTAATTCAAAAAATTGAAACAACTCAAGAATTAGTTGAAGAAGTAACTGCAGCTGCAAAAGAACAAGAAACAGGAATTGCTCAAATCAATTCAGCTATGTCTGAATTAGACCAATTCACTCAACAAAATGCAGGTGTTGCTAATACAGTTAAAGAATTAACTGGTGAAGTATCAAAAGTTGCTGAAGAAACTAAAAACACAAGTGCAGATAAAAAACATAGATAATCAAATAAATCTATAATATCTAAAAGGGAAGGATAAACCTTCCCTTTTTTTATGTTTAAAATAAATAAAATTAAGATTTATAAAAAAAAGATATAAAAAAAGGTTGAGTAAAAACCCAACCTTTAATAACCATAAAATAAATATAAAATTAAGATTCTAAATCATTAAAATCCATTTTTCCTTCTGGGATATCATTTTTCATAATACCAACACTATATACAGCTAAATCTGATTCTTGACCTGCTGTATTCTCTTTATTTAAGTCTTTTGTATGTTCAAACCAAATAACCATATCACTTTTCTTAACATTATACATTTTTTCAACTCCAATTGAATGAAGTCTAAAATCAACATAATATTTTAAGAAGTCTTCAACAACACCTTTTGTTAAAGTTGGAATATCTCCAAATGATAATAAATAATCTGCCCAATCTAACTCATCTGCTAAAACTTCTTTGAAAGTTTCTTGTGCCATATTCTTAAACCAATCAGAAGCAATTAATTCAGTCATACCTTCACTTTGAGTTTTCTTTAAGATTTGAATAGTTCCAGCAGTCATAGCTGTATGCATATCTTCATCATGGTTAATTAATTTAATCATTCTAGTTGCACCTGGAATAGAACCTCTATAATAATCATTAATAACATATGTTACTAAGAATGATACATAAAACTTAACACCTTCTAAAGCAAGAATAGAAACTAATAACTCTAAGATAGTTTTATTTTTTTCTTCTTCTGAAACTTCAGAACCAAACTCAACTTTAATTTGTTTTTTAGAAATAGAAATAACATCATGAATTCTTTTTAATTCCATTTCATTAGTTACATTATTTTCTTCAATATATTGTTTGATTTCTTCATCAATTCTTTTATTTAAAGCAAATACATGTTCACCATCAATTAAAAGTTTTTTAACTTTACTATAAAGAATAATTTCTTTATCAACTCTTCTTTGAATCTCTGGGATATCAGCAATCTTATCAAAGATTTTACCACTATCAGCAAAAATACCTCTTAAAATATGTGAATAAGATAAAGAGTGAATTAATTCAAAATAACCTTGTGTTTTAAACATAGCTTCAAACTCAGGGTTAGTACATAATTCTGCTAATACACTTTCTAAACCACTATTTTGTGCAGAATCCATTAAAGTTTGAAATAACCAAATTCTAATCATGATTTCTTGAATAAACTCAGGTAAATCAAAAAACTTTTTTTCATCTGCTAACATTGAAATCTCATTAGGATTCCAAAATGCATTTCTTTGTTTCTCTTCTTGTACAACAGCAAAGTTATACTTAGGAGAGTCATATCTTTGGAAACCAGAATATTCTCCTAAGAATATTCTTTCTTTTCCACCTTTTGGAACTAAATTACTTGTATCTAAAATTTTATCACAACTTGCACCCATATTATTCTCCTTTTTTAACTACAGCTTTCGCAAATATCATCATCAGATTCTTTTTGTTGTTTTAGGTAATATAAAGTTTTAATACCTAATTTAAATGCATACCAATGAAGTTTTAACATATACATCAATGAATCTGGTTTTGTAATATATAAATTAATTGATTGCGCTTGGTCAATCCACTTTTGTCTAACTGCTGCATTTCTTAATAATGCATATTGGTCACATTCAAATGCTTTTTTATAATATTGATTATTTAATCTAAAATTAGGAACAATTGTTGGAATTGAAATTGTACCTTCCTCTTTATAGAAAAAGTCATGAATAGGTTCTGTACTCTCAATAGCATTTTGAGACTTACCACTTGTAGCAGTAGGTGCAATTGCTAATAATTGAGCATTTCTAATACCTGTATTCTTAATTTTTTCTCTTAATGCATCCCATTTGTCCATATCAGGTTGATATTTAGTTAATTTAACTGCTTCTGGATGTGCTTTATCAATTGGTAAAATACCTTCTGCCCATTCTGTTTCATAAAATCTTGGGAACTTACCTTTTTCAATAGCTAAATCAGCACTTGCATTAATAATTCTATATGATAAATCATCAAATAAAGCATCAGTAAATTCAGCAGCTTCAGGTGTATCAATAACAATTTTATTTAAAGCAAGTAAATTAGTATAATTTAATACACCAATACCTAAATATCTATATAACATATTAGAATATTTACCTTCTTTAACTGGGTAATTAGCAACATCAACTGTGTTATCTAATGCTCTTACTAATGTTTTAATTAAATCATCTTTTTGAACATTTGTTAAATAATACCATTTTTCTAAATTAACAGAAGCTAAATTACATAATGCAATTTCACCAGGAGTATATCTCTTAATTAATTCTGCTTCACCATTTTCTTTTGTAATAATTTCTTCACTAATTGTTTTAGAAGCTCTACTAGGTAAAACAATTTCAGTACAAAGATTAGAAGAACCAATATATCTTTTTAGTAAAGTTGCTTTATTAACATTTTCTTCATGATATAAATAAATATGACCAGTTTCTGATCTTTCTTTAAACATTTTTTCAACTAATTCTCTTGCAGAGACTGCTTTTTTCTTAATTGATTTTTTTTCAGAATAATATTTATAGTTTTTCTCAAACTCTTCACCAAATGTTCCAATTAATAATGGAGTATCTTTAGGGTCAAATAAATATATTTCTTCATCATTTAAAACAGCATCAATAAAAATATCATTTAATTTCATTGCATATTTTAAACCTCTAGCTCTATTTTCATCAGTACCACCATTAGATTTTAAAGATAAATATTTATCTACATCCATATGCCACCAAGAAAAATAAATTGCTAAAGCACCAGGTCTTTTACCACCTTGATTCCAAGCTTTCATAATGCTTTCATAAAATTTCATAAATGCATTTGGTCCAGAAGAATAACCTTGTGTACCTTCAATATAAGAACCACCTGCTCTTAATGCAGTAACATCTAATGCTGTTCCACCTTTGAATTTAGAATAAATACCTAAGTTTTTACCTGTGTCTAAAATTGAATGTGAATCATCATCAACACTATTTAATACACAAGAACTTAATTGTTGTCCTGGAGTTAAAGCATTTAACATTTGAGGTGTAGCAACAGTTTGGTAGTGGTTGCTTAAGTTAGTATATAAATCAATAATTTTACCAATTCTATCTTGTTTTTCATCAATCATTAATGCAATAGCAACTCTCATATAAGCATGTTGAGGTAATTCTAATTTTTTAGTTTTAGAATAATTTAAACAATATTTATCAAACATAGTAACTAAAGCTTTGTAATTAAAAATTAAATCTTTTTTATAGTCAATAGCTTCATCTAACTGTTTGATTTCTTCATCACTTAATTTCTCAATAGTAGTTCTATCATATATTTTATGTTCTAAACCTTTTTTAAACACTTCTTTTAATGAAGGATAAATTCTTTTATCTTTAATACTAAATGTTTCTTTAATATTGTAAGTCTCTTTATAAATAGAAAGTAGATATAACTTTGCAGCTACCATTTCCCATTGTGGAGACAACATTGAGATTTTCATAACAGCAGTATTAATTAATTGATTATACATTTCTGTTACTTTAATTTCTTTATGTAACTTAATTTTAGTATCTGCAATTAATTCTTCAGCCATTATCTCATTACCAGTTGCCCAAATTGCAACTTTTTCTAATTTTTCAAAATTAAATGGTTCTTTACTACCATCTCTTTTGATAATGATGATACCTGTTGCCTCTTGATCTGTAGTAACATTTGAAATATCAATTTTACTTTGATTTTGAACAGCTTCAGATAATTCTTCTAAAGATATTTTATTATATCTTATGTTTTTAGTTTCTTTCATCAATTTCCTTTATTTTATTTTATTATGGTTATTAAAAATAATACTAAATTGTATCATAAAAAATAAAAAGTAAAACTATTATAGCAATATTTTTTAAATCACTTTTTAATTTTTTTATCTCTTTTTTTCAAAGACTCTAAATGTCCATGAAGGTATTGTTTTTTCATTAGTTATTACTATCTTTTCATACCTTTTTTCTTCCATTTTATTCCATTTTGAAAAATCAATAGGATTTAAAAAAGAATCAGCTTCACCTTCAAAATCAACTTCACTCAAATACATTTTATCTACTAAATGAAATAGTATATTATAAATATTAGCTCCACCAATTATAAAAAGTTCTGTTTCCCCATTATTCCTAGCAAACTCAATAGCATTGTCAACTTCATTGAATACTTCTACATTTTCATAAGAGAAGTTTCCTCTTGTTAATACAAGTGAAGTTCTATTTGCTAATGGTTTTCCAATACTTTCAAAAGTTTTCCTTCCCATTAAAATATGATGTCCAGAAGTAATTTCTTTAAATTTTTTAAAGTCTTCGGGTATATGCCATAACATTTGATTGTTTAAGCCTATCTCCCACTTTTTACCATATGCAACAATCATAGATATTTTCATTATTTTTTCCTAAGTGTGTTATTCTAAATTATCCATAGTGAATAAGATGATGAAATTAAACCAAAAGTTTCCTTAAAATAAAATTAAACAAGTAAAAATTGAGATTTTTTTTGAGAATTATTATTAGTATTAAGAGATAAATAAGTTTAATTATCTCTACTTAAAGTTAGAGATAATTGAATTATAAATTGTTTCAAAATTTAACATACCATATAAGTTTAACATAAAACAAATAAAAATAACAAAATAAACAAATAACCAAAAGTTTTCAGTTCCACTTGCAGTTCTAAAAGTTAAAGATTTAGGTAAAACATGTAATCCTTTTTTTCCACCGAATATTTTAACACCACTTTTAGTATGCATATCACCATAAATATGTAATAAAGAACCTATACCTAGCCAAAAAACAATATAAGATGCTAATAAATAATTAGTCATAAATAATCCAAATGAAATACCACCAAAGAATATTATATTATAATCAACTCTATGTGTAGGACCTCTATGTGTTAGAAAACTAACAAAGAATGAAATAGGTCTTAATCTTTTACTTATATATGAATCTTTGTGATCTAAATCAGGTAATAAAGCTCCAAAGGAAACCAAAGCTAAAATAAAAAATGGTAATATTTCTAATGTAAAAATGGGGTAGGATTGTCCTAACTTTAAATATTGGTCTAATAAGGGTTTAAAACTTTCTGAAAAAAGTCTAGTAGGTTCAAAACCTAAATTAAGTAATCCTGCAGTTACACCTAAAGCAGTCATTTGATGTGTTTTATATGTCATTAATTTTCTCTTTTTTATTTATATTATACTCTTTTATACTTAAAAAAAGATTAAACTCACACCTTTCAAAAGATTTTTAGTCTAATTAAATGAAAAAAGTGATATAATACATCAAAACTAAAAACAAAGGAAAGAATATGCCTTTTAAACAAAAATTAAAAAGAAAAGAAATAAAGTTTTTAATGAGAAATCTTCCAAAATTAAAGAAAAAATTAGAAAAAAAGTTTGGAACTCTTTTATGGGAACATTTAGAAGAATCACAACAAAAAGCGTTTAAAAAAGTTATAAGAAAATATAAAGACAATTTATATGGCAAAGAGTTAGATAAATTAAATTATTTAAAACTTATTAAAAGAAAACATTTAAAAGAAAATAATTATTTTGTTATAACAGAATTAGGACATAAGGAAGAGGAATTTTATAAATATGATAATCTTGCTGATTATAGTTTTATAGAATGGAAATTTCAAAGAAAAGAACATTATAAAAGTTTAATTCAAACTCAAAAATATAGAAAAGAATATAATAAAGAAAAAAAAGAGCAAAATAAAAAAGATATTTATGAAAGATATGGTAAAGATTATATAGAATTATATTTATATGATACTTGGTGTAGATGGGTTGAAAATAAAAAAATAGTTTATGGTTCTATTGCTTCTATTGAAAGCTGGTTAATAGATAAAATTGCAGAAGATATTGAAACATTTATAAAAGATAATATACCTTATATATTACAATCAAATACTTATAAAGAAGAAAATAGTAAGTATTTTAATTTAGATATTAAAACAAAAGCAATGGGTAGAGAAGAAGAATTAGAAGAATTAAAAAAAGTATTAAGAAATAAAGAAGTAGAAATTAGAAAATCAATATTAAACAAACTTTTACCTGAAATAAAAAATTGCATATTTAAAGAACAAATAAGTAATAGTGTAGATACAGCAACTCATATATACATTAGTGATTTAGAGACTGCAAAAAACTTAACAACAAAAAGCTTTTTAGAAAAAGTTGAAGAGTTAGAACAACCTATGGAATATATTAAAAAAAGATATAAAGAATTATATAAAGAATTAGGGATAAAAGATTTATTAAGACAAGAATATTATTTAAATAAAAGTAAATATTTAAATAAATAAAAATATATTAATATAATAATCAAAAAATAAGGTAAAGAATGTTAGAAAAAAATAATTTTTTAAATATAGCACATGAAATTGCACAAGCTTCACAATGTGTATCAAAAAGAGTAGGAGCAGTAATAGTAAAAGAGGGTAGAATTATATCAACAGGTTATAATGGGACTCCAAAAGGTTACATTAATTGTTCTGAAAAATTTCCAATATGGACAGAAGAACATCATGATTGGTCTCATAGATATGAAATACATGCAGAAATGAATGCAGTTATATGGGCAGCAAGACAAGGTTTATCAATAGATGGTGCAGAAATATATGTTACTTTAGAGCCTTGTGATCAATGCACAAAAAACTTAATAGCAGCAGGAATTAAAAAAATTGTTTATTCAAGTAAATATGAACATGTAGATTCACAAGTATTAAAAGATTTTATTGAAGCACATGAAATTGAATATGAATATCATCCTATGGATTTTGATGATTTATTACAAAAGAAACTATAAAAGATTTTTTGAAACAAATAAAAAAAGGGAAGGTTTTTATACCTTCCCTTTTTTTGTAGGTTAAATTATTTTTTACTATGATTTTTTGTTAAAACCAAATAAGTTACTTAAATTACCAACAGATTTGTCCATAACTGTTGCATTGTTTGTCATTTCTTCTGCTGTTGCAGCACTTTCTTCTGAAGAACTTGCAATCATTTGTGTAACTCCATCAACTTGTTGCATTGCTTCATTTAATTGATTAATACCACTTGTTTGTTCTTTTGAGGCTAAAGCAATTTCACCAATAATATCACTTGTTTTTTTAGACTTATCTAAAATCTCTTGAAATGAATTATTAGTTTCAACTGTTATTTCATTTCCTTTATTAACTTCATTAATAGCATTTTCAATTATAATAGCAGTATCTCTTGCAGCATCTGCACTTCTTTGAGCAAGACTTCTAACTTCTTCAGCTACAACTGCAAACCCAAGTCCATGTTCTCCAACTCTTGCAGCTTCAACAGCAGCATTTAAGGCTAAAAGATTTGTTTGGAAAGCAATTTCATCAATAGTTTTAATAATATTTGAAATATCTTGAGAACTTTTTGTAATTTTCTCCATTGATACATTCAAGTCTTGAATATTATTGTAACCTATATTTGCACTCTCATTTGCAGATTTAGCTAAAATATCTGCTTCTCTTGAATTATGAGTATTTTGTTCTATTGTAGATTTAATTTCAGAAAGAGAACTTGTAATTTCTTCAACAGATGAAGCTTGTTGTTGAGCACCATCTGATAATTGTTGAGAACCTTCTGAAATTTGTTCTGAAGCATTAACTACTTGATTACTTGATTGTTCTAAATTATTAATAGATTTTTTAATAGGTTTTTCAATCCATTGTTTAATAAAAAAAGAATAAATTACAATAATTAAAATAACAGAACCACTTAACATTAATAATATTTCCATTAATAATTGTTGTCCTGCTTCATCTGCTTTATCTAATGATTGAATAACCTCAAATGCACCATGTATTTCACCAACTCTCCAATTTTCCATTTTAACACCAGTTGGGTCTAAACCTAATTTATTTCCCCAATATTTTTCAGAATTATCTGGATTACCATGACAATATAAACAACTTTTTGATAAAAATACAGGTTTAAAATATCTAATTGAATTTGTTTCTTCATCAATTAAATAATGTTCTTTTTTTCCAGTTTTCTTAAACATATTAATAACTTCTGCTTCGATTTTATCAGGTTCATTATCTGGGTTTCTTGGACTAAACTTAGGTGTTTTAAACTTATAACCTAATTCTTTAGCTTTTTCTTCTGCAGCTTCCCAAGCAGTAACAACAGGTATCATTGCTAATAAATGTTCTTTTTGATTGTTTTTTGCATATTCTCTTGCTTTTTCAATACTTAGAACACCTAAATCCCATTTTTTTTCCATTTGATCTCTTGTAGATTCAGCAGTAGATATAACACCTTTTGATAATTCAATGTATGAATTGATAATTTTTTTCTTTTCATCTTGATAAAAATAAGTACCTAATACTATAAAAATAATAGTAGTAATAAATATACCAATTGAAATAATTTTTTGTTTAATTGTCATTATTTTAACCTTTTATGTAATAATAAAATAATATTTTAATTACATTTTAATACTATTATATTATAAAAGAAAAGGATTAATTAAAATATTTTTAAAAGAGAATTTTTCTAAACAAAATATAATTTTTTTTTACTAAAAAGAAAAAGCTTTAATGAGACAAAAACTTTTTTTATAATAAAAGAGTAAAAAAAATAAGGAATATGATAGTGGAAACAAGAAGTTTTATTAAAATAGATTCAATATTAATATATGAAATAAAAAATGATAAATTAATACCTATAGAGGAAGACAATTACATTGCAAATGAACTAAAAAATGGTTATTTTAACTTAGAAATAGTATTTGCACTAGAAGATGAAGAAGAAGCAGTAATTTATTATGCAAATAAAGAATTTTTAGATATGGTTAGAGATCATGAAATTGATGACTTAAGTGTTATGGATTATGCTTATTATATTAAAATGTTAGAAGAAGATGGAGAGGAAGTTACAGGTGGTCAATATAAGGTAGATTTTGATTTATTTATATCTTCTTTGAAACAATTTAGAAATGAAGCAATTATTAAAAATTCATTTAAAATTAAACAAAAAAGAATATCTAAAACAAAATTAGAAGAATTACAAGAAAAAATAAAAATGTGGGAAGATTAAGAGTGGAGAAATACATCCCTCTTATCCCTTCAACTATAATTTGTTTATTGTTGATTTATGCTACATATAAATTTATAAAAGATGATGGTGGTTTATCTGAATGAAAAGGTTTTTAATATCAATTTTATTATTATTATTAACTATTTTTACATTTGTTTATTATATAAATGTAAAAGGTATAAAAAGTGATTATATAAATATAAAAGTAGATAATAATGAATTAATATTAAAAATCTTTAATATAAAAATTGACAATATATCATTTAATGAAATGAAAATAATTATACCAAGATATGATATTTATCATATCTCATTTAAAGAATTAAGAATAAATAAAACAAATATATTAAATTTTAAAACAACTTTAACTTTAGAAAAAATAATAGAATATATTAAAAAAGATACTATTGATTTAGAATTAAAAAACTTATCTTATAAATTCCATGAGAATATAAAGCCAGTAAAAACAAATATAGCTAAACTAAAAAAAGATAAGAAAAAAATAATAATAGATTTTAAAGAGAAAACATTACTATCAAAATATGAAATATTAGAAGGAAAACTTATTTTACCTGGAAATGGTATAGAAATAAAATTTAAATTAAAAGATATTTTTGATAAAGAATTAAATAAAATATTTAAGAATTATATAGATATTAAAGATTTACAACAAATCAATGGTATTTCAAAATTAGATTTTGATATTTTTGTATTTTTTGAAGATATAGATACAAAATATAACATTACTTTTCAAACTAATGATAGTGAAATGTTGTTTTTTGATAGAATTATAGAAATTAATGATTTATATTTAATTCATAATAATGAAGGAATAGATATAAAACTTAATGGAAGAGATAAAGAAACTAAAATAGATTTATTTGTAAAAGAAAAAATAGATTTAGATAATAAAAGACAATCAGGTAAATTAAAAATAAAGGATTTTGGTAAAATTACAAAAGACTTTAAATGTAATGATTTTGAAGCTATTTTTAATTCAGAAGATAAAAATATTTTAATAGATAAGATTACAGGTTATTGTAAAGGGAATAATAAAGAAGTTTATTTTAAGAATAATGAAATGTTAATAAATATAGTAGATAAATTAATTAAAGCAAATGGTTTTGTTTTTTTGGATAATTTATCTTTGAAATATGATTTAAGCTATAAAATAGGTTCTGATAATATAATTGGTAGAATTTTTATTGAAAAATTAAGTGAAGATATAGATTCTATAACTAATTTGAAACATAGAGAATTAAAATTTGATTTAAATATAAATAATCAAGAGGTATATTTTCCAGATTACAAAATTAAATATAAAATAAAAGATAAAAAAATTGAAATAGAAAATATCAATATATTAAACACATTTTTTATAGAAGATATTTATAAGTCAAAAAATGAGAAAATGATAATAAAAAAAGAAGAAAATAAAATCAAAATTAGAAGTAATAATATAGAGATAAATTTAGAAAAATTAAAAAAGATAATGAGTAAAATAAATTTAAAATCAACAAATATTTCAAAAAAAGAATTAGAAAGAGATATAGAATTAATAAATAGTAAAATATTATATAAAAAAAGAAAAATATTATTTAATAAGATAAAAATAATAATAAATAAAAGTAAAATAGATATATTTTTAAAAAAAAATAAATCAACAATAAATTATGTTATTAATAATAATGGTGAAGAAATAATTGAAGGTAATGAAATTACATCTGATATATTAAATGAGATTTTAAAAATAACTAACTTTGAAAAGGGAATTACTAGTTTTTATTTAAAAAAAGGAAAAAATACAAAATTATTTAAAGGAAATATTAAACAAAAGAATGTATTGATTAAGGATTCATTAGTTATTGCAAATATTGGAAGAGTTTTAAATATAACTCCTATGTTAATTAATCCTTGGTTAATAATACCTTCTTTACCTAGCATGTTAGAAAATACTAATATACAAGGATATTTAGTTGAAAATGGAACTGCAAATATAGAAGTAGATGAAGATTTTAATCAATTTAATATTATAGATTTTATAACTGAAAATCCAATTAATAATTTTAAAGGTAAAATGAAAATAGATTTTGAAAAAGGTTCTTTAAATGGAGAAATAAAAATAAAATTTTTAAAAACTTATTCTAAAATTATTAGTTTCATACCTTTAGTAGGGCAAATATTGACAGGTGATGAAGGGTTATTAACTTCAAAAGTTAAAATAACAGGAACAATTAAGGAACCAATAATAGAAGTAATTCCATTAAATTTATCATTAAATTTTCAAGAAGGAAAAGATAAAAAAGAAGAAGAATTTAACTTAGTAGAAGAAGATTTTAATATTTTCTAAAATATTGAAACATATTTTATTATAATAATAAAAAACAAAAGGATAATCGCTTTGAAAGTATATATTGGTAAAAGTAAATTTGATTCTAAAGCAATTATATGGGATACAGAGAAAGTTATTAATGGACATATGTTAATTGTTGGTGGTTCTGGTGCTGGTAAGACTTATACAATTAGACAAATATTAAAAGTAATGCAAAAAGAAGCAAAAAAAGCAAAAGTATCTATTATGGATGTTCATGGTGATATTGAAATAGAAGGAATGGAAAGAATAGCATTTTCAGAAGTTTCACCTTATGGTTTAAATCCTTTAGTAATTAATGCAGATGTTGATTTTGGTGGAGTTAGAAGAAGAGTTGAAACATTTAAATCTATTATTAATTCCGCAGGTAAGTTAGGTGTTCAACAAGAACAAGTTATTCAAAATGCAATAGAAGATTTATGTGCTGCTCAAGGTTTCTTAAAAAAGGATCCTACAACTTGGGATATAAATGTAGATAAAAGAAAAAATCCTAAATTTCCAAAAAGATATCCAACTTTAGAAGATTTAATTATGTTTTTAACATATAAAATGAAACAAATGAAATTTGGAACAACAGATCAAGTTGTTAATCTTTTAGAACAACTAAATAGACAAAAGAAAAAATTACAAGTGTTAATGAAGAAATCAATGAAAGCACAAGGTGAAGATGAAATCGCAAAAATTGAAAGTGATATAGAAAAGACAAAGGCAAGTGCAAAAGAGTTGTTTTCTGAATATATGGATGCTATTGCAACAGGTAGAGAAGTAGATGAAATGTTAAGATATGAAAATGCAGATGTTATTAGTTCTACTTTAATTAGATTAAGAAATATGGAACAATCAGGTATTTTCAAAAATAAACATCCTGATTTTAAACCAGATACAAGAATACAAAATTATGATATTAAATCATTAAGTGGTGATGAACAAAGATATTTTGTTTATACTTTATTAGAAGAAAAGTTTATGTATTACAAATCAATGGGTGCATTAAATGATAGTGAAGATAGAATTAGAGAAATAATTGTAATGGATGAGGCTCATATTTTTGTTAATGATGATCCTAGGAATCCAATTAATACTATTCTTAAAGAAGCTAGAAAATATGGTTTAGCAATTATATTTGCCTCACAATCATTCAATCATTTCTCTGAAGATATTTTATCAAATGTTGTTACTAAATTATGTTTAGGTATAGATGAAACATTCCATGACCCTTCAGCAAGAGCATTAAAAATTGATGCAAAAAGGTTTAAACATATTGTAATGCAAAAAACTGGTTTGGTACAAATAAAAGAAAAAGGGAGTACTTCTAATCAATTCTTAGATGTTATATTAAATGTTGGGGAAGTATAATGGCAGAAAAAAAATGTCCTGAATGTCCAAAATGTCTTCCAAGATGGTTAGCTCAATTTGCAGATTTAATGTCTTTATTACTTGTGTTTTTTGTTTTAATTTTATCTATGTCAGTTATTGACCAAAAGAAAATTATTGAGTATTTAGCTCAAATGAAATATTCATTAGGTGTAATGGAAAGTACAGATTATTCAAGTGTAAAAAGAACAAAAGAAGTAATAACTTCAACTCCTATGGAGGAATCAGCACAAGATTTTCAACATAGTATGGAAATGATTACTGAAAGTATAGATGAATTAAATAGAAGAAATAAAAATAATATTCAAACAATAGAAGATGAAAATCTAACAGATAAAAAAGCAGTTTTAAAAATAGGTAAAGAAAAAGTAGAAATAATGTTGCCTAATCATTATCTATTTGATAAAAAAAAATATAAATTTAATAATCAAGCTGCAAAATTATTTATGAATAGTTTAATGATGCAAGTAAAAGAATTTGATTTAAAGAAAGTAAATATAGAAATTATTTCAAAAACAAAAGATGAATTAGGAGGTGTTAGATACATACATCCTAAAACAGATCATGAATTATCAGCTTTCAGATTAGAGTCAATAAAAAATGAATTAGAAAAAGAAAAAATAATAAAGAAAAATAAAGTTAATATAGTTTCGATAATACAAGAACCAGTTTCAAAAGAAGATATGGGTATTAAAATAAGAATACATACAAAAGATACAAAAGAAGATTTAATGGAAACTTCTATTATAAACTCATTATAAAAGGAAAATGAAATGATAAAACAAATAAATAAAATATTTCAATCAAAAGAATCAAGTGATAAAAAAGAGTATGAACTAAAGATTTTATTAAATAAAATTTTAAAGGAAACAAAAAAATTTAATGAAAATTTTTTTGGAGAAATATTAATAGAATATAAAGAAGGAGAAATATCTAATATAAAAACAATTGATAGATACCAAGACAAAAAATTACTTGAATTAAATAAAAAAGTTTATAAAGATTTAATAATAAAATTATTATCTCCTATAGATTTATTAAAAAAAATTGATAATTACACAAATAAAGAAATTAATAGATTAAATAAAAGAAATAAATCTATAGCAGATTGGTATTACTCAAGAGTTTTAGAAACAGAAGTTGATACAACTAATTTAAATAAAGAAACGTTCTTTTTAGAAAAAAGATTTGTTCATAAAGAAGAAAAAGAAAAAAATAGACAAGTTGTATTTTCAAGTTATATTGAAAATATATCTGTTAAATACTTGTCATTTTTATCTAAAAATCCTTTGATTGAAAAAATAAATATAATAATTAAAAGTGGTCAATCAGATAATGTAGAACAAGTTGTAAATTGTTTTCCAGAGGCAATTGTTCCTAGGCAACAAAATAGAGATATTTATGATAATAATGTAATAGAAAAACAAAATTATGAAAAATTAACTAAAATACAACCAAGAGAATTTATTTTCAATTGTGAAATAGAAATATTATTAAATAAAAAATTAACTGAATATGAAGAGATAGTTTTTTTGTCTGATTTAAAAACAAATGGTATAATAGGAACTTTTGATAGAATAGAGAAAAATGAAGCACCTATTAAACTAACAGATTTATATGCTGTATTAATGAAGAGTAATTAATTACTCTTCTTCCTCTTCTTCTATTCTTTGTACAATATTTTCATTAAAAAAATAACAAGAAAACATATATAGATAGATAACACTTAGTTGTAAAAAGAAGTCTATTTCTGTTTTAGTTAAATATTTCCAAAATATAATACTACAAGTTATATATAATGTAACAAAAGTCATATAATCAATTTCTTTAAATTTATCAATAATTGGTCCTACCCAATAAATAAAAATAAATAAAAAAATAATCCAAACAAAAATCATCATTTTTAAAACCTTTAAAGTTATTTTAAGAAATTTTATTGTATCATAATAAAAATAAAAAAAACATAAAGGATAAGAATGATTAATGTAAAAATTGAAAGATCAACAAAAGTTAATGAAATACCATTTTCAAATATAATGTTAAAAGAAAATGCATATAAAAAAGGATTACCAAATGCAGGTAATTATTTTAAAGGGATTACACAAGAACAGACTTCAGAAGATAAAATGGTTAGAATAAAATTATATAGTGATAAATCTACATTTTTAAAAGACTTAAAAACAGATGGTTTAGAAATAGATGAATATAAAAGTGCAATGCATATTTGTGGTTTTAAATTTAAAAAAGGTTCATTTATGAAGTTTAATAATAATGAAGTATTGGTTGGGAGTGGAGGAGTTAAATCTCAATCTGACTGGAGACAACTTGGTTTTGATATTATTAAATATATTAGAAAAACTTTTCCTAAATGTACAACTATTAGATTAGAAAGAGTTGTAGATAGTAATTCAAAACAATTCTTTGAAGGATTATTCTTGGCTGATTATAATTTTCAAAAATATAAAACAAAAAAGAAAAAAGTAAGAGATATTAATTTTTTAGTTACACCTTTAATTGAAGAAAATAAAAATGTAAAATTACAAAGAGAAACTTTTGTTGATTGTATTAAAGAAGCTTCAAGAAAGGTAGTAGGTCAAAACTTAACTAGAGATTGGGTTAATACTACACCAGAAGAAGCAAATTCAATTACAATTACTGATTATATTAAAAGTAGATTTAATGGTAAAAAAAATATTGAAGTAAAAGTATATGAAAAAGAAGATTTAGAAAAATTAAATATGGTAGGACACTTAACAGTTAATAGAGCTTCAAAGTTCCCTCCAAGAGTTGTTAGGATTACATATACTCCTAAAAACTTTAATGAAAAAGAAAATAAAGTAATTGTAGCAGTAGGAAAAGGTTTAACTTATGATTCAGGAGGTTTATCTATTAAACCTGGTAATCATATGACTAATATGAAATGTGATAAAGGTGGTGCTATGACACTTTATGGTTTTGCAGATGTATTAAGTAGAAATAATGGAAAAAACAAGGTTGTTATGTATTTAGCATTTGCAGAAAATATGATTTCACCTGATTCATATAGACCAGATGATGTAGTTATTCATAAAAATGGAGTAACTTCTCATATTAAAAATACAGATGCAGAAGGTAGAGTGGTTATGTTTGATTCTTTATGTTTAGCACAAGAAGAAAATCCAAAAATTGATACTATCTTTTCAATTGCAACATTAACTGGTGCTGCTGTTTATCAATTTGGTAATGAAGCTGCTGGTATGGTATCAAAAAACAATGATTTATTTAAACCTTTTGAAGAAATAGGTGAAATTGAAGATGAAATATTTTGTGAAGCTAAATTACATAAATTTATGTTAGATGGTGTAAATGATGATTTTGCAGATATATCAAATACAGGGACTCCTAATCAAGGTTGTCAAAAAGCTGGTTTATATTTAATGAATGCAATTACAAAAAAGAATATTAAGAAATATATTCATTTAGATATTGCAGGTCCTACTTTTGTAGAAAAACCATTTGGTACAAATCCTTCAGGTGCTACAGGTTTTGGTGTTAGAACATTATATGAAGTATTTAAAGATTAAGAAAAACAAAAATAAATAAAAAGGGAAGGTAGTTAATGTCTTCCCTTTTTTTATGTCTCTATATTTTTGAAAGTTGTTTAGAATTAAAACTATCTCTTGATATTTAAAATAGTTTCAAGAACACTATCGGCAGTAGATAATGTTTTAGAGTTAGCTTGTAACCCTCTTTGTTGAACAATTAAATTAACAAGTTCTTTTGATAAATCAACATTTGATCTCTCAATAGCATTTGATTGAATTAAACCAGCTCCTCTTTCAGAGGCACTAGTAATAATTGGTTCTCCACTATTTGCTGAATGTTGTAAAGTATTAGAACCAACTGTTTCTAAACCTTCTTCATTAGCAAACATTGCAATTGCTAATTTTGCTAATTGCATAGTTTTACCATTAGAGAAAATACCATTAATAACACCTAAAGAAGAAATTGAAATATCTTCTAATTCACCTTTTTTATAACCATCTTGCTCAACACTTTTAGTTGAAGAAGGTCCATTTTGAGAAACAATGTTTTCAAACTCACCAGGATTACCAAAATTTAAGTTAACATTAACTGGGATATTATTTTTACCACTATTTGGTGTAAAAGTAATAGTTCTTAATGATTGAGAAGAATATGCTCCATTTCCATTAAATTCAAGGTTACCACTAGCAATTGAAGTTACTGTAGCTGGTTCTTCAATATCTACATACCAATTCCATTTAATTTTACCATCTTGTTCACCACTATCATATTTTTCAAATCTAATATCTAAATCATATGCTTGACCATAATTATCAAATACTTGCGTTGTAACAACATGAGATGCAATATTAATATCTTTTGTTCTTGAAGAGTTACCTGGAACAGAGAAACCATTAAATCCATTCATCATATCAGTAAAGGCTTTATTTTCTGTTGCTTCATCAGGGTATCCTTCAACAGTAATATTAAAAGTAGAAGCACCACTATTATGTAATTCTAATTTACCATCTACATAAGATAATTCACCCTTAACATCTGCACCTTTTTCATTAATATGAATGTCTGCTGTTTGTTCCATAGCCATTTGATAAAGGTTTAAAATATCTTGAGTTGAATTAAAGTAATAAGTATTATTTGCTTTAAAGTTCTCAGAATAATTATTAGGATTTGCTGCAGTTGGAGTATTAGCTAACCCTGAAATCATAGTATAAATATTACCTACTGTGTTCCCTCTTGTATTAACTTCATCTGCTGATAAATCAGCTGCTGAATTATCATTGTCTAAAGAGAAACTCATCATAGCACTAGTTCCAATTCTATGAGCAGCTATATCTAAGTTAATAGTTTTATCTATACTTGTATGTAGTCCTAAAGAATCTTTATTTTCTTTCTCTAAAACATTACCAAAATCAGCAGCAGCTAAATTGATATTTAACATAGGGTCAGTTGCACCACCTATTGTTTGGTCTATTGATAAAATATCACCAGTTAAAACAATATCACCAGTTCCACCATCAATAGCTGCACTAATTCCATGTAAGTTTGTTCCATTATTAATTGCATCTACAACATTTTGATCAGTTAAAAGATTAGGTATTGTAGTGTTTTTATTAACTTCAGATAAGATATCTACTTCAATACCATTGATTTCAATATTATTAACATCCCCTGCTGTATTATCTCTAGGAAATGAATTAACATTTAATGTAGTAGAACCAGTTGAAAAGTCTTGGAATACTTTGATATCTTTAATCCATTGTGTTGGATCAATATCACCTGCTTTAGTTTCATTAATAACTTTAAATCTCCCCATACCACTAGTATCATCCCATTCAATTCTATGAGTAGAACTATCTGAAGATATTTCAGTAATAGAACACATTAAATCATTTAATGTAGTAAAATCAACCCCATATTCTAAAGTTAAAATACCATCACCATTAGAGTTTTTTGGTAAATTACCTAAATATTCACCATCTGCCATTGTAACTTGTATTTTATCCCCTACATTAAAAGAAGCTTGTTCTCCATTTTCATTATATAACCAATGCATACCTTGTGTTGTCATTTGACTATCTGTAACCATTTTAATATCTTGTGGGTCTTGATATCTCATAGTTCCAGCATTACAAGCTTCTTCATCTCTTTGTTTATAAACAAAGTTTCTTTTCTCACCTAAACCTTCAATTTCAACCATAATACCTTGATTTTCTTGTAAATCAACTTTTTCACCACCTTCAGTGAAAACTTCATTCATATCTGTTGAGTGAATAAATTTATACTGATCATTTTTAATTGGTTCTCCTGGATTTGTAAAAGTTCCACCTGGTTTATGAAACATTGAAACCCATGTATCAATTGCATCACCTGCTTTACCTTCAACTTTACCTATTAACCCATAAGGATCATTTATTCTACCTTGACTATCTATAAATATTTGATTATTTGTAGTTCCAGTTAAATCTTCAACATGTTGATTTATTTCATCAATCATATCTCTTAAAGTAGTAATTTTAGTATCACTATTAGGATCATAAACTAATGTCAATGGACCATATTTTACAGGATCTGTAAAAGTGATTTCAATTTTATCACCAGGAGTTCTAGTTAATTTTTCACCTTTAACATTATATAATGCAGTCATATCACTATCAACATTTAATGCTCCATGTGCATTTGTCATACTTTCAACAGTGTTTGAGGCATTTAAATTAGCTTGAATATCAACAATAGAAGTTGGATTAGCTTCTAATACCATTCCTGGTTCTATCATAATATTTTCAGCTCTTTCATTAACATTAATATTATAACCATTATCTTGTTTAGCAGGCCAACCCTGAACTTTATAACCTGCAGAAGTAACTAGATTTCCATTACTATCTAAGTGAAAACCTCCATCTCTTGTATAGTTAAAACTATCACCATCATCAACAGAAGTAATAAAAAAACCATTTCCTTGAATAGCAAGGTCTAAGTTTCTATCTGTTTGAGAAAGAGAACCTTGAGTATAGACTTTATCTATACCTCCAACTTTAACTCCAAGACCTATTTGTTGTGCATTAGAACCACCAATAGCTGTATCAGCACTAGCACTAACTCTTTGTGTTTCAGACATTAAGTCTTGAAAAGTTACAGTAGAATATTTAAACCCATTTGTATTAATATTTGCAATATTATTTGAAACTACAGATAAACCAGTATTATGAGCTTTTAACCCTGATTCACCTGTCCATAGAGACTTTAACATTTTTTTCCTTTCAAAATTTTAATTTGACATATCATTATTATAAAAAAAGAAAAACTCAAAAAGTTGTTTTTTTAAGAATAAAAAGAGTTTCTCAATGAAAAAAAAACATTTAGAATAAAAAACTTATAATTAAATAAAAGGCTTAAAATGTTCTCATTCATAAAAAAAGAAAAAATTATTTTTTTCTTTGTTGTATTATTTGGCATTTTTTTATTATATTTACAAACAAATCTAATAAAAACAAATAAAGAAATAGAAATAAAAAAAGAATTAATTACAAACAAAAATAAAAAGTTAAATAATATTTCATACACCTTGGACATGGTTAATGAAAATCTTGAAAAAATGGAGAATCAAAATCAAAAATTAATAAAAGAAAAGGATAATTTAAAAAATACTTATAATCAAGATATATATGTTAAAAATCAAGAGATACAAGAACTAAAAGAAACAAATCAAAAATTAATAAAAGAAACAAATCAAAAAATAAAATTAGCAAATAAAAATATTTTAAATGAACAAAGTAAAGTAAAATTTTTAGAAAAAGAATATAAATTATTAGAGAAAAAATTTATAGATTTTAACTTAACTGTAGAAGAAAAAATGAAATCAAAACAAATATATAAGATGGAAATAGTAAAAAACATTAACAAACAAAAAAAGAAAGAAAAATATTTTAAAGAAAACAAAGAATTAAATAAACTAAAGTTAGAAATACAAAAAATCAAAAAAGAAAAAGAAAAATTAGAAAAAATAAATAAAATATTACAAAATAAAAAAGAAAAGAAAGTACCTTTGACAAAAGAAAATAAAATAACTAATAAAGTTAATCAAATTATAAAGAAAAGAGAAAAAAAGAAAGAAGAAACACCTAAAATAGAAAATAATAAACCTAATAATAAAAAAGAAACAACAAATAAGCAACAAAAAGTTAAAGAAGATAAAAATTTAATGAAATCTTTTTTTGGTTTGTTTTCACTACCTGAAGAAGAAAATGAAGAGAAAAAAAGTAAGTTTAGATTTTTAAAATAAATTACTTTTCTTTAAAAAATGAATTAATAGAATTTATCATATAAGTATCTGATAATTCTGATAAAGCAATCATTAATATTTTTGCTGCACTTGTAGGACTTTTTTTCAATGCTGTTAAATATTGTTTTTTTCTAGTAAAAGAAAATATATATTTTAAAATAAATTCTTTTTCTTCAATTCTAGAACATAAAGTATCTAAGAACTCTTCCATATTAATAGTTAAATCATCACCTTCTCTAATACTATAAACATCTATATAATATTCACTATTAATTGCTCTTAATAGTTTTAACACTCTTCTATATTCTTTATTAGAAACTATAATATCATTTGTTTTACTATCATAAACAACTGTTGAAATAACAGTATCTCTTAATTCTTCTAATAAATCTATATTTCTATCTAAATAAATATTTTTAAAGAAAGAAAATAATTCAGGATCATTTATTTTAAATCTTTTTAATAATTTAACTAATGTTTCTTTATCAAATGGTGGTTTATCACTCATAGTTAATAAATCAATACTATCAGAAAATAAGTATGCTAATTCATCTGCTAAGTCCATAATAGAACATTCAAATGTTCTTGTTCTTCTAACTGGGTTATCTCCATTTTGAAATGAAATAATGTCATCTAATTGTGGTTTATATTTAACATATTGTGGTTCATATAAACCTTTTCCTAATTCATTGTCTTTAATCATTACAGGGTATTTAATAGTTGAAACAATAGTTAGCATAGAAATATCTGGTAAGTCTTTTTCAATAATAACTAAATTATTTGCATTTGCTTCAAAATGAATATTAAAATGTTTATTAAAAACTTTATTAAACAATCTTTCAGTTAAGTGTCCTAATGGAGGAATACCTAAGTCATGAATAAAAGAAATGTTTTCTACCACACCTCTATTAATTTCATATTGAATAAAGTCATTTTTAATAACTCCAATATTTTTTGCAATTTCATGTGCAACAGTTGAAACTTCTAAACTATGTGTTAATCTTGTTCTAACTTGTGCATTTCTAGAACCAGTTGGAATAACTTGTGTTTTATCTGCAAGTCTTCTAAATGGTTTTGAAGAGATAATAATTCTCTTTTCTTTGTCTGTATTTAACATTTTTTTCCTTTTATATATACATTATATCTTATTGAACTTAAAATAAGATAAAGATTTTACTTATTATTATTTTTTTATTTAATTCAAATATTTTAATTAAAGGTTAAGGCAATAGTTGAAGATAAAACAAGTATAAAAATAAACTCATTGAAATAAATAGAAAAGAATCCATTTTTATTACTTAATTCATTTATTAATTCTTTTTTCATTTCATTAGACTCACTATTATCTAACACTTGATTAGTTATTAGAGTTATTCTACTTTCAAGATAATCTTCATAACTTAAATTAGCTGATATTTTCAACATTTTATATTTCATTAGGTCTAAACCAAATAATAAACCCATTACAATATCTACATTTCCAGTTTTATAAAAAATAAATAATCCTAAAAATAAATATTTTAAATACATTAAAATCCAAGAAAAAGTATAATTAGAATAAAATAAATAATCAACATACATTTTTTCACCAGTTGTATTTGGCTTCATTTTTTGTAAAATAATAAAGAAAAATAAAAATGGAGATATTGCTAAAAATAAGAATAAATTTTCCATTAAATCCATAAAAATCCTTAAAGTTTTGTTTTATTATATAAATAGTATAATCAAATAAATATTTTTTATATTTAAAGATTATACCATTTTTTTATTAATAAGAATAAGAAACTACAATTTCTCTTAAAGGTTGTTGAGTTCTTTTAATAATAGTTTTTCCTAAAAATTGCGCTTTATTTTCATAATGTGAGAAAACTAATTCAGTATGAGGAATATATTCAGTTTTACATTTTTTTACTATTTTATCTTCATACATTTGTTCTTGACCTTCATTGTGTGCATTTCTTGCAACCTCAGAACCTACAACAGCACCAACACCAGTAGCAACTGCTTTACCAGTTCCACCACCAAATTGATGACCTATAACTCCACCTAATAAAGCACCAAATAATTGAGCTCCTGCTTCACCTTCTTGTTTAATTTTTACAGTTACTTTTTCATTCCAACAAGTTCTTTGTTTCTTTTTAATAGTTACTTCTTCCATAATTTTTTTTGCTTCTGTAACTGGAACAGTAATAGTGTTATTATTCACAGGTATAAATTGACCTGCAAATGAACTTGAAACTAAACCTGTAACCAATAAAGTTGATAATAATTTTTTCATAACATTCCCTTTAATAATATCTTTAATTATAATGATTTATTTAAACTTTATTTAGAGCAAGGTTTTAATTTTTTCCCAGTTTTACTGTGTTCAAATAAAACCTTATAATATGTATTTCCATTGTAGTTTTTTTCTGCATATTGAATATTGTCAATACATTTTGTTTTTATTTTCTCTTTTTCTTTATTACTTTGATTAACAAATGCTGTTATTGTCATAAATGTAATAAATAAAACACCAAATCCTAATAATATTATTATATTAATTAATCTTTTTGATTTACTTTCTTCTGACATAAAAACCCTTTTTTTCAAATATTATAATTGAAAATAAAGGTTTTAAAGAACATACAAAAAACTATTAATTATCTATAATAATAACCTGCTTCTTTTAAGAATTTTTTAATTTCATAATTCTCTTCTTTTAATCTTTTATTTTCTTCTTGTAATCTAATTACTGCTGATTTATATTTTCTTAATTCATATTCTTTAGCTTGTATTTCATCTATGTTTCTATAACTAGAATTATAAGTATTTCTTTTATTATAGTTATTGTAATCATCATATTTATTATAATAATCTCTTTTTGGAGAGTGATAGTTAGTTTCACTACTGTATAAATTAGTATCTCTTAATTTATTGTGTCTTTTACTATATTTATCCACTAATTTAACTTTAACTTCATTCCAATTCCATTTTTTTAATTTATCATTGTAATAAGCATTTTTAATTATATATGTTTCACCATTTTCTAAACCAGTAATTTTATGTGTTCTATAGTCAACTTTTAATTTTATTAAAGTTTTACCATATTTATTATGTACTCTTGTGTAATATCTTGGAGCACCATCTATATTTGATCTAGTGATTAAAGTTCCATTTTCATAATGATAACTGAAAGTATTGTGAGGGTTATCTAAATAATATGCTGAGTGTGGTTTTGCACTTAAAAAAGATAACATTCCAACCATTAAAATTAATATTTTTTTCATACTTTTTCCTTTTGTTTGAAATATATAATCTATTATACTTGGAAATAGATTAAACTGTTATTAAATTATAAATAAAAAGTGAAAGAATATCTAATATAAATATTTTATTGTAGAATATTTTATATAAATAGTTATTCTAAAAAAAAATATGAAATAAACTTTTATAATTATATAAATAAAAAGTTAAAGGTCAATAAAAATGGAAATGATAAACAAATATAGAGAGTTAACAACTTTATTAAAAGAAGACCCACAAAATGGTGAATTAAAAAAAGAAATAGAGGGATTAAAAAAAGATTTTTATGAAGAAATGAAACTAGTTTTTAGAGTTGATAAATTAGATGAGTTCTCAATTGATGGTTTTATTAATACTTTTGAAGAAAATATATTTGATTTTGTAGAAGATTTAGGTGGTATAGAACAATTAAAATCAAAAACACAAGTAGAGCCAGAAAAAATAGCTAAACCTGAACAATTACATGGTTATAACAAATTAAGTGAAGAACTTATAGAATTAATTAATAGAGCAACAAAAGGGGAAGACATCAACTTAGTTTTCTCTTCAGATTTTGATGGAGATGGAGTATTTGGTCAAATTGCAATTGAAGAGTTTATGACAGTTTTAAAACAATTAGATGTTAATATTAATATTATAAATATAGAAGCTCAAAATACAAAAGGTAGAGGTGTTTCTCAAAGTGAATTAGAACACCCTGAAGTTGAAAAATTAGATAAAGTTGATATGTTTATAACTACTGATAGTAATTTTGATAGAGATTCTTTAAAAGGTTATGAATTACCAAAAAATATGAAAAATACTCAATTTAGAGTGACTGACCACCACCATACAAATGGAAAAGCACCAAGTTTTATCAATAAAGAAAACTTTTTTGAAGTAAATCCACATTTAACAGAAAACCCAAATCAACAAACATTTTCAGGTGCTGCTTTAATATCTATGATATTAAAAAATGTATTAAAAGAAAAGGAAAAAGAAGGTTTATTCTTTAATACTAGTGGTATTAGTAATGACTTCACTAAAACATTTAATAATATTATATGGACAACTAATATGGGAGATGTAGCAACAAATAATACTTTATTAGAACCAAATGATAAATACTATGAAGACTCTATGGAATATTATAATTTATTTAACACTCTTAATTTATATAAAAGATTAAAAGTCTTAGATAAAGAAAGTTTAAAAAAACAATTACCATTAGAAATGAAAGAAGATGAAGTTGAAGAATTATGGGAAGAATTAGAATTACAATATAAGAAAATCAAAGTTCTTGCAAAAAATTTAAGAGAACAAAAAAAAGGTGATAGATCAATCACAACACAAGAAGAATTGGTTTATTTAGTAAGAGATGAAGAAACTGGTGATTTAGATTTAAGTGACATTCAAGACTTATTATTAGGAACAACTGATTCTTTTGTAAAACAAAAAGTAGGTGGAAGACATGAATTAATGTCTAATGTTCTAAAAGAGTTTAAAAAAACACACCAAAAAATACAAAGAAAAATAAAAGAGGTATTTAATGATACTACTGTAACAACAAGTCCTGAAACTTCTAATACTTCTTTTAAAGAATATGATAAAAGAAGAGGTTATAAACTAATTTCAACTGTGTTCCCTTCTCAAACTGAAACTTCAATTGGTTTTGTAAGAAATTATGATGAAGAAGGTAAATTAAATAGAATATCTATTGTTGGTGGAAGATCACAATTAACAGAAGGTCATAAACAAGGTTGGGAAATATTTGGAAAAACTGTTGCTAAAACTTTATGGAAAAAATTAAGTGAAGGTAAAGATTTAGGTAAATTATCAAAAACAGATAAAGATGAAATAAATACAATGATTAAATATTTAGGTCATGGTGGTGCATTTGGTGGTTATGTAACAATTCCTAATTGTATTGAAAAATTAGGAATTGATGAAGATAAATTACTAAAAATGATTAAAGAGTCTTTTCATGAAGGTATAACAGAAGAAAAAACAAGAATAAAAGAAGTTAACCAAGAAAATAAAATATTAATAACAGCAGATAATTGGATAGATTTACCTGCAATTTTAAAAATGTATGAAAGATTACAAGGTTATAAACATTCTTCAAAATTACCAAATATTATTTTAGAAATACCTGAAAGTTATAAATATGAAATTGAAAAAGTATATCAAGCAATGGGGTTATTCTCAGGTGAAGCATTTATTTTAAATGGAGAATTAAACCCTGGTGATTATGTTGAATTTAATATGTCTCATGGGGCTTTAATGATGTCAAATAAAATCTCAAAAGAAGAAGCGCAAAAAGTAAAACCATATAATAATGGTGAAATGATTGAATCTCCTCATGTTGCAGATTTAGAAAATGAAATACAAAATTCAGAAGAATTAATGAGAGGTGTTTATAAAAGTACAGAAACAGTAGAAGTAACAAATGAACCAAAAATCTCACTTGATTTAGAAACAACAGGTTCTAATGCAAAAGAAAGTGAGATTTATAATATAGGTATTGTTGCAAATGATGGAAAAGGTAATTTAACAAAATATTCTATTTTTGTTAATACTTATATGCCAATGTCTTCAATTGTATTAACTAGAATATCTCAAGATTTTTTAGATAAACATGGTAATCCAAACAAAGAAGAAATAGATAAAAAAATAGTTGAAATATTAGATGAAGAAAAGCAAAGATTACAACAAAATAATGAAAAAGTTGTTTTAAGTGCTCATAATGGTATGAACTTTGACTTTAGAATGACTGAATTTGAATTACCAAAAACTTATGATAAATTAATGAACACTTCTAATTTCCAATTAGTTGATACTACTTATTTAGCAAGAAAAGCTATGAGTGAAGAAGTGGGTTATTTAATTGAAAAACACAATATCAAATTTCAAAAATATGAATCAGATGGTAAATTAAACTTTGATAATTGGTTAGAAAATCAATTAAATAATGTTGAGGGGACTTCTGAAAAATTATACAATATTTATGCTGAGGGTGAATACTTCTTTATTGAAAGAGGGACAGATAAAAATCCTAGATTAAAATATGTAGGAAAAGATGGTGATAAAGTAATAATAAATAATTTAAATAGAGAAAATGTTGACAAATTTAAAGAAACTTTAAAAGAGAATTCGATTCCAGCTAAGTTTTCAATAGATTTAATAACTAAATTAGTTGCAACTCATGATATTTTATATAAATTAAATGAAGATGTTTTAAAAACAGACCATAAAATAGATGAAAATATATTTAAAAATCTTGAAAATAGACCTGCAACTAAAAATGCATTAAGAAAACATTTAAGTTCTTATTATTTTACAATGAGTAAACAAAAAAATGTTACTTTATTATTAGATAAATTAAAAAATATGAAAATGGATGATTTAGATTTAAATGAAGCATATGAAGATACAGAAATAGATTATTTTATTGAAAATCTACCTCAAGACCACAAATATACATTAATAATAAAAGAGGCATATGAATTAGACGATGAAATAACAAATATTAGTGATTTAATTGATAGTGAAGAATTTATAAGGTTATCAGAAGAATCTCAACAAAAAGAAGAAATAGAGACTTTTATTGTTAATAAAGTTATTTCTATGAATGGAGTAGGAGTAGATGAAAAAATTATTCAAAAAGAATATTTAGATAACTTTACAAGAGATAGTATTGATTTAAAAGATTGGTATGAACCAAAAGAAAAATCATTAGTAGATAAAATTAAAAAATGGGTAACAACAAAAGCTGATAAAGCTGTCTTAGAAGAATTGTTTGTTGTTCAAGGTTTATCATTAGGTGATATTTTAAGAATTATGCAAAATACTAAAGGTATGTTACCTAAAGGAGAGAAAGAAGAAAATCAAAAAACAGAAGAAGACTTAAGAAAAGAAAATATTGTAAAAAACCATACTTTAAAAACTTCTAAATATTTTGATATGGCTTTACTTCCAGAATTAGTTGAAGAAGAATTGAGAGAAGAAATGTTAGATATTCAAACTAAGTTCTTAAAACATGAAGAAAACAAAGAAAAAGCAAAGATATCAGAAGATATTTCAACAATTTTATATCTTGTTGGACAAGATTATTTAATTAACCTTGTTTATGAAGAAGAAACAGAAGAAGGGTTAAAAGAATATTCAAAAGCACTTTCAAGAAAAACTGGTGTTAGTGAAGAATTATTATTTAAAACTACTATGTTTATTAAAGATATTTATGAAAATAAACATAAAGAAGAATACAAAGATATTCATCATAAAATTGAACATTATTTTAAAAAAGAACACCACCAAGCAATGGAAGACGCAAAGGCAGAGCAAGAAGTAATGAGAGAATTTTTAGCTAAATTTTATCCAATTGAAGGAACAAAAGAAAAACAAAAAATTCACTCTGCTTCTTCAGAATTAGTAAAAAGAACTTTTGTTAAAAAATATAGAGATGACTATACTGAAAAAGGTTTTGATAGATTACCTACAAAATACCATGAAGCAGATCAAGATGTTTTCTATAAAAGATTAGATGAAAAAGAATTAACTAAAGAAGACCATTCAAAATTAGAAGAATATTTATCATTGGGTGAATTAAGAAATACTGCATTATCAAAAAGAAAAAGTAAAACAGAGGTTGTTGAAAAAGATATTGAAGAGTTCTTGAAAAAATTAGAAGAAACAGATAATTTAAAAGTTTCTGAAATTGTAATTAATAAGTTTAGAGAATTAAGACAAATAGATAAGTCAATAAAAGAAAAAAATAAAGAACTAATTAAAACTTTAAAATCAACATATGAAGAAACTAATATTCCAGTAGATAAGCAAGAAGATATTGAAAATTATTTTTCAACTTTATTTATGTTTGAAAACAATATTAAAGATTTAGTTGTTGAAGATATTGAAAAAAGAATGAGTGAAATTGAAAAAGATTATGATATAGTTATTACAAATACAGAATATCAAATCATTACAAAATTAAGAAATGTATTAGATAAAAAATCAGGAAAAAGAATACTTGACTTACCAGAAGTTAGTCAATTCTCAAAAAGTCCATTTGATATTCAAATTGATTTAGAAGATGAAACAAACCAAAAAGCAATAGAAGAAGAATTAGAGTTATTTTTTATTGGATTAGAAAAAACAGCTGGATTTAGTTCTATTGCAGATAATGAAGTGTTAGTAAATGCAATAAAAGATTATCTAAAAAATATAATTAATGTTTTAGAAGCTTCAAAAAAATTATCTATTAATAATTTTAGAACATTTAAGAAAAACTTCTTTGCTGAATTTGAAAAACCATTAAATCCAAATCAAGTAGAAGACAATAATGGTAATTTAATTCCAGTTTATAAAAAGGGTGAATCAAAAGCTCAAAATAAAAAATATAAACAACTAATGTATAAACATATGGATTATATTACTCCTATAAATGGAAAAGCTCCAAAACAAGAAAAATCTAAAACTAGAACACCTTAAAGTGTTTCTAACTTATTCATTAAAAGAGTTTTTACTCTTTTCTTGAAAGATAATGGTTCTATAATTTCTAAATTAGGAAGCCATTGAATTACAAAATCTTGGAATTCTCTATAATCAGTCATATTATAAGAAACTAAAATATCTCCATTTTCATACTCTTCTTCAATTACTTGTGAAGAATAAAAGTTTTTTAATTTAAAATATCTTGTTACTTCTTTTTTAAGTCTTAATTTTAATTTTACTTCTTTATGATTTGTACTTGCAAAAGGTGTTTGTATTTTTTTAATAAAACTACTTATATCTTCCTTATGATAAAAAGTTTTACTTGATTTTTCAATTGATTGTATCATATTTATTCTCAATTTAAAAAAATCATTTTCTAAGTTTGTTCCTAATAAATAAAAGTTACTATTTAACATTCTAATTTTATAAGGTTTATATAAAATTGTTTCTAATCTATAGTCTCTTTTATATACTATTTTTACTTCTTGTTTATATTTAATTGCTTTTTCAAGTTCCCTTAAAACTTCTTTATTTGTAAAAGTCTCTAAAATAGTATTTCCTAAATCATAAATACCACTATTTTCTTTTAATTTTTTATTTAATTTTTCAGGCAGGTCTAATTTAATTCCACCTTGATTAAATGAATTAATAATATGCATCAGATTTGCTAATTCTTCACCATTCAAAGTATCAGATAATAAATCTTTATTTAAAGTGTAGAAGTTTTCTCCTTCTTTTAATAAAAAGTCTTCATCAAAATTTTGTTCTATTGCTTTAATATCTCTTCTAATAGTTCTTGTACTAACATCAAATCTTAATGCAAGGTTTGAAATATTTAAAACTTTTCCATTATTTAAATCATTAATAATAGTTAAAACTCTATTTAAAGAACTATCTTTTGACATATTATTTTTCCTTTTATTTTTTATTAAATATATTTTAACAAAAAGTATGTTAAAATTACCTTAAACATTTATAATTAAAATAAAAAGGTATATTTTGAAATTACAAGAAATCAAAGACTTATTAGAAGAAGAATATATAAAAAGAAATAATGAAACAGAATTATCAGAAGACAAACCAGATCCATTGATGATTGCAAGAGAACATATGAATGAATATATTATTTTAACCTGTGCATTATTTGCTTATGGTAATGCAAAACAAATAGTAAAGTTTTTAAAAAAACTACCTTTTGATGTTGTAGATAGAGGAGTTTCTGAAAATACTATAAGAGAAAGATGTAAAGGTTTAAAATATAGATTTCAAACAGAAGAAGATATAATTCAATGGTTTTTAACTTTACAAAACATAAGAAAAAAAGAAAAACAAAGTCAAAAAGGAAGAGAACCTAAATCTTGTCTTTTACAAGAGACTTGTGTAAATGGTTATAAAGAAGAAAACAATACTATTCAAGGTATATACAATATGATTGAACTTATTTATGAAAACTCAAATGGTTATACATCTAATGGTTTTAAGTTTCTTATAGGTCAAAAAAATAAATCACCTTTAAAAAGGTGGAATATGTTTTTAAGATGGCTTGTTAGAGATGATAATTTAGATTTAGGAATGTGGTTAGAAATAGATAAAAAAGATTTAATCATTCCATTAGATACTCATTTATTTAATATAGGTAAAAAGTTAAAATTAATAACAAAAAACAAATCATATAATCTTAAATCTGCAATTGAAATAACAGAAAATCTAAGAAAAATAGAACAAAATGACCCTTTAAAATATGATTTTGTTATTTATAGGCTTGGACAAGAGAAATTAATTTAATTTCTCTAAAAAAATAAGTTCATAGTTTTAGTAATGGGTTTATCTTTTAATTCAGGTTGTTCTATCATATATCTATTGAAACCAGTTTCATCACTTTGAAAATACTCTTCTGGTTTTCTTCCATTTTCAACTATTCTAACATCTTTAATTAAAGGATGTTGATTATCAAACTCAATATTGTTAATATGAGGTAGATTATTAATCATTTCAATTCTCCCTATATTATTAGGATTTTCTCTATCTCTATAAACAACTAAATAACCTTCATTTAAATCTCTTGGTTTAAAATATGTATGTCTTCTTTTAATATTGTTTTTAACTTCAAGATATTCTTCTTCTTTTCTTTTTTCTAATAAATCAAAATCCAACATAATATATGATAAATCTTCAAAAGATAACATTTTAATTCCTTCATAATCACTATTATCTTTAAAAGTGAAAAAAGGTAAAACTCCTACATATAGTTTTGCTTTATATAGGTCTTCTTTTCTTTTAATTATCAATGGTTTTCTTAATAAATTAGAAGTAATACTTCTATTGTAAATATTGTTTATTTGTTGTTTAGATATTTTATAAATAATACTTGAATACATAATTTCTCTTTTTTATTTTAATTATACAATATCAATACTTAAAAAAAGATAAAGAGATTTCTTAAATTAAAATATTTTTTTTCTTTTATAATATATATAAATAAAAAGGTCAATATATGAAAAAAGAATATGAATTATTGTTTAAACCAGGAACTCACTATTCACAAGTTTCAAAAGAATTAGAATATTTTGATGAAAAAAGTAATTTTGCAAGTGTTGTTAATGAAATGAGAGCTATGACACTAACAAGGGGGGCAACGGAAAAACTAAAAGAAGAGGGTTTTGACTTTACTCAAAAAAATGATCATATTGAGTTTTGGATTGATGATAAAGTATTAAAAGAAAAAGGAATTGATAAATCAGCAAGGGATTTTATTGACCAAATCTCTTTTAACCAAAAAGAGGAAAAAGATATATATCTATTAAAAGAAATGTCTGAAAAAATTATTACAAATAAAGATGAAGCAATAAACTTAATTAAAAAAATGAAAGATTGTTCTTCACCAATTATTAAAAAAGAATTTAAAAAATATGTTGAAGATTTAGACAAAGAATTAGGTAAAAAAATAATTCAAACACCTGAAGAATTAAGTGATAATGAAATAAAAGAAACATTAAGGAAAACAATAACTAAATTACCTAAAAATGAAAATTCATTTATAACTATTGATAAAGAGGAGATAGATAGAGTTATAAGTAATTATGGAGGAGATATTTGTTTTAGAGATGAAAAAACAGGTAATATCATAACTATTACTGATACCTTTTCAAGTGATAATGTTGAAATAACTATTTATCCAAAAGAAACTCCAATTGATATTGAATTACAAAATATTGATTATGAAAATCTTGAAAAAGATTATTTATTAAGAGAAAGATTTGATATTCCAACAAGTGAAGAAGATATAGAAGAAGATCAAGATATAGCAATAGAACAATATAAGAGATTGGAAGATATTTTAAAAGAAATATTAACTAAAAGTTCTAACTCTATCTTAAATAATAATAATAATAATAAAACAAAAAAAGAAAATTCTCCAAAGCTATAAGATATACCTTATTTTAGGTGTATCTCCACATAATAAAAAAATACCTCAAAAAATAATTTCTTTTTTTATGAAAAAGAAGAAAAACTAGATAGTTGATTTTTTTTACATTATAATTTAGTATATAGTAAAAGGTGTATAAAAATGATTAACTTGGATTTAGCTAATACTCAAATTAGTAAAATTAACAAAGATTTAGAAAAACTACAAACTCAAGTTAGTACAAATAAAACGATGGAATATGGTTCTGAGGACATTACTATATATGATAAATTACAAAAATTGAATACTAATATAACTAAGTTGGAACAAATACAAAAATCAATAGAATTCACAGCAACATTTGATACTGTTAGTGAAGAAGGAATTATCACATTAGATAATTATTTAACTGATTTAACAAAAGAATTATCTATTTTAGCAACAGATGGAGGTTCTAATGATGAAGTAAAATCAGCTGTATTAGAAAAATTAAATAGACAAATGGAAACAATCTATCAAACAGGTAATACTAAACTAAATGGTCAATATATCTATAGTGGAATACTAAGTGATATACCTCCAATTAGAAAAGAAGTAGATTCAGAAGGAAAAATATCTTATCATTATCAAGGTTCTACAATAAAAAAAGACACAAATATTGATGACCAAAATAGAAAAGATTATGGTGTTACAGGTCAAGAGTTATTCTTTGATTCTAATATATTTAATGAATATATTCATGTAACTAGATTAATAGAAGAACCTGAAATTGTAATGGAAGAAATGAATCAAATTGAAATGTCAAAAGGTTTAGATAGAGAAGGTTCTATACTTAGAGATAAAATAATTTCAACTATTTTTGACCCAGCGGAAGAAACTCTTTACCTAAATGCATATGATAAATATATGAATGCATTAAATGAATGGAATGAAAATCCAACAGAAGAAAATAGAACAGAAGCATTAAATTATTTAAATGTTTTAAAAGGTAATTCACCAACTTCTATTAGTGCTGCTGCTGGTAAAACTATGACAAATGATTTTAATGTTTCTGAAAATTTTTCAAGTTCTGCTGATGGAACTTATATTGCAACAATTAGTGGTTTAGAAGATTTAGAATTAAGATTAGATGACTTTGGGGCAAATGATAATATTCATATATTTAAAAAAGATGGAACACATTTAGTAGGTAATACTTTAAGTCAAACTACTATTGATAATAATGTTGCTTTTTTTGATGAAAATGCAGTATATACAGAAGCTACTAATAAAATTTCAGGTGTATCTACTACTACTTCTGCAACAGAATTAAATGGTGTAGTAGAAGGTTATGATATTAGTTATTCTGGTTCAACAAATCCTGGAGTTGGTTACAATTCATACGGAGTAGTTGGTACTGGTCAAGCTGATGAAGTAGTAAAAATAAATGGTATGATAGGTGAAGATTTACTATTAATTGTTGAAGGTTCAGGAGCTTTTAATATATCTACTGAATGGACAGATTATAGTGGGGTTTCTTCTATTGGATTAGATGATGAATTACAAAGAATGTTTGATTTGTCTGATATAAAATATACTAGTAGTGAATACTTAACTGAAGACCCATTTATTGAATATATTGATCCTGAAACAGGTATTGGAACTGGTATTTCTATGAAAGAACATACCATGGATGTTTTAGAAGAAATGTATGATGATTTTTTAACAACTAATGACCAAATGGCAAGAGAAGAAGCATATAATTTATTTAATTATACAAAAAACCCTTTCTCACACCAAATGGAAGATGTAAAAACAACACAAGATAGTATTAATACAACAAGAGCAAAATTAGGAAATTCTATGGCATTTTTTCAAGAAATAACTACTAGAAATGAACAAGTTATTATTTCAAATACAAAGTATATTGATGATTTAACTGCTGTAAAACCTGAAGAAGCATTGTTGGAATTACAATCAAAAACATTGTCTTTACAAGCGCTTTATCAAGCTGTAACTTCAATTCAAAAAATGAGTTTAGTAAATTATATTTAGTAATTTAATATATATATATATATAAATTTTTAGAGTTATTGGATTTGTTCTAATAACTCTTTAAAATCAACTTCTTCAAATGTTTTATTCAATAAGAAAACTTTCTTTTCTTTTTCACAAACACCAATTAAACCTATGATTTCTTCATTATAACTATTAGTAATTGAATATTTATTATCACAATTTTCAAACATTTCAAAAATAGAATAATATTCTTTTTTACCTTCTTCTATACATAATTTTTTATATAATAATAAATAATCTGAGCTTGAAAGTAGATTTACTTCAAAAACAAAAGAATGTATTTTCTTATAAAAAAACTCTTTCATATTTCCTCTTTTATTATATTGTTTTGATTATATTATAAATTAAAAGGTTTTTTTTATATAAAATAAATATTGAATATTTTTTATTTTATTGTATTAGTTTAAGGGTAAATAAGAGAAATTGATTTATAAGAAATTAATCTTATAAATCATCAGCAGCTTTATATTTAATTTTAGAAAGTCTTTCTATAACTGAAGAAATTTTAGTTATTTGAATACCAAAATCAGATTCAATAACAACAATTTCACCTTCACCTATCTTTGAATTATTAATCCAAATATCTAAAGGAGTATCAACTTTTTGTTCTAATTCAATTAAAGAACCAGGTTTAAAGTTAACAACATCTCTTAATAAAACTCTTTTACTACCTAATATAACCATTAACTTTAATTCAATATTTAATAGTAGTTTAATGTTTTGTATTTCTTCTAAATATAGTTTCTTTTGATTCATACAATCTGAGATAGATACAACAATATTCTCTTGTGAGTCATCTTCAAAATCTTCATCTTCAATATCTTCATCTTCAAATATAGTTTCTGTTTCATCTGAAGGTTCAAATACATTTGAAGTATAAGGGTCTAATAAAATAAAGAAGTCATTATTTGAATAATGTTCAAACTCTTGTGACTCAAATAAGAAAGAAGTGAAGAATAAAAAGTCTTCTGTTTTAATGTCATCTTTACTATTTAATACTTCTACATTCTTGATTTCAAACTCAAAAATACCTAAATCAGAAGTAGTTAAAAAAGAAGATAAATTATCTGTAATATTTTGTACAAACTCTTTAGAAGCATCTAAAGCTGTCTCTGTAATTTCTGTATTAGTTGGTGCTTCTTGAAAACCTTGAAGCATATAAAACTCAATATTTAATGCTGTTAATGAAGAAAATAGGAAAGAAAAAATACCTTCTTTACTACCTTGTGTAGTTAAAACATCAACTTTAACATACTCTCCTGTTTGTAATTCTTTTTTAATTACAGAGATATTTGTTTTATCATTTGTATAACTTAATGGTATCTTACCATTTAATAATTCCCCAAAAACTTTTGAACTTTCTTGTTTAAATGCACCCCAAAAAGTATTAATCATTTTTCTTTTTATCCTTTCTTTCACTTACAAAAGATTTATTAATTTCTACTAAAAAATTTTCAAAATCTTCTTTTAAATCTTTATCTATAATATATTTTTCAATAATTTCTTGATTAAGATTTATTTCTGATACAAATGAAATATTTTTCTCTTCTTGATATTGTATCCCTTCAAATTCAGATATAAAATCTTCTTCAACTATTTCATTTTCTATCTCATATTCTTCAGATAAAAAAGTATTTAAATTGTCATATTCATCATCAATATAATTTACTTCAACTCTTAAAAAAGATAAAATTATCTTTTCATTCTCTAAATTTTCTAATTCAAGTTTTAAGTAAATATTTTGATTTTCAGTATCAAATATTAAATACATTTTATCCTTAATTAAATACATTTAATTACTTATCCATTACTTCATTTAATCTAGTATTTATATCCAAAACATCAATTTGTTTAATAAGATATTTGTCTGAGAATTGATTTTTTAATCTATTAATCTCTTTTTTTTCTTCAAAATTAGAAAGAGATTTTTCTAATAAATTAAACTTATATATAATATCTTTAATAATTGCTTGTTCAACTTTAATTGAATGGTAATTCCTAATTTTTGTTTCTCTTTCTAACATTTTTTTAGGTTTAATATTATAATAAGTAGTAGTATTTAATACTTCATTTTTCTCAACTTCTTCAACTTTTTTATCTAAAAATTGAACATTATCAATAGCAAATAATGATAATGGTAAAGAACAAATTAATAATAATTTTGATTTCATTTTCATAGTTTTGACCCTAGAATTTATATGACTTATTATAATATTTTTTAAATTAAAAATATTTGTTTTTTTAGATTTTTTATAAAATGAATATTTAATAAATTAAAATAAAAAATATTTTAATAATATTATCTTGTTTTAACAAACCAAAACTTAAAAAACACTTAAAAGAATTAAACTTAACTGAAATACAGTAATCTCCAAATTAAAATAAGGATTGAAAATAAAATTCATCAATAAAAATAAATATCTATTTAATTTAGAAATTCATTTTCAATGAGTCTATTGTTTCATTAAAATGATTTAATCTTGAAATCATATTTTCTTTAAGTATAAAATACTCCTTATATCTATTTATATCTATTTCCTTAACAGAAGATATTAAAAGTTTACTATAAACATCTTTTTCAAGAGGGAGTAAAATATTTTTCTTCTTATCAAATATTAAAATAGTTTCAATAATTATAGATTTAATATATGGATCCTTACTATCATTAATAGATTGAATAATAAAATCTTTAAATTGTCTTATATCTTTCATATCTATAAAAATATTAAAATAAGTATTTATTAAAGAAGTGTTTTTTAAATCATTAATATTGGGTCTTAACTCTTTTAAATTATATAATATTTTATTACTTATATTTTTATCATTGAATATCTTACTTAATAAAAAAATTAAATATTTTTTTTCACCAAATGAAAAACTATTTGATTGAATATTTTTAATAAAATTATTTATATCATTAGGGGTTAAATCTTTTAATTCTTCTATTTTATAATCTATTAAGCCATATGTAGGTATCTTTTGAGAAAAGGAGATAGCTTCTCTATATTGTATGGGAGTTAAATAATCTATATTAATTTGTTTCCATCTACAATAATTAACAAAGGTGTCATATTGTATTCCATTAGAGTTATTTAAAATATAATCAATTTGTTTTTCTTTTACTCTTTCATTAATGTAAGAAGATAATGGAACTAGTTCTTTCATTTTAGTTGAGAATGAATTATATTGTTTAGTCCATATTAATTCATTCTTATTTAATATATCTTGTTTTGTTTTAAAATTTAAAGGTTCTTTATTTATATCATAAGCATTTAATAATAAAGTTGTAGAACAAATTAAAAATAGTTTTTTCAAAATAGACCTTTTGTTTTAAAAGATTATAGTAAAATTAAAGTAAGAAAAATTATTTTTTGCTATGCTTATTTAATCTATAAATATTTTTGGTTTGAAATCAATACTTATTCTTCTATTACTTGTTTCTACAAAAATAGAAAATTGGTTTTTTATATTAGGATTGTTATTAAAGAAATCATTAAAAGAAGTGAAGAAAAGTTCTCTTTCATTATAGTAACTATTGTCATATATATTATTAGTTCCAAAAAAAGAAATTATTAATCTATCTATATCTCTTTGAATAGATATTTTATTTGAAGAAGATAAAAAGGAGAATGAATTATCTTCAGACAAATGTAATTGTAACAAATCTAAAAAAATATTAAATTCATTTATTTGTTTTTCTAGAATTAAAATCATTAATTCAGTTTTACTTAAATTATTTAATACAATATTATGAAAATCATTTAAAGAAATAGAAGAAGATATCTGTTCTTTTGAATAAGAAGAAAATAAATTAAAGTGTTTTTCTAAATGTTTCACTCATAACCTTTTAATAAATTATAATCAACTAATCAAATATAATTTTTTTCCAGGTCACAAGTGTTGTTGTATGTTATGTTATAAGAATTAAAGATAGAAATTGCATTTAATATCTTTAACTTGAAATAATTATAACAAATAAAAACTTAAAAAGAAATTATTTTTGAGATAAAATAAAAATAAATGTGAAAAAAAAGTCTATTTTGTAATAACTTCAAAAAAATTAGGGTTAAGAGGATAGAAAATATAATAGTAAATATTATTACAATCTGATTTTAAAATCTTTAAAGGAAATGAAGGTAACATATAAGAGTTAAAATCTTCTCTTACATCAAAATTATAAAAACCAAAAATAAAATTACTAAAATGTTTAGGAGAAATATGTGTTGGTTTATATATAGATAACACAAAAGGTTCTCTTATGTATTTTATTTCATTAACATATAATTCCTCACTAACATTAACAGGACAAGAAATATAAGATTGAAGTTTATTAACTATATGAAAATAGAATTTATAAAAGACTAGAAACTCATTATTAAGTTCTAAAGTATCTAAACATTTAAAATACTCTAATTGAAAAGGATTAAATAAATTGTAATCAATAAAATGTTTAATAAGTTCTTCTTTATTAAATGGATTAGAAATATTTGAAATATCAGGTGATTTTTTATATATATTATTCATTAAAAGTAATTATAAAAAAAAGAAAAAAGAAAAAATTATTTTTTGCTATGATTTAATAAAAAAGCAACAATCTAAAAATAAAAAACAAAATATAAATTATAATATATATAAGAATAAAAGAAGAAGGAATGTTATGAAAGTAAGATTGATAATCTTAATTTTAATGATAGGTATATTTTTCATAATAAAATTACAAACAGAAGAAGAAATATCACAAAAAAAAGTAGAAGTAAATAAAAAAGATTATGAAGAATATATAAAGTATATAGAATATAAACAAAGATATGAAAAATCATTAAATGAATATGAAACATATAAAACAAAAAAAGTGGAAGTAGAAGATGAAGGGTTTGTATGTAATAGTAAAACAAATAGACCAAAGATAATATTACATGAAACAATAGATACTCAAAGAAAACCTCATAACATAAGTGAAGACTATGCAAATGAGTATTTAGCATATAATAAAAGAGAGGCAGAATTAAGTTCTAAGATATATTACATTAAAGATATGTATAATTAAAACAAAGCAGAGGAAAAAATAATTTTTTCTTCTCTACTATTCCCCTAAAAAAAAGACATCCTCAAAAAAATCTTATCTTATCTTATCTTATCTTATCTTATCTTATCTTATCTTATCTTATCTTATCTTATCTTATCTTATCTTATCTTATCTTATCTTATCTTATCTTATCTTATCTTATCTTATCTTATCTTATCTTATCTTATCTTATCTTATCTTAT
>Ga0209955_1000012_pt1 | contig 108093 bp, 98 predicted proteins | sample SalPonA_A_H2O_MG_FD_185716 | JGI IMG/M metagenome (GOLD analysis project Ga0209955, IMG submission 185716) | Water microbial communities from South San Francisco under conditions of wetland restoration - Salt Pond MetaG R2A_A_H2O_MG (SPAdes)... | ecosystem: Environmental > Aquatic > Non-marine... | reverse complement strand
CAGAGGAGCAAGCGCAGGTTTTTCCACCGCTTGCAATACCATTCCAGAGAATATAAGTATGCGCCCACTATCGATGTACTTACTATATAGATTATCTGTAATCCGTTTTGTCAAAGCAGATAAGTTCACGACTACCCCCAACTCAGGGACAGAAACTTCAGCAGCGGTTAAGCGACATTGACCTATGTGATTTTGATCTGAAACATGGATCTGAGCGATACTGGGTCCTAATTCATGAACATCAATATCCAGTTCAGCTAAATACGTTACTGAGTTTTGCGCTAAAGCAACATAACGCGGATCGACAGTCTCTTGACCAATTATTTTAGGCTCTGCTATTGGTTTTGCTTCAATGATAGCTACCGTTAAGGTGGTTTGTTCTAGGACAGCCAAAGCCGTTAACAACCCTATAGTAGAGCCTCCATTTATCACAATATCAACAGACTGGTTTTGCATTATTTGACCTAAAAAATCTAAAGGTGATGCTGATAAGGCTCTTGCATAAGCGCCTCAATCTCAGCAATGGTTTTGGGAACAGCGTTGGTGAGAATCTCACAAGAATCGGCTTTGATAACCACATTATCCTCGATACGGATCCCAATACCTTGATATTGTTCAGGTACTGGACTGCCAGGGGCGATATACACACCAGGTTCAATCGTTATAACGGTATTCTCCACTAAAGGTAAATCACCGTAAGCATCTTTGTAAGCTCCGACATCATGCACATCTAAACCCAAATAATGTCCAATTCCATGCATAAAATAATCCCGATAAGTACTCTGATCAATATTGTCTTGTACACTTCCGGTTAAAATACCTAACTCGCACAGTCCTGTAACCAAAACCACAACACTCGCTTGCATAATATCAGACAACGTATTGCCAGCACGACATTGCGCAAGTGCGGCTTCTTGGGCATCAAGAACAATTTGATATAACTGTGCCTGAGGTTTTGAAAAATGACCGTTAACCGGAAACGTGCGGGTAATGTCGGCCGCGTAACCAGCAAGCTCTCCACCGGCATCAATCAGCACTAGAGTACCGTCTTGCAAAGTCTGATTATTTTCCGTGTAATGCAAAATACAGGCATTATCGCCACCGCCGACGATAGACGTATAAGCTTGATTACGCGCCCCTGCTATTGCGAAATGATAATGTAAAACAGCTTCTAACTGGCCTTCATTGAGACCCGGTTTGCTTGCGCGCATTGCCATTTTATGTGCATCTGCGGAGATCTCGCCCGCAGTTCGCATAATTTGTAATTCTTCAGACGTTTTAAGCAAGCGTAAGTGGTGTATAGTTGAACTAATATCTTTGACGGCTTTGGGTGCTAAAAAGCTTTGTTTTGGGGTTTTACGCACCTGCTCAATAGCAAGCTGCAGTATAGATTGGGCTGTATTTTGATTAAATAAGCAATAAACTTCAGATACACCAGCTAAGTGCTTTGGCAGTAAGGTGGTTAAGTCATCACTTGAAAATGCAGTATCAACTTTTAAGGTTTGAGGAGCTGCGTCAACACCCAGTCGTCTGCCGTGCCAAATTTCTGCAACAGGATCCTTGGGCGCACAAAATATCGTACTGTGTAAACCATCTTTGCGCTTTATCATGAGTAACGCAGCATCAGGCTCTAGAAACCCAGTCAAATACATGAAATCACTGTCTTGTCTAAATACGTACTCGGTGTCATTGGAACGAGTTTTTAACTGCCCCCCAAAAATAAAGCAAGCACTATTGAGACTCATTGACTCGGCTAAACGAGTACGTCGCTCTGCAAATATGCTAGGGGGAAGTTCGGGGGCAAAATAATGTGTCATAAGGCCTCAGCAGTGTACTATTAGTGCGTCATAGTATCGATGTAACATTCTCTTTAAAGCAACATGGTTCAATAAAACGTGCTCTTGAACCAATATGGCGTTAGTGCAAGGTTGGTTTGTCGTTATCGACAGCACCGGCACCCTCGGTTTCTTCTACGTGAATCTTAGTCGCAGCTTGGGCTGGTTGAAACTCATTAAAACACAACATTGCAGTAATCCGCACATACTCAATCACTTCGGTTAACTGAGACTCGGTTTCTTCATCATCATCCATCGGTGCATCCATACGCATAATTTCCGCAAAGTCTTGAATACCCTCTTGTACTTCTTCTGAACAATTCGCAAAAGAAGTTTGACGCAGGCCTATTCCCGTCATAAATCCCTGTACCCAGTGTATTAATCCTTGCCCTTGCTCATTAATTGGCGCATCCATTTCTGGGATCAGCATATTTAAAGCAAAGTCATTTTCGGCATACTCTTTGACCGTTGTGCTAAACAAGTCATCAACGGCATTTAATACTTCCTGCGGATAATCCACCCCATTGTTTGAAATGTCAGCAAGCACTGCAAACCATTCACGATTATCGACGGGCATTCCACCACTTAACATACCACAGATTAGACCATGTAATTCAGCCCCATCAATAAGGATGTCGTGTTTAGCTAAAAGGTCTGTAAGTGTTTGAAATTGTTGGCTCATAAAGAATTTCCTGCAGTATTTTATGGTTTTAGACTAGCAAATTTTCAGCCAAAATGCTGTATTTTATCCGGCAAAAAGAAAATTAATTGTGTGGACTTGTGAAACGGTTTTGTTATCCTATTTTACGTCTCCTGAGGTGTTGGCGAGTTCATACATGTCCCTGGCCGATGCTTTAAACCTAGGAAGTTGACTCCACTGCTTTTGAGCAAGCTCAACCCGTATTGAGAAGCCTACGGTAGTGATGATACTTCCGCCCTGAACATTTCGGCGTTCTGGGCGAATTATGAACCGCGGCATCTTGGGTGACAAACATCCCTTAATTATTCTTTATCTTCGACTGACACTGCAGCTGATTTCTTTTATAATTCACTTATAAAATCAATAACAAAAAGGCTCAGTCCCTTATGGCAGTTATCAATTTTGGTTCGATAAATATCGACCATGTTTATCAAGTTCCACATTTTGTACAACCCGGTGAGACTCTAGACTCTACCTCCTACCAAGTACTACTTGGCGGTAAAGGTGCGAATCAATCTATCGCTTTGGCTAATGCCGGCACCGAAGTCTTACACGTTGGTTGTATTAACGAGCATGACGTGCAGTTCAAACAAGTCATGATCAAAAAAGGGATCAATGGACGTTTTATCCGTTGTACTGAGACCCCTTCTGGTCACGCAATTATCCAAGTAACACCTAATGGTGAAAATGCCATTTTCTTATTTGGGGGAGCGAACCGAGATATCTGCGAACAAGACATTCAAAAGGCACTTGCAGATACTGAGGTTAATGATTGGGTACTCCTGCAAAACGAAACATCGGGTACGGCTGAAGTTTTAAGGCAAGCAAAGGCGAAGGGGTTAAAAGTCGCACTCAACCCAGCCCCCATGACTGAAGATATTAAAGCATTAAACTTTACTGAAATCGATCTCATTATTGTCAACGAAGTCGAAGCCGCAGAATTATCAGAAAAAACCGAAATGGCTGAAATAGAATCCTTTTTTAGGGCAAATTTTGCTCATGGTGCAGTTATTATCACACAAGGTAAAAAAGGTGCTAAATGGTTTACCGCAGATGTGACAGTAGAAGTAACCGCTTTTGCCGTTGATGCCGTAGATACGACAGCTGCAGGCGATACTTTCATTGGCTTCTTTTTGGCACATTATCAAGCCAACAATCACGCAGAAAGTGCCTTGCGTTATGCTTGCGCAGCATCAGCCCTAGCGGTTACCCAACCCGGTGCAGCTCAATCTATTCCTAGTGCAGAACAAGTCACTGCATTTTTAGCCGAACAAGGATAATCAAACATGTCACGACCACATAAAATCATTTTAGATACCGATCCGGGCATTGACGATGCAATGGCTATATTTTTTGCTTTTCAGTCATCTGATATTGAAGTCCTTGGATTAACCACGGTTTATGGCAATGTTCCAGTAACGATGTCAGCGCAGAATGCTTTACGGTTATGTGACCTGGCGCAAGTTGATGTGCCGGTTACCCAAGGTGTGGGTTTGCCTTGGGTAGGTCCAGAGTCTACTTACGCACACTTCGTACATGGTGATAATGGTTTTGGTGATATCCCTGTTGCTCCTCCCAAACGCACACTAGACTCTCGTTCTTCTGCTCAATTTATTGTCGACACTGTGAAGGAGCACCCAGGAGAAGTCACTTTAGTTGCCGTAGGGCCATTGGGTAATTTGGCACTGGCTTTACGTTTGGAGCCAGACTTACCAAAATTAGTGAAACAAGTTTATATCATGGGTGGCGCGGCTTTTGTGAAAGGCAATGTGACTCCATTAGCTGAAGCAAATATCTGGAATGATGCCCATGCAGCAGCCATTGTTTTTGCTGCAGATTGGGAACTTACTATGTTTGGTTTAGACGTCACTTATGACATTCCTTTTGCCCCAGACTTTGTTGATATTTTAGCTGAGAAAAATACTGTGCTAGGGAGTTTTGTTAGAGATTCATCACAGTTTTATATGGATTTTTATTCACAAGGATTACCTGAAAGAGTCTGCTATTTCCACGATGCATTTCCACTTGCCTACTTAATCCAACCTGATTTATTTGAATTCACACGAGGACATGCCCGAGTTGGGGTTGATACATTAGACCGAGGACAAACTGCTATTGCTCCTGAAGGTACAACTATGAGCCCGCTATGGTTGGAAGCACCACAAATTAATGTTGCAACCAAAGTAAACCATGCCGCTTTGACGCAACTATTTATTGATACTTATGCCAACTAAGGACTTACGCAAGCAACTCAGGCAAGCGCGTCGTGCACTCAGTGAGGACGCGCAAAGTACTGCTGCCAAACAACTACAAGACCATATCAGCCAATTACCACCATGGTCAACAGCGCAAACTATTAGCTCGTATTTGAGCTTTGATGGTGAAATATCGACTCAACCGTTACATCTTTTAGCATGGCGCCAAGCTAAAAGCGTAGTGTTACCTATCCTTGATCACAACGACCCTGGACAACTTGTCTTTCATAAATACAATGCGGACAGTCCTATGCGCAGTAATTCATTCGGGATAACAGAACCAGTCCTCGACGAACAGAAAAAAGTTACATTGGATAACATAGATATAATGCTAATCCCTCTAGTTGGCTTTGATAAACACGCCAATAGGATGGGTATGGGTGGTGGTTTTTACGATAGAACGTTAGCAAAAATCTATTCCAATACATCTCGTCCACTGTTGATTGGTGTTGCTCATAACTGCCAAGAAGTTGCTCAACTCACCCCTGCAAAGTGGGATATACCAATGGATTATATTGTGACCGATAGAAAGGTTATTTCTCGCATCTAAAATTACGTTACAATAAGGTAGCTATGGAATCAATTATGAGTAAATACACAATGACACAAGATGACAAAAAACGCGCTGCAGCTAAAGCTGCACTAGAATATGTTGAAGCAGATGCAATCGTCGGTGTCGGGACCGGTTCTACGGTAAATTATTTTATTGAAGCACTAGCAGACAAAAAGCACCTCATTGAAGGCGCTGTATCTAGCTCAGACGCATCAACCGAACAATTGAGAGCACTTGGCATTGAGGTATTTGACCTAAACTCTGTTGGTAGTTTCGATATTTATGTCGATGGTGCCGATGAAATCACCGAGCACAAACACATGATTAAAGGTGGTGGTGCGGCACTCACTCGTGAAAAAATCGTAGCAGCAGTTGCTAAGAAATTTGTCTGTATTATTGATGATACGAAGCAAGTTGGTGTACTCGGTAGTTTCCCACTTCCCGTTGAAGTCATTCCAATGGCACGATCTTATGTAGCTAGAGAACTAGTCAAACTCGGTGGTGACCCTGTTTATCGTGAGGGTGTTATAACCGACAATGGCAATGTCATTCTAGATGTGCACAACTTCAATATATTAAATCCGCGTGAGTTGGAACAACAAATCAACAACATCGTAGGTGTCGTGACTAACGGGCTATTTGCCGAACGTGGTGCCGATATCGTTTTAGTCGGTGATAATAATGGTGTTACAACCATTTCTTAAGCCAAACTATAGAAGTTCTACTTTAAGAAGCGAAAAAAATAAACATCATTAGAAATCCTGCATGAAAATTGCTTGAGGCTAAGAATAAATATACAAAGCGACTTATTAAAGTATTCAAAAATGTTTTAGTTTCAACAAACATCGCTAAAATGACAATGTTTGTTGAAACTAAAACCAAAAAATACTATTCACAAAAACGGAAATTTGCTAGATTACTGTTTTAGACGTCTAGATGTCCTTAATTTCAAAAATAGGTAATATATCCACATGAGCAAGGTTTCTCTCCCAAAAGATAAAATCAAAATTTTATTACTTGAAGGTGTTCATCAAAGCGCCGTAGAAACATTAGAAAATAACGGCTATTTCAATATTGAATACTTAAAAACGTCCTTGCCTGAAGACGAGCTTATTGAAAAAGTGAAAGATGTTCATTTTATTGGTCTTCGCTCGCGTACTCAGATCACAGAGAACGTTGTCGCAAATGCCCCAAAATTAATCGCTGTAGGTTGTTTTTGCATTGGTACCAATCAAGTTGATTTAACTGCAACGCAAATCCGTGGCATCCCAGTATTTAACGCACCTTTTTCTAACACCCGTTCTGTCGCTGAACTAGTCTTGGGTATGTTGATTTTATTGCTTCGCGGTGTCCCCGCGAAGAATGCTAAAGCACACCGTGGTGAATGGGAAAAGTCAGCTGTTGGTTCCTATGAGGCTCGTGGTAAAACACTTGGTATTATTGGTTATGGTCACATTGGCACACAGTTAAGCATCTTAGCTGAGCACCTAGGCATGCGTGTACAGTTCTTTGACATCGAAGATAAACTAGTGTTAGGTAATGCAATACAAATCAAGACGCTTAAGCAACTATTAAACACCTCTGATGTGGTCAGTTTACATGTCCCTGAAACAGCTGACACTCAGAACATGATGGGAGCAGAAGAAATCGCTCAGATGAAAGATGGGGCAATTTTAATCAATGCTGCCCGTGGTACAGTTATTGACATTCCAGCATTAGAAGCAGCATTAGAGTCAGGTAAATTAAACGGTGCTGCAGTTGACGTATTCCCAGTAGAGCCAAAATCAAACCAAGAGGAATTTGAATCTACATTACGCCGTTTTGATAATGTAATTTTAACACCACATGTAGGTGGTAGTACTCAAGAAGCCCAAGAAAATATTGGTATTGAGGTTGCTGGAAAGATGGCTAAGTACTCAGATAATGGTTCAACCTTATCTGCAGTTAACTTCCCAGAAGTTTCACTTCCTGGTCATGCTAAACATTCACGTCTATTACACATCCATAAAAACGCGCCAGGTGTGCTTACACAGATTAACCAAGCATTTGCTGAGCAAGGTATTAATATCGCAGCACAGTACTTACAAACTAACGAAAATATCGGTTATGTGGTGTTGGAAGTTGAGACCGATCGTGCTGAAGATGCCTTTACTCAGTTGAAGGGTATTGCAGGAACTATTAAAACTAGGATTTTACACTAAGTTCGAATCTATATTAGCAAGTACAAAAAAGGAGAATTTTCATTCTCCTTTTTTTATATTCCGCATCCGCCTAGCGGATATCTTTTGTATAATGAAGAACGGTTTAAGACACTATGAATGAATCCAAAACTATTTCCGCCTAAATCTAATGACTGCTCTTAGTTAAAATTAAACGTTATGTCTACACCTAAAAGAAGCTGTAAACTAGTGTAACTGATGTTTCCGTATCTAGATTGTCGGCATCACCTTCGACACTAGAGTTATGATCTAACTTTAACGATACTTTCATTGAAATGCCATTGTTCAATTTGGCAATCACTGAAGTTTTAGAACGAGATTTTGTATTATCTTCACCATATTCCGTCGATAGCGTTTGGGTGATTCTAGCATTATCAGATAACACATAACTATAATCTAAAGCTGCACGAACAATTACACTATTTAAGTTTGCGCCCGCTTGATCTTTTGCAAAGCTATAACCTGGACCCACTGAGTAATTAAATGTTTGTTTTTCATCTTGCAACACTTGCTGGTTATAGCCCAAAGCCAAGGTAGCCTGATATTGGAAGCTTGAGAAACGGTCATCTTCATAAGAGGAGAACGCGAACAAACGCTGGTTTGGGTTAGTTAACTTATAATTACCCTGCCCGGCTAAATATAACTTCTGCGCAGTAGTTTCTTTTGAACCCGCTACTTCATCCTGCTTATATAAGCCTTCTAAAGTATACTCATTACTCCACTCTGTAAGCTCTTGAGTACCTTTTAAACCGGCACTAATAGATGTAGTATCTGTGTTACCAGTGGTCAAAATAAAACCGAACTCCCCATCCATCGAGTAAGGTTTAGGGGCTACTTCAGTTGCAGCGATTACCGGTGAAGCAGTGGTAACTATTAAAGCTAGAGATACCACAGGAAAAAAGCGCATAAAAAATCCTCGCGTATAAAAAAATTAAAATAAAGTTTGGATGGTTTGAAATTCTTGTTCTGCAAAAACATAAGGAATCGCTGAACCCTTATATTCTAACGACAATTTAGACAAAGAACTAGCTTTGTAAAAAACATTATTCAAGGGCTATGCTTTAAGCTCAGAAAAGGTTTTGCTGGGTATCTTCAACCACAGTTTTGGTTTTAGCTTGCTGACGTTTTAAATACGCTTTTTTCCGACGCATACTCGCGTCATTGATCTGTTTACGAGTGTTGTCATCGATAGACAACCAATGTAAACGTTCTTCTCGAGAACGAAAACAGCCTTCACAAAAGCCTTTTGGACCAGAAGTGCAAACCCCTATACAAGGACTGGGAATTTCGAATATTTCAATTTGACGCATATTAAATAAACACTACCCTACTGTTTCCGTAACGGATTCAATTTGCTTTAACAAGCGAATTTACATCGTCAGAGTATAATAGATATTTCTTTATTGTATACAACACACACCCAAAAATAGAAAAATTCTGAGCATTTTGTAGAGTGTAATTAATGATGGATGATTGCTATTGACAATTAATATTCAGATACCAAAAATAATGATTAAACATGTAAAATTTAATACGAAGAATAATGATTAAACATGTAAAATTTAATACGAAGAATTAATGTTATGAAACATATAAAAAAGCCAGTATCACATACATTGATACTGGCTTTAGTTTTTTCATCAACAGGCTATTTACTTACTTCTTTTTAACAGCCTTTGGATTTGGCATATCAGTGATGCTGCCTTCAAACACTTCTGCAGCAAGGCCAATTGATTCATTTAAAGTTGGGTGAGCATGGATAGTTAATGCTAAGTCTTCTGCATCAGCACCCATCTCTATAGCTAAACCGATTTCACCTAACATCTCACCTGCATTGGTCCCAATAATTGCACCACCAATAACGCGGCCAGAATCTTTTTCAAAAATCATCTTGGTTAAGCCGTCTGTTGCAGCTGATGCTATTGCTCGACCAGATGCTGCCCATGGGAAAGACGCAACTTCATAGTTAATGCCTTCCGCTTTCGCTTCTTTTTCAGTTAAACCTACCCAAGCAACTTCTGGCTCAGTATATGCAACTGAAGGAATACAACGGGGGTCGAAGAAGTGCTTCTTACCAGCAACGACTTCTGCAGCAACATGACCTTCATGTACCGCTTTATGCGCAAGCATTGGCTGGCCCACTAAATCACCAATAGCAAAGATGTGAGGTACGTTGGTTTTCATTTGCTTATCAACTGCAATGAAACCACGCTCATCAACATTCACGCCTGCTGCCTCTGCAGCCACTAAAGAACCATTTGGACGACGACCAACAGCTACTAATACTTTATCGTAGCGCACTGGCTCTGCAGGAGCTTTCTTACCTTCAAACGTCACATATAAACCATCTTTTTTAGCTTCAACACCGGTTACTTTCGTTTCTAACATAGTGTTAAACTTGTTCTTGATAGTCTTCATGTAGACTTTGATGATGTCTTTATCCGCAGCTGGGATAAGTTGGTCCAAGAACTCAACCACATCAATTTGTGAACCTAACGCATTGTATACTGTACCCATTTCTAAGCCGATGATACCACCGCCCAAGATTAGCATTTTCTCAGGGATATCTTTCATTTCAAGGGCACCAGTAGAATCAATAACGCGGTCATCCTCTGGAATAAATGGTAAGCTTACTGGCTCTGAACCTGCAGCGATAATTGCATTTTCAAAGTTAATCGTTGTGGTACCCGCATCACCTTCAACAACAAGCGTATTAGAGCCTGTGAATTTACCATAACCTTGTACGTGTTGTACTTTGCGCATTTTTGACATGCCACCAAGACCTTTAGTCAATTGGCTAACAACACTGTCTTTCCATGCGCGAACTTTATCTAAATCAATTTGAGGCTCACCAAACGAAACACCGTTTGCTGATAAATGTTTAGCTTCTTCAATTACTTTTGCTACGTGCAATAATGCTTTCGATGGAATACAACCTACGTTCAAGCAAACACCACCTAACGTAGCACGTGCATCAACAAGTACTGTATCAATACCTAAATCAGCCGCACGGAAAGCTGCTGAATAACCACCTGGACCTGCGCCTAGTACTACTAGTTGCGTCTTAATTTCGCTCATTTTGACCTCAAATGTCTTAGTTGTAGAGTAACGGGGATATTCTATCCACTTGCATCATTGTGCGTAAAGTAAATAAGTCAAATAATCCGTTAACTTTCAATTTGTTTAGTGTAACGACCCAAAACACTCACCAATGAGAATTTGGGTCGATTTCGCATTCTTTATTGAGTTTTTGACGACTTATAAAAGAATCTGGCGTAAATCGCCAAGTACATTCTTAATATGTACCGCAAAACGTGCAGCTAAAGCTCCATCAATCACACGATGGTCGTATGATAATGATAATGGCAACATTAACCTTGGTTCAAAGTCTTTACCATTCCACTTTGGTTTTATCTCGCTCTTAGATACACCCAAGATTGCTACGTCTGGTGCATTTACGATTGGTGTAAATGCCGTACCACCGATGCCACCAAGAGATGAAATCGTGAAGCAAGATCCCTGCATATCAGCTGCTTTTAACTTACCATCACGTGCTTTGACGCTGATTTCCATCAATTCTTTAGACAGTTCGTGGAAACCTTTTTTATCAACATCGCGGACAACCGGCACAACAAGACCATTTGGTGTATCTACTGCAATACCAATGTGAAAATATTTCTTCAGCACTAAGCTTTCACCATCTGCTGATAAAGATGAATTAAATGTTGGGTACGCTTGTAGCGCATCAGCAACAGCTTTCATCATAAAGACTAATGGTGTAATTTTGAAACCAAGCTTACGTTTTTCAGCGACTACGTTCTGTTCTTTACGGAATGCTTCCATATCCGTAATGTCTGCTTCTTCAAACTGTGTCACATGAGGAATCGTCACCCAATTACGGTGTAGATTTGGTCCTGAGATTTTCTGAATACGCGTCAACGGCTTTTCTTCAATCTCACCAAACTTACTGAAATCAACTTTTGGTGCAGCCAATACTTGCAAACCACCTTCACCAGCGGTAGTAGCAGATGCAGCCGTCATCTTGGGACGAGATAATTCGTATTTAACAAAAGACTGAACATCTTCTTTAAGAATACGGCCTTTATTACCTGAACCTTTAACTAAGCCCAAGTCAACACCAAACTCACGTGCTAAACGACGGATTGAAGGTGATGCATAAACCTTGCCTGATGAGTTCTTATCACCCGCAGATGGATGATGAGGTACCGGTGGCGCTTTGGCTGCTGGCGCTGGCGCAGGGGCCGTAGTTACTGGCGCCGGTGTTGCCGGTGCTGGAGTAGCCACAGGGGCTGCAACGGGTGCACTCCCAGCCACTTCTAAATCAATCACTAAGCTGCCTTCGGATACTTTGTCACCGACATTGGCGTGGATAGCTTTGACTACCCCGCCTTGTGGTGCAGGCACATCCATAGTGGCTTTGTCAGTTTCTAATGTGATTAGACCATCTTCTTCAGCAATAGTATCACCTACCGCAACTAAGACTTCAATGACGTCAACATCAGAATCACCACCAATATCTGGTACTTTAACCTGTACTGTTTCACTGGCCGCGGGTGCTACTGGGGCCCCAGCTGCTGGTGCAACTTCTTCTACCTGAGTGGTAACCGGCGCACTCCCAGCGACTTCTAAATCAATCACTAAGCTACCTTCGGATACTTTGTCACCGACATTGGCGTGAATAGCTTTGACTACCCCGCTTTGTGGTGCTGGCACATCCATAGTGGCTTTGTCAGTTTCTAATGTGATTAGACCGTCTTCTTCGGCGATCGTATCACCTACCGCGACGAGTACTTCAATGACATCGACGTCAGTATCACCACCAATATCAGGTACAGTGATTTGAATTGTTTCACTACCTGCCGCAACAGCAGGGGCTGCAACCGGTGCTTCCGCGACTGGCGCTGCTACTGGGGCGGCTGCAACAGGCGCTTCTGCAACAGGTGCTTCAGGGGCTGCTTCAGCGGCCGCGGCTAGCTTCGCTAATAAAGTACCTTCAGATATTTTATCACCAACAGCCACACAAATTTCAGCTACAGAGCCACCAAAGGGTGCTGGAATATCCATAGATGCTTTATCACTTTCAACGGTGACAATTGCATCTTCTGCATCAATGTTGTCACCAACAGCAACACAGATTTCAATGACTTCAACCGAATCTTCACCTAAATCCGGGACCAAGATTTCTTTAATATCAGACATCGTGTTTCCTTATGCGTAAAGTGGGTTGATTTTGTCAGCATCGATACCGAGGGTCTCAATGGCTTTGGCTAAATCTTTCTTAGGGAAATCGCCCGCTTTCGCTAACTCATATAATGCAGCAAATGCAACGTAGTTCGCATCTACTTCGAAGTGACGACGTAAGTTTTCACGGCTATCTGAACGGCCGTAACCATCTGTACCTAAGACGCGATATGCACCTGGCACTGCTGCGCGTACTTGTTCCGCGTATGCTTTGATATAATCAGTAGCAGCAATAGTCGGTCCGCCATGGCTTTCGTTTAACACTTGAGTGATATACGCAGTACGTTGCTCACCTTCCGGGTGCAACATGTTGTAACGATCACAATCAATAGCATCACGACCTAATTCGTTGAAAGACGTCGCAGAGTAAACATTGGAAGCTACGTCAAACTTATCAGCTAGTAACGCTGCAGCAGCTCTTACTTGCTCTAGAATCGTACCTGAACCTAATAAGTTAACCTGACGCTTGGATTTACCTACTGTATCTAGTAAGTAGATACCTTTGATAATACCTTCTTCAGAACCCTTTGGCATTTCAGGCTGAACGTAGTTTTCATTCATTACCGTTAAGTAGTAGAAGACATTTTCTTGTTCTTCTAACATACGGCGACAACCGTCTTGGGTAATAACCGCGACTTCATAACCGTAAGTTGGGTCATAAGACACACAGTTTGGAATCAAGCCTGCTTGAATATGAGAATGACCATCTTGGTGCTGTAGACCTTCACCGTTAAGTGTTGTTCTACCTGCTGTACCACCAACTAGGAAACCGCGACATTGACTATCACCGGCTGCCCATGCCATGTCACCAATACGTTGGAAACCAAACATTGAGTAGTAAATATACACTGGTAGCATAGGTAAATCGTTCGTCGAGTATGACGTACCCGCAGCCACGAATGATGACATTGCACCTAGCTCGTTGATACCTTCTTGAAGTACCTGACCTTTTTTGTCTTCACGGTAATAAGCAACTTGGTCTTTATCCTGTGGTACATATTTTTGACCAGAGTTAGAATAAATACCGACTTGACGGAATAGACCTTCCATACCAAAAGTACGTGCTTCGTCAGGAATAATCGGTACCACATTTTTACCCATTTGTTTGTCTTTTAACATTACTGTTAAGACTCGAACAAATGCCATTGTGGTGGAAATTTCACGACCGTTAGAGCCTTTTGTGATTGCTTCAAAAGATTTCAACGGTGGAGCTGGAAGATCCTGAGTGGATTTCGGTAAACGCGCCGGCATATAACCGTGTAAAGCTTCACGTTTCTCACGTAAATACTTCATTTCAGGGCTATCTTCTTCGAACTTGTAATAAGGTAAGTCACCAATCTCTTCATCAGAAACTGGAATATTGAAACGGTCACGATAATGTTTAACTTCATCGATATCCATTTTCTTCACGTTGTGCGCGATGTTTTTACCTTCACCCGCTTCACCCATACCATAACCTTTAACAGTTTTAGCTAGGATAACTTGTGGACGGCCTTTGGTTTCTGTCGCCTTTTTATAAGCGGCATACACTTTAACTGGATCGTGTCCACCACGGTTTAAGCGCCAGATGTCATCATCAGACATATTAGCAACCATTTGCTCAACTTCCGGATACTTACCGAAGAAGTTCTCACGCGTATACTTGCCGCCATTTGCTTTACAGTTTTGGTATTCACCATCAACCGTTTCGTTCATTAACTCGAGTAATTTACCGGTAGTATCACGCGCAATTAGTGGATCCCAATAGCGGCCCCAAATGACTTTGAATACTTCCCAACCCGCACCGCGGAATGTGCCTTCAAGTTCTTGGATAATTTTACCATTACCACGAACCGGGCCATCTAAGCGCTGTAAGTTACAGTTGATCACGAATGTTAAGTTATCTAAACCTTCACGAGCGGCTAAGCCGATTGCACCTAATGATTCTGGCTCATCAACTTCACCATCACCCATGAAGCACCAAACACGTTGCTCTGAACAGTCTTTCAAACCACGGTTTGTTAGGTATTTTAAATAACGTGCTAAGTAGATAGCTTGCATCGGACCTAAGCCCATAGATACCGTTGGGAACTGCCAGAAGTCAGGCATTAATTTAGGGTGTGGGTAAGAAGATAGACCTTCACCACCAACTTCTTGACGGAAGTTATCTAATTGACCTGCAGATAAACGACCTTCGATAAATGCACGAGAATAAATACCAGGAGAAACGTGACCTTGGACAAATAAATAGTCACCACCGTCTTTTTCATTGGCAGCACGGAAGAAATGGTTAAAACCAACGTCGTACAACATAGCTGAAGAAGCAAATGAAGAAATGTGACCACCTAACTCTAAGTCTTTCTTAGAGCCACGTAAGACCATCATCATCGCATTCCAACGGATCGCGTTACGGATTTTTGTTTCAATCGTTTGGTCACCAGGCATAGTAGGTTCTTGACCAGGTGGGATCGTATTTAGATACGCTGTCGTTGCATCATAAGGTAAGTGCGCACCATTACGTCGAGCTTTTTCAATTAAAGACTCTAATAGATAATGTGCACGCTCAACACCTTCCTCTTCTAAAACGGCTTCTAAAGATTCAAGCCATTCTTGAGTTTCTTGAGGATCGATGTCTGAATAGTTCACGTCAGTCATATTGCTTCCTTTGTCCTGTTATTTTGTTTGGTACTTAAAGTTCAATTCGACGCATCACTCTTTGTACATGTGTATCGCGTTGATTGATTTTAAGTAAAGTTTCTTCAATGAAAGCGAGTAAAGTATTACTCGCCTCTCTTGCATTTTCAGGGTCTTGCCCAATAATTGCTTGGACAATCGTGTTTCTATGTTGCTTTATATCTGTAACAGCGTCAGGCATGATTTTTAGCATTTCTAAGTTACGCTGAATGTTGTCTGTTAACATCGTCTTCATACTACGCATAACATGCTGTAATACCATGTTATGAGAAGCTTTTGCCATCATGAGATAAAATTCCCCAAGTAACTCTGCTTCTTGCGCTTTAGTACTGTTAGTTGGTAAAGCATCTAATGCCAACCAAGCCCTTTCTAAATTTTGGTAATCTTCAGGCTGCCCTCTCAAAGCGGCGTAGTAGGCAGCCATACCTTCTAGTGCATGCCTAAACTCTAATAAATCAAATTGTGTCTCTGGTCTAGTGGCTACTAACTCTAATAAGGGATCTGTCATATTAGAATTTAACTTCGCGTTGACGAAGGTACCCCCACCCTGTTTACGCTCCACTAACCCTTTTGCTTGTAGGTTTTGTATGGCTTCACGCAAAGAGGGACGAGATACATTAAATTGTTCTGCGAGCATGCGCTCCGCGGGAAGCTTTTGGCCAGCAACAAAAGAACCATCTAAGATCAGAGCTTCTAAACGCTCTGTGATGACATCTGATAGTTTTTGTTGTTTTATGCCAGGCATAGTTGTCAATTCTCTCGCTTAATTGTTAACAATTTTAACGTAATTTGAATAATGGTAATACCATTGTACCAAAATGTAAAGCTTCAGCATCAAGCGATGTCAGTTTTAGCTTGAAAACTGAACAAGCAGAAGACTAAATATACATTTTGCTTATATTCACTATTGCTAGCTTATCAGTAAATTATCTGATGCATTAGCCGTTCTTAGCGAATCAGCCCCGTTAAGGTAAGTATTGCAATCAACGCGAGTAAAAACATGATATTCCGTTTAGCTAGACGGACTAGAGTTATGGCTTCTTGGGCGGGTTCATCTGCGGCAACTGGCACATCTTCAGCAGCAATCGAAACTTTAGCTAGCACATCTTTAGCAGTAGTGTGTTTATCAAATAATAAACCTAACCAAACTGGCAAAGCTCTTGAAAAATGCCCCACGATTAAGAAACCAAAAGCGGTAATGCGTATCGGTAACCAATCAACGATTAATACAATTTTGCTCAGTACATTTTGAAAAGAGTAATCATTCTCTTGAGAGTAATGATTTAGAACCCGCAGCATCGAATAAGCAACAACACCGGGTAAACCTAAAATGACAAAAATGATCACTGGTGCAGCGTATCTTTGATAATTTAACCATATAAGATGCTGTCCAAATGTCCGTGCGTCATAAGTAGGTAAACCCAACTCTCTAGTGTACATATCACAAGCTTGAAGATCTTTGCGTTCCGCTGCTTCTAAATAACATTTAAAACTCGTACGCAAATCAGCACAACCAATACTGACAAACAGGATAAACAGAGTAATAACAAAATGTACCAGTCCGATCTCTACAGAAACCAAGAATAGCCATAATGTGAATGCTGGTAAAAAGGAAATTAACAGGAGTTGCCATGTTTTAATTTCTGCCTTAAGCCATTTTTTAGCTTCGACCCAACGCATATACCGACCATAGTAAAACTCAGTACGGCAATACTCAGGTTTATCCACTAGGCGCTCTGCAGCTAGTGCCAATAATATATAGATTAAAACCACGTTTACTCATCCTTATAAGTGTGAATACTTTGTCGAAACCGAGACCAATCAAAGACTTGTCCAGGGTCTGTTTTTCGTCCGAACGCAATATCATTATGCCCGACAATCCGCCCTAATGATATTTCAGGAAAATGGTTTTGTAAAAATAGAGTCAATTTCTTTAATGATGTATATTGAGCTGTCGTATACGCTAGGTTGTCGGTCCCCTCTAACTCCACTCCAATGCTAAAGTCGTTACATCCTGAACGTCCTTGCCAAACGGATACCCCAGCATGCCAAGCTCGCTTATTGAAATCGACATACTGGATAACATCCCCGTTTCTTTTAATACATGCATGCGCTGAAACTTTTAATTTTTCTAAATCAGTAAAATCGGAATGCTCAGTGACGTTCAATGTTCCTTGAAAGAGTTGACTGATATAATCACCACCAAAGTAACCTGCTGGTAAAGAAATATTATGAATGACCAGCAAACTCACTTTCTCTCCGACCGGGCGTTCATTAAAATGTGGCGAAGGACACTGCTGTGCTAAAGGATAAAATATTCCTGCGGGATAAAATTGCATAGCTAACCGGTTCATCAGTAATTTATTAGTCTATGTTAAAATTTTCTTATCGAATAAGAAACCAAAGTTTTGTTATTATAGAGGACATTCATCAATTACTTATTGATACCTTGACCTAAGGTATTTTTTGCGGACACTCAAATGACAACTCTACACCATATTCACCGCCAACACTTGTCTAGTGATACCTTAATCAATCTTCCCTTAGTGCAAGAAAATATCCGTAGTGCATTACTTGAAGACCTTGGTTTAATTTCAACAGATAGGCCTATTTCAGAACTCATCCAACGCGATATAACTGCACAACTTATCCCTGCAAATAAAGTTGATACGGCCCAAGTGATTTGCCGTGACATAGCGACTATCAGTGGTGCAGCATGGGTCAATGAGGCCTTTTTAGCGTGCGATTCTAATTTAGTACTAGAATGGTTTGTACAAGATGGTGACACTGTGACAGCCAACACCGTACTATTTACGGTAAAAGGTAATGCCCAAGCCATATTGACAGCTGAGCGAGTCGCTTTAAACTTTTTACAAACCATGAGTGCTACAGCCACTGAAACATATAAATATGTTTCACTATTAGCGGGGTCCAATACCCGCTTACTCGATACACGTAAAACACTTCCAAACATGCGTTACGCACAAAAATATGCAGTGCAATGCGGTGGTGGAACGAATCACCGCATTGGACTAGCTGATGCGTTCTTAATCAAGGAAAATCACATCATGGCTTGTGGCGGTATTGCTGCAGCTATAAGCACTGCCAAACGTATCGCTCCAAATAAGTCAGTAGAGGTTGAAGTCGAAACTATGGCCGAACTTGACGTAGCTGTAAATGCTGGTGCCGATATTATTATGCTAGATAATTTTACGACGAAACAGGTCCTTGAGGCAGTAGAATTCACGCGCCAACGCGCTAAACTAGAAGTATCAGGGAATATTACAGATACTAGGATTTCAGAACTGAAAACCACCGGAGTCGATTTTATATCTACCGGTGCAATTACAAAAAATATTCACGCTATTGATTTATCATTAAGAATAATTAAATAAAATCAAGCACCTATGTCTTTTGTTTATGAGCGTTAGGCATAGGTGTACCCCGATATACCTCTCTCATTTAGTTTTCTCCATATACTTAGTATCAAGTAATGATTACCACACTTTTGATACGGACGTTGTGTTTATTGTTAATGCGTTAACTCGCGGAGAAATATTATGAATACTTTTACAACTGCACGTAACACAAATGGTTTTACCCTGATTGAATTAATGATTGTGGTGGCAATTATTGGGATTTTAGCCGCGATTGCCTTACCTGCTTACCAAAACTTCACTCAAAAAGCGATGTTCACTGAAGTGACTAATGCATCTGCCGCGGCAAAATCAGCAGTAGAAGTTTGTGCTCAGGTAAACAATGATTTAACCGGATGTACCCAAGGTGTTACTGGTATTCCCAGTGAGGTAATAGCCGCTGACGGGGTTGTGGGACTTACAATAGAAGAAAACGGCGTAATTACTACAACCAAGGCAACCGATAGTAAAATTAGTGGTATCGGTACATTTACCCTAACTCCTTCTTTAGCAAGCGGTAAAGTAAGTTGGACTGCGGTATGTGTGCCAGCAACATTGTGTTAATCAGCTTACAAACGTGACACAGCTCAGTTTGAGCGAGTACTTCACTCATCTTAAGTCACTGATTTACTTGCCAAATTTCTATCACAGGAAACATTATCTACGAGCCTAGAGCTGTGGTTGTGCAGGAGTAATACAATGCCAAATACTGCAATATATACTTTCAAATGGAGCGGTGCTGACCATAAAGGAAATAATATTAAAGGTGAAATGTCAGCCGTCTCAATTAATGAAGTCCAAAATCGTTTACGTCGACGCGGTATTTCCGTACAAAAAGTAAAAAAGAAGACTGCCTCATTGTTAAATCAACAAAGAGAAAAACTTGATGCAGCAGATATTTGTGTGATCACACGGCAAATAGCAACGATGCTCAATGCTGGTGTTAGCTTAATTCAAATTATTGATATGTTGGCTCAAGGGCATAATAAACAACAAGGTCGCGAGGTACTGAGGGATATAGCGAATGAAGTCAAAGCCGGGAATCCACTCTCAACAGCACTACGCAAACATCCCAATATCTTTGCAGATTTGTATTGTGATTTGGTCAGAACAGGTGAGCAATCTGGAGCGTTAGAAACTATTTTTGAACGCATTGCACTCTATAAAGAAAAAGCTGAAGCGCTAAAGTCGAAAATAAAAAAAGCCATGTTTTATCCTTTTGCTGTTTTAGTGGTCGCGTTTATAGTAACGACTATTTTACTTATTTTTGTCGTTCCCCAATTTGCAGACATCTTTAGTAGCTTTGGTGCTGAATTACCAGTTTTCACGCAAATGGTATTAAGCCTTTCTGGTATTATTCAGACCTATGGGGTTTTCTTATGCGCAGGATTAATTGTGATCAGTTGGTTAGTTACTAAAACACATAAAAAATCACAAAAATTTCGCGCTACTGTCGATGCTAACGTACTTAAATTACCTATCGTCGGTGACATCTTAAAAAAAGCAGCTATTGCCCGATTTACACGTACCTTAGCGACGACATTCGCTGCTGGTGTGCCTTTAATCACCGCTTTAGAATCTGCTGCAGATGCATCAGGGAACGCGGTTTATCGCAATGCTATTATGTTCATGCGCCAAGAAGTTGCAGGCGGGATCCAAATGTTCAGTGCGATGCGTTCTACAGGCGTCTTTCCCGATATGGTGATTCAAATGATTGCTATCGGTGAAGAATCCGGCTCAGTCGACGTTATGCTATCCAAAGTAGCGACAATCTATGAAGCCCAAGTTGATGATCTTGTCGCTGGTCTAACAAGTCTTTTAGAACCATTGATTATGGCAGTCTTGGGAGTAGTGATTGGCGGTTTAATTGTCGCTATGTATTTGCCTATATTTCACATGGGTAACGTGGTATAAATATATGCTAATTTTACTTATATTTACCTGTTTTCATGCTTGAATTGTTTGCGCAGACCAAAAGCTTTTTTACGCTCTATCCAATCGCTTTTTACAGTTGTGTTGGATTGTTTAGCCTTTTAGTAGGGAGCTTTTTAAATGTGGTTATTTATCGCTTACCTATAATTATCGAGCGCAACTGGATCAAAGAATTTACGACGTATTACCAGATGAAATTTACCGGTAAGCTTCCCGGCAATGTAGCTCTAGACCAACCGTTTAACTTAGCACTCCCACGCTCAAGTTGTCCCCATTGCCAACATAAAATTCGGGCTACTGAAAATATCCCTATTGTTAGTTTCTTGCGACAAGGAGCCAAATGTAACAAGTGTTCAGGCAAGATTGCTAATCGCTACCCTATTATTGAGGGTCTTACCGGACTTATCGGCGTATGGGTAGCTATGCATTTTGGGGTTTCATATAGTACAGGTATCGTACTAATGATAAGCTTCTTGTTAATCGCGATGATAGCTATCGATATCGATAAAATGTTACTTCCTGATCAGCTTACTTTACCGATGCTTTGGATCGGTCTTGCAGCCAGTACCCAACATTTATTTGTTACTCCCTCAGACGCCATTATTGGTGCGATTCTAGGTTATGGTTTTTTATGGTCGGTTTATTGGGGTTTTAAATTACTTACTGGAAAAGAAGGCATGGGTTATGGCGATTTTAAATTACTTGCCGCTATCGGGGCTTTCGTAGGCTGGCAACATTTATTAATCGTGATTCTATTATCTTCAGTCGTAGGCGTTGTTATCGGTCTGCTTTTGCCTTTATTAAACAAGCGAAAATCACCCAATGCGGCAGTAGCAAACAATGCCATTCCATTTGGTCCCTTTTTAGGGCTCGCGGGTTGGCTTACCATTTTGTATGGTGACACTATTTTAGAATATTATATTGTATGGTTGGTTTAGGTATGGGGCAATCTATACAACCTATCATAGTAGGACTCACTGGAGGAATAGGCTCAGGAAAGAGCTTGGTCTCTGATACTCTAAAAAGTCTCGGTATAGACATCATTGATGCGGATGTTATTGCTCGCAAAGTAGTCGCACGAGGCAGTGTTGGGCTCAAGAGTATTCAGGAAAAATATGGCCAAGATATACTTACATCAGAGGGCACCCTTGACCGGGCAAAATTGAGAGAAATTGTTTTTGCTGAACCCAATGAGACCCAATGGCTTAATAGTTTATTACACCCAATGATCCGCAGTGAAATGATACACCAAATAGAACAAGCGACATCGTTATATTGCATCCTTGCAGTCCCTTTATTATTCGAGAACAAACTGGACAAGTTATGTGATTTAACACTGGTAGTCAATGTCAGTGAAGAACAACAACTTATAAGGGCTAGCCAGAGAGATGATGTAGATGTAGAGAATATAAAACGTATCATGAATCAGCAACTCTCTGCACAGGCACGTACTAAAAGTGCAGATATTATTATTGATAATAATGGGACTAAAACACAAACCATAAAGCAAATTAAACAGTTCCATGAAGAAATGATAAGCAAATACAAGAAAAATCATATAAAAGGGAGTTAATACTTGAAAAAACAAGTGTTTTGTTGTCTATTGCTATATGTGTAGAGGAGTGTGTCATGAGTTTTTCAATATATGAATTCCCACTTAACGAAAAAGTTAGGAATTATCTGAGAGTTGAGCATTTGTTCAATGCTTTGCACGACCCTGACAAAATTTGTAAAGAGCACACTGAAATCCAATTTTTCCGTGATTTTTTTACCTTACTTGACCTTATCGAAAGAATCGACCTAAAAACAGAACTTATGCGCGATTTAAATAACTATTTAATCGTGCTAGATGCTTGGTTAGAGTTTCCCGATGTAGACCAGAGAGCTCTCAACCACACTAAAAACCATGTTTGGGATGTTATTAATCGATTAAAAAGTACAACTCGAATAGGTAAAACACTAAAAGCGGATAAATTTTTAATGGCAATTCGTCAACGCTTTTCAATTCCTGGAGCAACCTGTTCGTTTGACCTACCTAAATTACATTATTGGTTAAACTTAGAAGATGAAGAGAAACTAACTGATTGTCAGCGTTGGTTAAATGACCTCGTTTTACTAGAAGATTGCGTCAAAATTGCTTTGTCCTTTATTAGAAATCGTAAACCGCTCAACGAGGAGAACGCACCAAATGGTTTTTACCAAGGTATTGCAGATAACAAAGTTGAATTAATCCGTATCGAACAAACAAAAAATAAAGGATACTATCCCACCCTAAGCGGCAATAAATACCGCTATTCAATACGTTTTATGCGTTTTAACACAGAAGAAAATCAGTCTAGTAGCATGGATGAAACCATCATATTTAAAATGGCAGGTTGTTAATGCAAGTCAATTGCCCAAATTGTACAAAAAAAGTAGAGTGGTGTTCTACCTCTAAATACCGACCCTTTTGTAGTAAACAATGTCAATTAATTGACCTTGGGGAATGGGCAAATGAAGAAAAAACTATCCCATGTGGTGCTAATAAAGACCAAGAAATTTCAGAGCTACCAAGTATTGAGGATATAGAAGCTCTACTTGCAGAACAACCTGACCACTTCTTTAAGGAAGATTAATATGTCTGAAGTCCAATCAATTGCCATTGTTGGTGGAACCCATGGTAATGAACTTACTGGTATCCAACTAGTTAGGCACTTGCAAAATTCTCCCACTCCATACTCAGATAATTTTATATTGTCTTTTATTCTTGCTAATGCAGAAGCTATTGCAGCCAATGTACGCTTTATTGATGTCGACCTAAATCGCCAATTTCACTTAGATAACTTAAAAAGCTCTAACAGTATGCTGTACGAATTAAACTTAGCAAAGATTCTAAACCAGAAAATTGGCCCGAAACATTCTCCTCTTACTGATCTTGTTATCGATATACATAATACAACTTCAGCAATGGGGCCAACATTAATAGTATTAGAAGATAGTGACTTTTATCGAGAGATGGCAAGATATTTAAAACAGCACATGCCTGAAGCTAATATTTTATTAGAAGATGAAGTGCCATACCAAGAACACCCGTATTTATGTACTGTTGGTAAACGAGGTATTATGCTAGAACTAGGTGCACAACCCCAGGGGGTCTCTAGGTCTGATATTTTCACCCAATGTCAAAGCATGCTGCAGATTATATTGGATTATGTGGACTTACATAATAAACAAGCCCTACCTTCCAGTGAGCCTGTAACGACTTATCGTTTTGGCGAAGTTGTTTTATTTCCGATGGATGAAGAAGATCAGATTTTAGGTTTAGTACATCCTAATTTGCTTGATGGTGATTTCCAACCAGTCAAAATCAATGAACCTATTTTTGCTATGTTTGATGGGTCAGAGTTATTATTTAAGGGGGATAAGACTATCTATCCACATTTTGTTAATGAGGCAGCTTACAAGCAGTCTAATGTTGCTTTTTCTACTGCTGATAAATTTATGTGGTAACTTCTATTTTTCTATAAATACTGTATTTCTAATTTTTCAATGATCGCTTTATTTGCATCAGGAAAGCTTAGTTTCCTTAATTCATTAATGGATATCCATTGTCCCTCTTGTCCCTCACAACCTTTTGGTGTGCCTGTAAAAGACGTAACAGTATGAATATGTAATGTTACATGCTTATCACCATAATCGTGTTTAATCAGCATAAAAGGGGTTGAATTGACAAGTTCAATCCCAACTTCTTCTCTTAATTCACGAGTCAGAGCTTGAGTGACATTTTCAGCCTGCTCTACTTTACCACCAGGAAATTCCCACTTCCCCCCTTGGTGAACTGTCTGATCACGTTTTGTCACAAAACATGCTGTATCGCGTAAAATAATGCCTACGGCGACATTTACTGTTTTTTTCTTCGCTTCAGGCATAGGGTTCCTCATAATCCACTTCGTGCTTAAATTGCACATATAAAAATGCCCACCTATAGTGAGCATCCATTTATACACTATCAACGCAAAGTATTTACTGCACTGAATTTAACAAGCTATAGTTTACCATGGCATTGTTTATATTTTTTACCTGAACCACATGGGCATGGATCATTACGACCTACTTTAGGGCCTTCACGACGTCCAATAGACACCGAACCTTGAGTCTCTTGTGCATTCGTTTGTGTCGGTTGTTCCGCTGCTGCTTTGCGCTGCTCTTCAACTGCTTCAACATCAGATTCGGCTTGTACTTGCACTTTACTTAATAAACTAATGACTTCAACTTTTAAATTTTCTAACATGTCAGAAAATAATTCAAATGACTCACGTTTATATTCTTGTTTAGGATTTTTCTGGGCATAACCGCGCAAATGAATGCCTTGGCGTAGATAATCCATTGCAGCAAGGTGCTCCTTCCAATGGTTATCAAGGCTTTGTAACATGACAGCTTTTTCAAACTGACGCATAACATCTAGACCAACTAGCTCCACTTTAGCTTGGTATGCATTATCAACCTCAGAGTGAATTTTTTCTCTTAAGCGCTCTTCATATAATTTATCATCCTCATCTAACCATTGTTGAATTGGTAACTCTAGGTTAAAGTCAGCTCGTAAACGTTCTTCTAATGCAGGTACATCCCACATTTCATCTAACGATTGCGGTGGAATATAGGCACTAATAACAGCATCAACCACATCATTTCTAATCGCACTTATAGTCTCGCTAATATCGCCATCATTTAATAATTCATTACGTTGTTCATAGATAACTTTACGCTGATCATTCGCCACGTCATCATATTCTAAAAGCTGCTTACGAATGTCAAAGTTACGACCTTCAACTTTACGTTGTGCATTTTCTATTGCACGTGATACCCAAGGGTGCTCTATTGCTTCACCTTCTTCCATACCTAAACGCTGCATCATATTACCCATTTTTTCAGAAGCAAAAATACGCATAAGTGCATCTTCTAAAGATAGATAAAAACGTGAAGACCCTGGATCACCTTGACGGCCTGAGCGACCACGTAACTGATTATCAATACGACGTGATTCGTGTCGCTCTGTACCAATAATATGCAAACCGCCCGCATCTATTACAGCGTCATGACGTTCCTGCCACTTAGCTTTTATACGTTCACGTGCTGAGCTATCAGTTTCTGCTAACTTGGCCAATTCAACTTGTAAATTACCACCTAGAACAATATCTGTACCTCGGCCAGCCATGTTAGTCGCAATAGTTACAGCTGCAGGCATACCAGCTTGCGCAACAATATCAGCTTCCTGTTCGTGGAATTTAGCATTTAACACGTTGTGTTTAATCTTACGTTTTTTCAAAAAGGCTGAAATCAATTCTGAGTTTTCAATTGAAACAGTTCCCACTAAGACCGGTTGGCCTTTTTCTACACAAACCAGAATATCATTTACAATTGCTTCGTATTTCTCTTGGGCCGTACGATAAATTAAATCCGCCATATCATTGCGAACCATCGGACGGTTAGTTGGTATAATAACTGTCTCTAAACCATAAATATGCTGAAACTCAAACGCTTCTGTGTCTGCAGTACCTGTCATACCGCCTAGCTTTTCATACAAACGGAAGTAATTCTGGAAGGTGATTGATGCTAATGTCTGGTTTTCATTTTGGATGTTTACACCTTCTTTGGCCTCTACCGCTTGGTGTAAACCTTCTGACCAACGGCGGCCTTCCATGGTGCGACCTGTATGCTCATCAACAATAACAATATCACCGTCTTTAACAATATAATCTACGTCTTTAGCAAATAATTTATGTGCCTTAAGAGCTGAATTCACATGCTGTAATAAAGCAATATTTGTAGAAGAAAATAACGATTGGCCTTCTTTTAATACTCCGGCTTCTAGTAATAATTCTTCAACGTATACTTGGCCATTTTCGGTTAAATGAACTTGCTTACCTTTTTCATCAATCGTGTAATGGCCATCACCCATCTCACCTTCTTCATCTTCCTTTTCTTGTTCGATTAATTTAGGAATTAAAGCATTGATTTGTAGATATAGAGCAGAACTATTTTCCGCTGCACCAGAGATAATTAGAGGCGTTCTCGCTTCATCGATAAGAATTGAATCGACCTCATCGATAACTGCGTAAAATAATTCACGTTGTACCCTATGCTCAGGGCTAAATGCCATATTATCGCGCAGATAATCAAACCCAAATTCATTATTAGTACCATAAGTAATATCACAGGCGTACGCAGCAACTTTTGCATCGTGACTCATGCCTGCGATGTTACAGCCGACAGTAAGTCCTAAAAAGTCATATAAAGCACGCGACCAATCAGCATCCCGTTGTGCAAGATAATCATTTACAGTGATAACGTGCACACCACGACCCGCTAACGCATTTAGATATGTAGATAAAGTTGAAGTAAGCGTTTTACCTTCACCCGTTCTCATCTCAGCAATTTTACCTTGCTGTAAAACAATACCACCTGTCATTTGGGTATCAAAGGGACGCATTCCATAAACACGTTTACTCGCTTCGCGAACTACTGCAAATGCTTCGATGATAAGCTCATCAAGCGCTATACCTGCTTTGATTTTATCCTGAAAAAATTGTGTTTTTTCCTTCAGTTCTGTATCTGATAATGCTTCCATCTCGGGCTCTAAAGCAGCAATTAGTTTAACTGATTTATTTATTTTTTTTAAAATACGATCGTTACGACTGCCAAATATTTTGCGTACTATTGATGAAAACATGGATATTTTTATTCCGTTATAATTATTGACGATAGACGTAAGGTAACGGGTCTATCTGTTTACCGTTCTTGATGATTTCATAGTGAACATGAGCGCCTGTTGAGCGTCCAGTGTTTCCTAATAAAGCAATTGTGTGTCCTTTGGTGACGACTTCGCCTACCTGCACCTTTATACTGTGATTATGACCATACCTGGATACCAAGCCATTACCATGGTTGATTTCAACTAAATTGCCATAGCCATATCGCTCTCCAGCCCAGGTAATTACCCCTGCAGCAGTCGCTATGACTGGGGCGCCTTCACGACCCGCAAAATCAATGCCTTTGTGCATGGCAGGTTTGCCAGTAAAAGGATCATTACGTTTACCATAGTAAGAGGATAACCAACCTTTCTGGATAGGTCTGCCAGCTAAGCGCTGTTCATTATTTATATGGGTATTCAACAGAATATTTTCAAGGACTGTGAGTTCTGCTGTTTGTTGTTTAATTTTCTTATTCAAGTCTTCTAGCTTGTTTTGTAGGCTATTTTCAATATTACCATTACCTGTTTCCGTAACTAACTCGGTACTTACAGGCATTTTTTTCAAAACAGGCATTTGCACAGATAGCGAATTAGCTAGGGCCTGTTGTTGTATTTTTAATTGCTTAAGCTGTGCATCTAAAAGGTGAATTATCTGAGTTAATGATGAAAGATGTTGAGTATTTTCAGCTTGTATATTACTAATCATCACTTGTTGTTGTAACAAGCCTTGTTTTACTAAATTGACTCGTTGGGCTTCGTCACTAGGAATAAATGTTGAGCGACTAGAAATGAGTAATAAAGATGTACCAAGGACAAATAGGGTCAGAAATTTACGTACAGAAATAGACAGCGCATAACGCTTTTCCGCTTTTTCAAATTGAAGAGTAAATTTCATAATGCGACCTTAAAAAATCAGGTCGTAATTTTAACGCAAACGCAGTAGATTACAAACTAATCATCTGTGATTTAATTGATATGATCAAAAAATAAAAGCTCTACTCAGAAATATAGCGGGTTTCTAGTTATCAAAACTTAATTAAAACCCAATATAGGATTCGTATATTGGATAGGAGCACATAGATCATCTTCATATGTCACGTATTCCCAAGCATCAGTTTGACTCAAAACGGCGTTCAATAATTTATTATTCAAACCATGACCTGTTTTGTATGCCGACATCAATCCAATAATACTATGCCCACCGAGATATAAATCACCGACAGCATCTAATACTTTATGTTTTAGAAACTCATCTTCGTAACGTAAACCCTCAGGGTTTAGTACGCGATATTCGTCTAAGGCAACTGCATTATTCATCGAACCGCCTAAAGCAAGATCCATTGAGTTCATGGTTTCTAAATCGCGCATAAAACCAAAAGTTCGAGCGCGTGAAACATGGTCAATATAAGAATCAGAACTAAAGTCCAATTCCATATGTTGACGGGTCTGACTAATGACAGGATGGTCAAAATCGATGGAAAAATCAACTTTAAAACCATTGTATGGCTGCAGTTCAGCCCATTTATCCCCGTCCTCAACACGCACTGTTTTCGTCATTTTGAGGAACTGTTTGGGGGCGTTTAATTCTTCAATACCTGCAGATTGCAATAAGAATACGAATGGGCTGGCACTACCATCCATAATAGGTAATTCATGGCTATTAACTTCGACGATGATATTGTCGATACCCAAACCTGCGAGAGCTGAGGCGAGGTGTTCAACGGTGTGGATAGTCACACCATCAGCATTACTGATACAAGTACACAATACAGTATCTTTCACTGCATCTGCGCGAGAAGGGATGTCAACGTGCGGATGCAAGTCAACACGGCGAAACACAATACCTGTGTTAGCAGGTGCTGGGCGCAAAGTCATAGTCACTTTTTCGCCCTTGTGTAAACCTATACCTGTCTCTTGAACAGAATGTTTGATGGTACGCTGTCTAATCATCGCTTAACCCTAAAAAACTGGAGGCATATTATATGGTCATACCAGTTAATAGTCAAATATTAGTCTGCTTGTTTACGTAAAAATGCTGGAATATCTAAATATTCTAAATCTTCATCTTCCGTTTCTAGCTTTGTTGCTGTTTGTCCATTACCTGCTGGTATCGATGCGGTAGTACTAACGGCACTGGAACGTACTGAAGCGTCTGGTGTAACCAGAGATATTTCAGGCTTATCTTGGCCTATACCTGTAGCAACAACTGTGACCCGGATTTCTGATTCCATTTCCATGTCGATAACGGTACCAACAACAACGGTTGCATTTTCTGATGCAAAAGCACGCACCGCATTACCAACTGTCTCAAACTCATCAATCGCAAAGTCAGGACCCGCGGTGATATTAACCAAAATACCACGTGCACCAGATAAATCGATATCTTCTAACAATGGGCAAGCAATTGCTTGGCTCGCGGCCTCTTCAGCGCGGTCTTCACCTGAAGCTGTGCCTGTTCCCATCATGGCAGTACCCATCTCTGACATTACCGTTTTAACATCGGCAAAATCGACATTGACTAGACCCTCGGTAGTAATCAATTCTGCGATACCACGAACCGAGCCAAGTAGAACGTCATTAGCAGCTTCGAAAGCTTTTAATAAAGGCGTGCCTTTACCTAAAACTTTTAATAACTTTTCATTGGGGATAGTAATGAGTGAATCGACATGTTTCGCTAATTCATCAATCCCTTGTGAAGCATAAGAATTGCGTTTTTTACCTTCAAATGGGAATGGACGCGTAACAACTGCAACACTTAATATACCCATTTCGCGAGCAATCTTGGCAACTTCAGGTGCAGCACCAGTACCTGTACCACCACCCATACCAGCTGTAATGAATACCATATCTGCACCATCAATACTCTGGCGTATTGTCTCGCGATCTTCATGAGCTGCTTCACGACCAACATTTGGATCTGCTCCTGCACCAAGGCCTTTAGTCACGTTATTACCAATTTGTAATATCGTATCAGCATTTGATTTTTTTAGAACTTGTGCGTCAGTGTTGACCGAGATGAATTGGACACCTTCAACGGTATTTTTGACCATGTGTTCAACAGCGTTACCACCGCCACCACCAACACCGATCACTTTGATGACTGCTTCTGAACTATCGTCGTCTATTAATTCAAACATATTGCTCTCCAGATTATGTCGTTATTATACAACTTATAATTTTAAAATTCGCCCTTAAACCAAGCTTTTATTCTTTTGAATATACTTTCCTCAGACTTTTTGGGAATAATTTGTGTTTCATCCTTTTCTTGCTTGCCATATTGCAGTAGTCCAGTAGCAACCGCCATAGATGGATCATTTACATAGTCGGTTAAACCTTTTACCTGTAAAGGCTTTCCTATCCGCACTGGCATCTGAAAAATTTCTTCTGCAAATTCAACCGCACCTTCCATTTTTGCACTACCACCGGTCAAAACTAGACCTGCCGCAATTTGTTCATCTAAACCACTTGAACGAATCTGATCACGAACTAATTCAAAAATCTCTTGGTACCTCGGTTCAATAACCTCAGCTAAAGTATGTCTAGCCATAGTCCTAGCTTCACGTCCACCCACACTGGGGACTTGAATAGTTTGTTCTTGGTTCACCATATCTTTTAACGCACAAGCATATTTTACTTTTAATGTTTCTGCGTTATTAACAGGTGTTCTGAATATTTTGGCTATATCACCTGTAATCTGATTCCCTGCAACTGGAATGACTGCACTATGACGAATAGCACCTTCGGCATAAATCACCAAATCAATTGTTCCAGCACCAATATCTACAACACAAACACCTAACTCTCGCTCATCATCTGTCAGCACTGAATAGCTTGATGCTAAAGCAGAAAATACCATTTGCTCAACTTTAAGATCTACTCTATCCGTGCATTTGATAAAGTTTTTGGCCATATCATCAGCACATGTAATCATGTGGACATTCGCTTCCATACGCACCCCAGACATCCCCATCGGGTTTTTTACGCGTTCTTGGACATCAACTGAATACTCTTGAGGCAACACATGCAATATTCTGCGCTCTGCAGGAATAGGAACTGACCTAGCAGCATGAATCACATTATCAATATCATCTTGGTCGACTTCTTGATGATTTATCGGGACCATACCACTTTCATTTTGGCATTGTACATGGCGTCCAGTTATTGCAAGATTCACGCTTGAGGCTTTACAATTAGCAAAGACTTCCATTTCGTTGACTGCTTTTTGAATAGACTGAGCGACGAGATTTAAATCGTTCACTCCGCCTTTATCCATGCCCTTTGCAGGATGACTACCAACTCCCAGGATATTGATAAAACCATCTTCAAGTATTTCACCTGCGACTGCCTTGATTTGATGTGTCCCCACATCTAAACCAATAATAATATTGTCACTTTCCACTTTAGACATTACTAAACCCTGAATTTTTCACTTTAAACTTGCCAACCCACTGCTGCACCGGTGTCATAGCGTAAATCCACATACTTAATGGGCTTACCTTGACGTTCCAAGAGCGGGTAGAGATTGACAAAACGTTGTAACCTATTAATAAATTCTTGTCGACCGAGATTCAACTGAATTCCGTTATCCAAAATCACTTGCCAAGCAAAACGTTCAGTCAAAATTAAAGACTTAACGTCCATATTTTGATTTTTCAGTAATAAACGCATTGAGTTTAAGCCTGAAAGTGCTGTTTTTTCGGCACCATTAGGACCATATAATTCAGGTAAATTAGTCAATTTTACTTTACCTGCAAAAGGTTGTCCTTGAGCGTTGAGCAATAAATCATTATTCCAATATGCTACCGGGTCTTGTTCCACTACGAATACTTGTAATGTATTCGGCCATTTTTTTCGCACTGATGCTTGATATATCCAAGGTTGACTAACTACTTGTCGGTGCACGTCATCAATATTTAATGCAAAAAAGCTCGCCTTGTTTTGTGCTCTAATTAGCGCAGTCAAAACTGCCTCATCAATGTATTTTATGTTGCCTGTTACTTGTATTTGCTGAATAGGCGTTTTTTGCTCATCCATCATCCACTGCCATAATTGCAAACCACCAAACATAAGACCCACACAAACCGCTATCAAAAAAGCTAAACCAAAAGAACGTGATTTCGTATCAGCAAGTGTGTTTGTATTTTCAGTTGCCTTTGTCATTTGGCATTACCTGTGTTTTGAATATCAACGTGAAAAGCTTGCATAATGATCGTGGACACCAACTGTGCGAAATCCAATCCTGCCTGAGCAGCAGCTTTTGGCACTAAACTTTTTTCAGTCATCCCCGGCACTGTGTTTACTTCTAATAAGATAAATTCACCTTGCTGATTTTGCATCACGTCGACACGTCCCCACCCTTCAGCCGAGACCGCTTTAAATGCAGATAGACATAAATTACCAATCTGTGTTTCTTGTTCAGCACTTAAGCCACTCGGGCAAAAATACTCGGTAGTGGTATTTTGATATTTTGCCTCATAATCATAAAATTCATTTGGTGTAGCCATTTTAATGCTTGGTAATGCCTGATCACCCAGTATCGCAACTGTATACTCTGGCCCTTTTATGTAAGCTTCGATCAAGACTGAGTTGTCAATTAATAACGCTGCAGCAACTGCGGTAACTAATCCTTCAGCAGTGGTTTCTTTAGCCATTCCAATACTAGAACCCTCGTGACTTGGCTTGACCATTACCATGCCAGATAACTGTGCCAAGCAATCCTCTGCTTCACTCAATGTAAGAGGTTTACGGACCTCTCTATAACCGGCAGTTGGTAAACCCAGCGCTTGCCATATTTGTTTTGTACGCACTTTGTCCATACACAGCGCAGATCCTAATACACCTGTTCCAGTATATGGGATCCCCATAAACTCTAAAGCACCTTGAACAGTACCATCTTCACCACCACGACCGTGTAACATGATAAAAGCGTGACTAACACCCTCAGCAACTAAATCATGTAAAGGTCGTTTCGCTGTATCAAATGCTACATGAGGAACCTGCAATGTAGACAACGCTCGGACTACTGCAGCACCTGATGCTAAAGAGACATCACGCTCAGCAGAAGTACCCCCCAATAAAACAGCTACTTTTTTGATCATTTGCTTACCACCGTATTATTCATAATAGAAGTAACTATTTTTTCTGCTGCGTCAGAATGCGCAAAAGATTTGGCTAAGATACCCTTTTCATATGTTTTATTCGGATTTGCTTTAAGTGTTGTAAGGATTTGCACTAACTGTTGTTTAATTTGTGTTTGTGGTACGAGATAAGCTGCTTCATGTTCGCTTAAATACTCAGCATTTCGAGTTTGATGATCATCTACTGCACTTGGGAGTGGTACAAAAATAGCGGTTCTTCCAGCCATGGCTACTTCCGCCACCGTTAAAGCACCAGATCTACATATAATAATATCAGCCTGAGCAAACGCTCCCGCCATATCATCAATAAAATCAGTAGTCATTATTTCATTATTACCCACTTTACTCATGCCAGATGATTCATTTCTTGATGAATTTGTAGCAGATAATTTATTCTCTGATAATCCCAATGCTTTTGCGTAGTTAGCTCTAACTTTCTGAGCATTGTTTTTACCACATTGGTGCACCACAGAGAAACCACTTAGATCACTTAACACTTCTGGTAATGATTCATTTAAAGCTCTAGCTCCCAATGAGCCCCCAACGACTAATATTGATAGTTTAGCTGTACCTGTATGTTTTCTTGGTTCAGCTATATGGCTAAACGCTTGGCGCACTGGGTTGCCAATAAATGCTCCTTGATTAGGCAAAGGGAAACCCGTAAATAGTTGATTGGCAATTTTACACAACCAGCGATTCGTCATACCCAAGACAGCATTTTGTTCATGTAAGTACAAGGGTAAACCTGCTAACTTTGCAGCGATCCCTCCCGGTCCACTGGCATAGCCTCCCATTCCTAATACTGCATCTGGTTGTTCTCTAAGAATAACTTGGTAGGCCTGATAAATTGCTTTTACTAATGTAAAAGGTAACGCTAGCAATCGGGCTAAACCATTCCCTCGGATCCCTTTAATCTTGATCGTATAAAATGGAATGTTATGCGTGGGTACGATATCTGCTTCCATCCTGTCAGCAGTGCCTAACCATATGACTTCCCAGCTCTGTGGCAATGCTTCAGCAACAGCAATACCTGGGAAGATATGACCGCCTGTACCACCTGCCATAATCATTAACTTAGGCATTGCGTCCCCCTAGCTCTGGCAGTTCCATTGGTTCAAGTGTTGCATCGTCCATCACTATCTGGTCTTTGGGCTTCCGTTTGCTCTCTTTTTTCTTTGTTGTTGTTTTTTTAGCTGAGTTAACTTTAGCCATCTGCATCTCATTACAACGACATTCATAATCAATACGAATCAATACCGAAACCGCAATGGCCATCACAATTAAACTTGAACCACCATAACTGACTAATGGTAATGTAAGTCCTTTAGTCGGTAATGCACCTGCACTTGCTCCGACATTTACCACCGTTTGAAAGCTAAACCAAATACCAATGGCATAAGCGAAATATCCAGAAAAAGGCATATCGTTCTGTAAGGCACGTCTCCCCAAAAACAAAGCTTTCATAACCAACGCCATGATTAAACCGAGTAGACACAAAACGCCCACATAACCTAATTCTTCAGCTAAAATAGCGACGATAAAATCTGTGTGTGCTTCAGGTAAAAATTGTAACTTTTGGAGGCTGTTACCCAAACCTTGACCAAACCAATCACCACGACCATAGGCCATTAGTGACTGGGTTAACTGGTAACCGCTACCAAAAGGATCGGCCCAAGGATCCAAGAATGCAGTGATACGACGCATGCGATATTCGGCAAAGATGATCATTGCAACACCGAGAAAACCACCAGTGATCACAATACCAACAAATTGATATATTTTTGCACCCACTAAAAATAGTAAGCCGACCGTCGTGATAAACATAACCACTGTGGTACCAAAATCTGGTTGGTTTAGAAGTAAGACACCAAACACAAAAAATACTGCTAAGGGCTTTAAGAAGCCTTTTAGGTTTTCAGTGACCTCTTCATAGCGTCGCACCAAATAACCGGCTAAATAGCTAAAGAAAAATAATTTGGCTGGCTCCGCTGCTTGGATGTTAAGCGGGCCAATACTGATCCACCGCATTGCTCCATTGACACTTCGACCAATCAGTAATACGGCAATTAAAAGCAAAAATGCGACAAATAATAAATAAGGATTGTATTTTTGCCATACTGACATTGGTATCGTCAGTGTAAACATGCCAATCAAGCACGCAATACCTGCAAAGATAATATGACGTATAATGAAATGATAAGGGTTAGCAAATTTAGCAGTACCTTCAGGCATTGAAGCAGAACCTACAATCACTATACCTAAACTCAATAAAGCAATCACAATACAAATCAATCCTAGATCATACGCACGTGTTCCTTCTTGGCTTGAAGATTCATGCCTAGCTTGGAACAATTGCTGTAAGGATTGTGTCGTCATGCTGCGCCTATCTCAACTTCAATGTCGCAAGACCGATTAAAACAAGAATTAAAGAGATAATCCAAAAGCGTACGATAACCTTTGGTTCGGGCCAACCTTTCAACTCAAAATGATGATGAATCGGCGCCATTCTAAAAACTCGCTTACCTCTTAATTTGAAAGATCCTACTTGAATAATGACGGACAATGTTTCTATAACAAAAATGCCACCAAGGATAATCAGTACGATTTCTTGTCTAACTAAAACCGCAATAATTCCTAGGGTGCCACCTAAAGCTAATGAACCCACATCACCCATAAATACTTGAGCTGGATAAGCGTTAAACCATAAAAAACCTAGACCGGCACCAATAATAGCACCACAGATAATCACTAATTCACTCACTTGAGGGATATATGGAATATGTAAATATTCGGAGAAATTGATGTTCCCAGTTACATAAGCAAATATCGCTAAAGCACCGGCAACTAGGATCGTGGGAACAATTGCTAATCCGTCTAAGCCATCCGTTAGATTTACCGCATTACTACTACCAACCACTGTCAAATAGACTATGAGAATATATAGTAACCCCAACTGTGGCATAACATCTTTGAAAAATGGAACGACAAGAGCTGTCTGTTCTGGTGCCGCGGCATTTGCATATAAATAAATCGCTACAACTAGGGCGATAATGGATTGCCAAAAATATTTCCATCGTGCAATTAAACCTTTAGCGTCCTTGCGGACAACTTTGCGGTAATCATCAACAAAGCCTACAATACCATAACCAATCACAACCGTTAACGTTACGCTGACATACTCATTACTGAGATCCGCCCACAATAGCACACTGGTCAAAATTGCAGCCAAAATGAGTACACCACCCATTGTCGGTGTACCCATTTTTTGTAGATGCGATTCAGGGCCATCATCTCTTACAGTCTGTCCAATCTGTAGTTTTTGTAACCATAAAATCATTTTAGGCCCAATGAGGATTGCCATTAGCAATGCCGTCAATGTTGCCAGGATCGTACGTAAAGTGAGATAACCCAATACACTAAAACCTACATCAAATTGCATTAGCCAATCAGTAAGAAGTATTAACACGCGATTAGCCCTCTGCCTTTATAAAAGTTTGCACATGAGATTCTTCCAATGCTTTAACGAGTCTTTCCATACGTGCCGAACGCGACCCTTTTACCAAGATAGTAATATTCTCATAATCGTTTTGAAGCATGCTATATATGCCCTTATAGAGCTCTTCAAGCGTTGTAAAATGCATGCTATTTGCACCAAAAGCTTGACTTGCTGAGTGGCTTAAGACTCCCAATGTAAACAAATATTCAATACCTTTTTCCTTAGCTAGGGTCCCGATCTCTTCATGATAGTAATGGGCCTTGTCACCAAGCTCTGCCATATCACCCAGTACTAGGAACCGTTTGCCCTCGAACTGACTTAGAAACTCTATGGCAGCCCGAACTGAACCGACCGCAGCATTATATGTATCATCAATTAATTTTACTTGTTCTGATAATTGTTTTACGTGTAGACGGCCTGCAACGTTTTGCATCTTTGCCAACCCATCACGAACGTGCTCTAAACTAGCACCTACATTAATGCTCAAGGCAGCAGCAAGTAATGCATTACCTACATTGTGTATACCAGGTAACGTCAACTCTATATTCATCTCGCCGATTGGCGTATGCATAATAAAATGTGCACAACCGTTATATGCTAGCCCCACAGACTCTGCAGTATAGTCAGCCTTGCTACATGGCGTTTCGTTTGAGGAAAATGAATAGATGAATTCATTATCTAACTTACCTCGCCAAAAATCGTAAAATTGACTATCAAAATTTAAGATCGCAGTACCTTGAGGCCCCAAACCCTTGAATATTTCGCTTTTAGCACGAGCAACTCCAAACAAGCTGCCGAAGCCCTCTAAATGGGCAGCGTCGGCATTCACAATCGTAGCGACATCTGGCTGGACTAACTTTGTTGTATAAGCAATTTCCCCCAGGTGATTAGCACCCATTTCGATCACTGCAAATTCATGGTGTTCCTCAATTCTCAGTAGAGTAAGAGGTACCCCAATATCATTGTTGAAATTGCCATTAGTTGCTAAAACAGAACCGCACTCTTGTAATATCGTCGTTACCATTTCTTTCACGGTAGTCTTACCGCAACTTCCAGTAATAGCGATTGTCTTGGGGTTTACCTGTTGTTTAACGTAAGCCCCTATCTGTCCCAAAGCCAATTTGGTATCTGATACAATAATTTCAGGAATAAACGTTTGTGTAGATTCACTTACTATGGTTGCAACAGCTCCTTTCTGGCGTGCTTCAGAAATAAAAGCATGCCCATTGAAGTTAGGCCCAACTAATGCAATAAACACATCGCCAGGTTGAATAGTACGAGTATCAGTGGATACGCCAGAAATAATGAGCTCTCTTGGATCAACGTCGTTAGCAGTTGCAGTTACTGCGCCGTCAGGGAATAACTCAGTTTCAGAAAAATGTTGTATAATATCGTGCAAAGTAAGATTAATCATAAAGACTATTCATCCTCCAACGCGCTTATTTGCGCTACGTTATTATTATTTTGTGCGTCAGGCGCCACGTTTAAGATTTGTAAACTGCCACTCATAATATTTGAAAAAACAGGAGCTGCCGTATCACCGGCATAATATAAATCACCAGCTGGTTCATTAACTAGGACCACCACAACTAATTGCGGGTCAGAAACCGGGGCTACACCCGCAAAAATATTAACGTATTCTTCCCCGTACCCACCGGCTACAGCTTTTCTACTGGTACCTGTTTTCCCAGCAACTCGATAACCTGGTATAGCTGCTTTGGTACCTGAACCACCTTTATTGGTCACACTTTCCATTAATTCTAAAACGTACTGAGTATTTTCCGGAGAGAATACTCGTTCTCCCTCTGCCGTATCCATATTTTTAATAATAGATAACTCTTGATTAATGCCACCATTCGCTAGTGTGGTATACATCCTTGCTAACTGTGCCGTTGTAACAGATAAACCATAACCAAAAGATAAGGTCGCTAATTCAAAGTCTGACCAACGATTACGCTCGTGGAAGATGCCATTACTTTCGCCTAGCATATTCATCCCAGTTTCACTCATGAGCCCGATGTTGTAATAGGTGTCAAGTAGAAATTCTTTGGGCACTGATAAGGCTAGCTTTGATGTCCCCATGTTTGATGATTTTTGGATGATCGTGCGCAGATCAATTTCACCATAATTACGGCTATCTGACACTCGACTTCCACCAAGACGCATCCAACCGGGGTGAGTATTTACCAATGCATCTTGTTCAACAGAACCAAATTCTAGTGCGCTAAGTACAGCTAATGGTTTGACAGATGAACCTGGCTCAAAAGCATCCGTCACCACGCGGTTGCGGATCCGATATGAACCAACATTACTTCGATTATTGGGGTTATAAGAAGGTCCATTTACTAATGCAAGTACTTCGGCTGTTTCTACATCGACAACAATTGCAGAAGCAGACCGAGCTTGATATAGGGTAAGTGCTTTTTTTATTTCTTTGTATGCTAACGCTTGAATGCGTTGATCAATCGTGAGCTGTAAATCTTTCGCTTTTTCACCTTTTTCTTCACGTAATAACTCAACTTGACGGCCACGCCCATCTCTGCGAATAACACGTTTCGCTGCTTTACCAGTTAAATGCGTATTAAACAAACTCTCAATACCTTCGATGCCTTTATCATCCACATTGGTAAAACCAATAACATGTGCAGAGACCTCTCCTGCTGGATAATAACGGCGTGATTCATTTCTTAAATAAACACCTGGAATATCTAGCTCTTCGACATAATTCGCCATAGCAGGAGTCACTTGTCGTTGTAAGTAGACGAACCGGCGCTTTGGATTGCTTACTTTTTTGTGGAGCTTTTTGACATCTTGATTTAAAACCTTTGCCAAAGCTGACCAACGACGTGTATCGTCCAGTGAATTTTTTTGAGCAACAACTTGGGGATCAGCATAGATAGCTCGAACTGGAATAGAAACAGCTAATTCTTCTCCGTGTCGATCGGTGATCAAACCTCTATGTGCCGGAGTATTGCGTGTACGTTTAGTACGATTATCGCCTTGCTTAATTAATTGGTCGGGTTCGATCACTTGGATGTAAGCAGCCCGAGTTCCAATCCCTGTAAACACTAACATAATTACGACGACAACCAGAGCAAATCGCCATGTGACGACTGCTGGTGAGATTTTTTTATCGGCACTCTGCTTACTCATTCGATCACCACTACAATTTCTTCTTTTGTTGTAGCACGTCGCATATTGAGTTTGTGTTGCACCATCGTTTCAATGCGGTTGTGTTCAGTCAATGCGCTTTGTTCGAGAACTAAATGTCGCCACTCAACATCTAGCTCATCTTGTTCCTGCATTAACTGTTCTAATTTTATCGATAACTGACGGTTTTCATGCACTGAGAGTATCACACCAAACGCTGTCAATATAACAGCTATAAACAATAAAACCCGCATGAAGTTGCGGGCTAGATCCTTTAGCAAAATGGTAGCGAGCTTGTTATCTGTTTGCATCATAGTTTTTCTGCCACTCGCAATACTGCACTGCGTGAACGAATATTTTCATTCAATTCTGACTCACCAGCTTTGTGAGCTTTGCCAATCAACTTTAGTACCTTATCTGCATCAATTTCGGCTTGTGTAATTGGCATATTTCGGGGTACAGCTTTACCCTTGGCTTGATCTTTCATAAACCGTTTAACTAAGCGGTCTTCTAAAGAATGGAAACTAATAATGGATAAACGTCCCTTAGGTTTTAATAAGGACGTAGCCGCTTTTAAGCCATCTCTTAATTGGTCTAATTCGCTATTGATGTAAATACGGATCCCTTGGAATGCTCGAGTTGCAGGATGCTTATGCTTGTCTTTGACCGGCATTGCATCACTGATAATTTGTGCTAACTGCAAGGTACTTGTCAGCGGGGTTTCTTTACGTTTGTTAACTATGGCGTGGGCAATTCGCTTTCCAAATTTTTCCTCACCAAACTCTTTGATAACTTGAGCGATATCTTGTTCATCAGCATAAGTTAACCATTGTGCTGCGCTTTGACCTTTAGTCGTATCCATACGCATATCAAGGGGACCATCACGGAGAAAACTAAAACCGCGCTCAGCTTGGTCTAACTGCGGCGATGACACGCCTAAATCCATTAACACGCCATCTACCGCATGAATATCAATTTCTTCTGCAAGACGTGTTTGCATATCAGCAAATGCAGCATGAATGATACTAAAGCGTGAATCATCGCTAAATTTCTCTGCTGCGATTATCGCTTGCGGGTCACGGTCAAAGGCTATTAGACGACCATCAGGTCCTAACTCACCTAATATCGCACTGGAATGACCGCCACGACCAAAGGTAGCATCAATATAAGTACCGTTAGGTTTGATTGCTAACCCTGTTAATGATTCTTTGAGCAAAACTGAATAATGTGAGGGATCCATCATAAAGAAAAGTCCTGTAGGCGCTCAGTTAACTCAAAACCACCCAGTTGTTCAGTCTGAATGTCTTCTTCAATTTGTTTCTGCCAAATATCAGCATCCCAAATTTCAAATTTATTTAACTGCCCAACTAGCATAATTTGCTTATCTAGTTTGGCATGTTGTCTAAGTGGAGGAGGTAATAAGAAACGACCATTTTTATCCATGTCACCTTCAGAAGCATAGCCTAAAGTAAGACGAATAATACGGCGTTCAGCAGTATTCATAGTGGAGAGTCTGGCAAGTTTAAGTTCAATTTCTTCCCATTCGTGCAGTGGATAAAGTAGCAAACAACTTTGTTTGGTATCGATCGTGCAAACCAGTTGTCCCTGACAATCATCTAGCAAAGATTGTCGATACTTTGTTGGTATCGCCACCCTGCCTTTACTATCTAGATTGATTGCATTAGCTCCGCGGAACATGCCCCTGACCTTTTATTGTTATTATTTATAATGGTGGCTTTGTGAAAATAAGATTTTTAATTGTGAACTATCTTAAAAGATCCACTTTGTGCCACATTTACCCACTTATTTGCAGTCTATGGTCAATTTACGGTTTGGTCAAGTCTAATGTAGGTAAAAACGTACAATGGAATGGTGTTTTTTTATACAGTAAAATTAAAGATATTGATTCCATTCAGTTTATTAATTTAAGGCAAAAAAAAGCCTCGCAAATGCGAGGCTTTTTAGCGTATATATTGAAAATCTTACTGTGCTGCTTCAGCTTGAGCTTTCGCAGCTGCTTCTTGCGCCAAGTTTACAATTTGTAGTGAACGAATTGGACTCTCAGTGTCATTCGATAATTCAACCAGACGATTAAGTTGGCCTAAAGACATCATGATCGCATATAAAGCGCCTAAGAAACCTTTCTTATGTAAAGCAACAACTTCTTCATCTGCTAAATCAAGTAATTTAGGCTCATCAATGCTTAACATACCAGTAATAGTACGACGCTCATTATTTACCGTAACATAACGGATTTCTATTTCAGTTAATAATTCTAACTCAACCACTTTTTTAATAAATTCAGCTGTTAAACGTTCACTGTTAGCAAGTAAATCCATGAACTGTAGGCGGTTCTGTAGTAATTCTGATGCTTCACCGTCTTCGTTAAACAAAGCCGTGCCTTCTGCACCCAATAAATCACTATTCTCATCGATGTAAAGACCTAACTTGTCACCGTCTGGGCGAATATCAAAAGGGTAACGCTGAATATTCATTGGTACTTGTGGAGCTTGCCACTTACCTTCTTTCATATACAAGTTTTTTTGCTGTTCGACACCTAACATAGCCACAGAATGGTGATTACCAGTACTTTCATCTTTAATAAAAACGATAGGCATTGCTGTTGCTAGTTGTGGATATTCACGGATACTCGCTGCAGCAATGTGAGTGGATTCGGTAAAAGAATAATCAGGTTTTGCGGAAAGTTTAAGTTCTTTGTGTACTGCCTTGTCTAAAGGCACATAATTAATAGCCATGTTGTTCTCTAATTGTTGTAATTATTCATATATAGTAACTAAAAATGTGTATTCAAGTCACGTTTAAAATTAACGTGTTAAAAAGTTGTGATATTTTCTATATTTAAGCGTAACCCTAAAAAAATAATGCATGAAATTCATACAAAAACTTTTTTTACTACTTCTTACAGTAATAGAAACCATACTAAAAATGTAGCAAGTCCAATGCCCAGATAAGGAAACGGTGATTGCCACAAAGATAAAGGCTTAGTATCCACCTCAACGTGATGAACTTGCTTGGTTATAGCTCCTTTATTTTTGTGAGCCCAATAACTCACCGCAATAGCAACCAACAATGCAACAATCAACCAAACACTAAACTCTTCATACAAATACACAGCATAAAAATACAAGAAAATATAAATTGCGATCAATATCCAGAAAAAACCTCGCATAGTTAACTCCTACTTATTATTATCATTTTTGAGACTACCAATCTGGTCTGCTAGAAAAAACTCAAACGTTGCGAGCATGTTAGCATGTACTGGGTTGGCATTTTTAAAGCTACAGCTATCCGCTGATATTTTATTTGTTTGAGGAATCAGAGCTATTTGTGCATCATTTAAAGGGAGGGCGTCATGACAGACCTCCAAAGACTTAGCGAGCCTGAAAAAAGTATGCTCCCCATTCACGTTTGCCATTAACTCTTCTACCCCCGCAATTGGGGTAACCGAATCAAGCTCCGAGTGCGCCACAAAAATCGGTAAATACAACGTTTTGTTATTCTGCAAAATACTTCGAATATCGCGGATAATTGACATTAATTCACTGGCGGCATAACTTGATATGCTCGGATACTTAAAAGGGTTCTCACCTAAAGTTGCATAAGACAATTCAGTCCACTTTGCTATGTATTTAGCGAATGGAAATTTGGTTAGAGTCTCTGCATTTGCGGGTAAACGCAATGCACCTGAGAATAAAGCCAGCCCTGTCACTTTATGAGTATTTTGTAGAGCATAATCAGTGACTAATGCGCCCCCAGTTGAGAAGCCGCCTAAGATCAGCTCTCTACCCAGTGGCCTGGCAGCACTAATAACTTCGTGGACATGCTGACGCCAAATACTTTTTAAACTAGGGTCATGTAAAACATCCAGGGCATTTTCCCGCAATCCATGGCCAGGCAGTAAACCAACCACGACATTATACCCTGCGGTAAAAGCTGCCTGAGCAATAGATTCTAAATAAAATGGTGAATCACTTAAGCCATGGAACAAAACAACCACACCTAAAGTCGGACGACCATGATATAAAACAAAGGGAGCATTTCCTAAATTACGCAATTCTTTTGCACAATACCTCACTAAGGAAGGAACTGAAGAAGAGTGAGAATAAAAGCTATTATAATCAGCTAGCACAACGAGTTCTGATTCTACTAGAGTGGAAAAAGTCGTTTCATTTGGCTTACATGCGTTTAATGTAAACGTATCAGCATATACTGCTTGTATATTTTGCAAAGCGCTAATACCAGCTCGTAAACTATCTAAATGGTTAGTATCCGCTTGTGTGCCAAATCCACACAACAAACTGCTGACTAAAATCACCCTTTGTAAATACTTCAAGAAACGTTGCATACTGTCCTCACAACATAATAAAGTCTCTCAAGCATACTGCTTATACGTTTGTTTTTAAATCCTCCAGTGAATATTTATCAATTAAAGAATATAAAGTAGGACGTGTTATTCCAAGTAACTCTGATGTTTTTGAAATATTGCCATCCACTTGATTATACGCACTCCGGATTGCTCGAGTTTCGGCTTTTTCTCTAACGCGACGCAAATTAAATATATGTTCTTCTATTTCTTCACCCGAAACACGCAAAGACAAATCTGTTGCTTGAATCATTGTTCCTTCAGCAAGTATCACTGCCGACTTTAACTTGTTTTGTAATTCACGAATATTACCTGGCCAACTATGTTCTAACATAGCCTGGACTGCGGTATCACTAAAACCTTTAACTTTACTGTTGAAGTCTTCGGCATATTGCGCCAAAAAGGTTTTAGCTAACAACACAACATCTTTGTCGCGTTCTTTTAATGACGGGATTTGCAGCACAATTTCACCTACACGGTAAAATAAATCTTCGCGAAATGTCCCTTCAGCAACCATTGTTTGTAAGTTTCTGTGCGTTGCGCAAATCACTCTGATATCGACCGGAATTTCATTGCGTCCACCGACTCGCTCAATCACACGCTCTTGCAGAAAACGTAACATTTTAGCTTGTAATGCGATGGGCATATCACCGATTTCATCAAGAAATAATGTGCCACCTTGTGCAGTCTCAATTTTTCCTAACGTTGTTTTATTTGCGCCAGTAAACGCCCCCTTTTCATACCCAAACAATTCACTTTCCAGTAAATTATCAGGAATCGAAGCACAATTAATTGCAACAAAAGCTTTATCAGCCCTTGGAGAAGCCTCATGAATAGAGTGCGCAAACACTTCTTTTCCTGTCCCACTAGCACCTAGTAATAAGGTCGAAATATCTGTTTTTGCTATTTTTTCAGCCCTACGACTCACTTCTTGAATTGATTCTGAGATACCAATAATGCGTCCCATAGGTGGTCTAGCTTGGAGTAATTTTCGATTCTCTGCTTCTAAACTCGACACATATAAAGCTCTAGTTACTAGAATTTTCATTGTATCTGAATCGATAGGTTTTTGATAAAAGTCATAAGCTCCAAGGTCAATGGCTTGTAAAGCATTTTCTTTATCATTGTTTCCCGTAACAACAATCACTTTGGTATGCGGTGATAACGCTAGGATTTCTTCGAGAACCTTTAGTCCTTCTGAGGCATTTGTAGCATCAGGTGGTAAACCTAAATCTAGAGTCACAACCACAGGTTCAAAACGTCTAAGTTGGTTGATAGCAGATGTGCGGTCATCAGCATATACTAAGTCAAAATCACTCAAACACCATTTCAACTGTTTCTGAATCCCTAAATCATCATCTATCACGAGAACTTTGCTCATCTTACATCCTTGGATAATCCTGCAATAAGTTTATATCGGCAGGATAATTGTAAAAGTAGAGCCTTTATCGACAATACTTTCAACTTTAATGCTACCGCCTAATTCTGCGATGTATTGTTTTGCATCATATGCACCAATACCCATCCCCGCATTTCCTTTTGTTGTATCAAACGGTTTAAATAAACGTTCATCAATAAATCTTTGTGTCATCCCATGCCCATTGTCCTGCAACACCACATGCATATTTGTCCCATTCACCTCCAAAATTACTTGAATACTCCCATCTGCAGGCGTTGCTTGTTGTGCATTATTAATAAGATGATAAAAAACCGTCTCTATTTTATCTGGAGTGCAATATATTTTGGCCTCGCTCAGCACAATTAGCTCAGGTACTGGGTCTAATGTGGCGCATTTTTGTTTTATCAGCTTCGTCAGTATGGTTGACAACTGAGCTGGCTGTTGACTTTCTTCAGTACTGATTTGTTTCTCGGTTAATTGACTCAACATTTTGTGCATACGTATTTGGGTATGTCTTAGGGTGTCAAAGGTATCATCAATAAACTCTCGATTATCACGATGCTGTTGAACATTTGTTAAAATCATATCTATTTGTGCTAAAACATTCTTTAAGTCATGCACTACAAAAGCAGACATCCGACTAAATGCTGCGAATTGAGCATTTTCTGCAACCACATGGGCCGCTTCATAATGCAGTAAAAAATTAGTTACTTGAGCAAGTACTGCATTTAAATAATCTCGTAACTCCCAATTTAATTCACTTTTTTCAACGTGATCCGCTTGGAGTATCGCCAATCCCCATAGTTGATTTTCCTTATAAATAGGTAAAATAAATTGATAAGATATTAATTTACAAACTTCAGGATCAAGCTCTAAACCTCGATAATTTTGAGGCTTAGCTAAAAACTCTCTTAAATCTATCAGCCAAGGTTGATTTCGACAAAACTGGATACTTTGCTCAATAACTTCATTCTCTAAACTTGATGGTTCTTGTATCTGATGTTGTGCAATTATCGTAAAGTGATTGCCTTGGACTTTAACTAATAAGCCAGCATCATATTTAACCGCTTTGAGTAGGCCTGTTAATGCAGTTTGATAAACATCACTTAAGGCTTTTTCACCCACTGCTAAATGTTTAGTTAATTCAATCCACTGTTCACGATAATCAAATTGATTTGCAAAAAAATTTTTGGTGATAAATACCTTCATCTTAGTCCTAAATTGCGAAGACATGATTAAAGCGCTCAATAACACTAAAGATAAAACCAACAATATGATTTGTACTGTCATCGACAAATCACCACCAAAATAACGGATAACATAACCAACACCCACCATGAAAAGTAGGTATAACCCAGCAACTGCTAATAATGTAGAATGCAAAACAATTTCTCTGGAAATAAAAATTGTGATACCCCAATGTTGCATCCGCCTGGTAGCTAGCACTAATAACGGTAAAAGACCGGCATAAATATATCCTTTGGCAGCAATAAAATTTACGTCTAAATATGTCAACATCGTAGCATTAGCATAAATGACAAAGTCAAACACACTTATCACACCCAGATATAGTACTAGAGGCTTGAATGCCCAACGTTGCTCACCAGCTTGACGTATTAGCACTTCGATGAAGAACAACATCAGCAGGGCTAAAATTGTTTGTAACACAAACAACCAAGCGACCGGCATATTAGGCATAACTATCCCGAGCAATGCTAGCAAAGGAAGAATCAAAGCAATTAATGTTGAACGTTGCCGCAACAAACCAAAAAATTTGCCAGATTGATTGTGAATTGCTGCACACAGGAACACCAACCAAGATGTTTGCTTGATTGTTTCAAAAATAAAATATCGTTCTAGAGAGGGACCTGGGAACAACCAGAGATTATATTGCAAAGACCAAATAATAGTACTGACAACAGCACCTATTAGGAAATAGGTTGCTGTTGTCTTTTTGCGAATAGTAAAGAGTAATAACAGAAGTAACAAGTACCCCACAGTGGCTATACTAAAGCCGATATTTGCAATCATCCTTGACCTTTGTACCTTTTGTTATAAGTGTAGTATTTTAGATCTTCTGCAGGACTAAACTTCCTATCGAGTAACCTGCACCAAACGAGCATAAAATAGAATAATCGCCCGATTTCATAGAGGTATGATGTAAATTGAAAGCGATAACCGATCCCGCAGAGGCCGTATTAGCATATTCATCTAATACTATCGGCGCCTCAGTCTGATCCGCCATCCGTCCAAGTAATTTTTTACAAATTAAGGTATTCATATTGATATTTGCTTGATGTAAAAACCATCTTTTTACATCTACAGGCACTAATGCGTGTTTTTGTAAGTGTGTTTCAATATGTTCGGCTGCCATAGGGCACACTTCTTTAAATACTTTGCGCCCTTCTTGATGAAATAACATATCAGCTGCATATGGCGCTAGGTCGGTTGCATGGTTTAAATAACTAAAATTAGAACGAATATTATTAGAAAATTGCGTCACAGCTTTGGTCGATAATATTTGATATTGGTGTTCGGAAGTCGCAGTTTCGCCATTTTCTAAAATAACAGCTGTTGCGACATCACCAAAAATAAAATGTGAATCTCGATCAGTATAATTTACTTGAGGGGAAACTAGTTCAGGATTGATCACCAATACCGTTTTAGCTGTACCTGCTGCTAGCATCTCATATGCACGATGCATCCCAAAGGTAGCGGCAGAGCAGGCTACTAACATATCAAAAGCAAAGCCTTGGATCCCTAACTCTGCTTGTACTTCTATAGCGACTGCTGGATAAGCTCTTTCTGTATATGCACAAGATACGATAACTACATCAATATCAGAGGCTGATTTATTAGCATCTTGCATGGCTTTTTTAGCGGCATCGACTGCCATTTCAGCTTGGTGGGATAATTCATCATCCGTTCTTGGCGGAATTTGAGGACGCATTCGATTAATATCTAGCGCGCCTTCTTTTGCATAAATATAACGTGACTTTATACCTGAAGCCTTAGTAATAAATTCTGCACTTGAATGTGGTTTTTCCTTTAAATCTCCAGACTCAATAGCTACTGCATGTTCAGCATTATACTTATCAGCGTAAGCATTGTAGCTCGCAACTAACTCCTCGTTAGTTATTTTATATTTAGGCGTAAATAAACCTGAGCCGGTAATTCTGACATCTATAGACATTGGGATAACCTTGAATTTTCAATCTGATTAGTTTACATCTATTTAACAAAAATTGTTAGTTCAAATTCTCGGTAAAGTAACCTCAGTACTATGCGAGAAGCCGCTTTTGTGTTGCCTTAAAATTTTTTTAGTATGACCATAAAGTTTCTTGCGAAAAGATATTTATCAGAATGGTAAATATACAGTTGAAATATATTTTTACTCTGAAAAGGGTTCAGGCATAAGTCCCTGTAAAAGATTTGCTAAACCGTTATATAACGGTAGGCGCCGGGATGTTTTTCGCCATACTAATGCAATTTCACGATACGCATCAGGCGCACCTTGTTTTACTACAAGAGAAGTATTCGCCAGAATACCATTGCGTTTAGCTAATTCTGGAACAAAAGTAAAACCACCTTGATTTTGAGCCATCTGTACCAACGTAAAAATACTCGATGCTGCTAAAGAGTTGACTTGTTCTTGAAATGCTAACTGACAAGCACTCACAGCGTGCTCAGTCATACAATGCTCTGCGTGTAATAAATACACACTATTGTGAGGTAAATGACTATACGCAAATGGCTCAGGTAAGAGACTGATATTCGCTTGAGTACCTACAAGATAAAACGGGTCATTACCCAAAATGCGCTGGGTGCAGCCAGGAGTTGGAAAAGGTAAAGCCAAAATAATACAGTCTAGTAATCCATCCTGTAGTTTGCGCACAAGATTTTCCGACGTATCTTCTGTTAATTTGATTTGCAAATTTGGGTACTGTGCCTGAACGCTAGTTAGTAAATCACTGAAGATGAACGGAGCAATGGTAGGGATAGTGCCAAGTAACACCGTTGATTTTTGCCACTCACCACCGGTATTGGCAAAGTTCGATACGTCATCAGCGTGCTCAAGGAGCTGCCGTGCTTGAGTAACTAAAGCAACACCAAATGCTGTAAATACAAATTGTTTATTATCGCGTTCTAGGATTTGTTGAGCACACTGTTCTTCTAAATTTTGAATTGCCGAACTTAGTGTGGATTGACCTATAAAGCAACGAGCTGCTGCTTTATGGAAATGTTGTTCTTCATATAAAACGACAAGGTAATGAAGGTGTTTTAGATTAGGAAAACGCATCTACACTCCTTGCCGAATTGATTGCACACTATTAATAATTATACGCCAAACAAAGCACGTAAAATTAAGAAGAAGATGAGTGATAAAACTGCACCCGTTGGTAATGTAACTACCCAAGAAATGCCAATCTTTTTGAAAGTACCCATGTCTAAAGCTGCAATACCACGAGCTAAACCAACCCCAATAACAGCACCCACCAGCGTTTGTGTTGTACTAATAGGTAAACCTGTACCTGATGCAACTACGACTGTAGTGGCCGCAGCTAATTCAGCAGCAAAACCCTTTGATGGAGTAAGATGCGTAATTTTGGTACCTATTGTTTTAATAACTCGATGACCAAATAGTGCTAAACCAGCTACTATGCCAAAACCACCTAATGGTAAAATCCACCATTCAAGTGCTGCTTTTGCGTTGATGGCACCTTCATTTTGCACAATACTAACAACAGCCGCTAATGGGCCAATCGCGTTAGCTACATCGTTTGAACCGTGTGCAAATGCCATACAACATGCCGTCAAAATCATTAAGACTGCAAATATTCGTTCGATACTCGCATGCTGCTCTTCTTCATTTGCATCAGCTTTCATTTCAATCTTTTGAATAACTACAAAACCAATGACGGCAACCACTACTGCAATAGAAATAGCGAGCGTGTAGCCGGTGGCAGGATCTAAGCCCAAACCAATATGTTTTAAGCCTTTTTTGATGGTAACCAAAGACATAATAAAACCAGCCAACCCCATATATACAGGTACGAATTTCTTCGCTCTAAGGAAAGGGTTAGCTTGGTCAAATATAACCTTCTTGGCGCTCATATAAATTAGATATGCAAAGATACCCGCTATAGCCGGTGTAATGACCCAGCTTCCTAATATTCCTAATACCTTGCTCCACTCTACAGCATCTACGGAGATTGAAAGCGCGGTGAAACCTACAATTGCACCAATGATCGAGTGTGTCGTAGATACTGGCCACCCATAATAAGAGGCCACTGCTAACCACACACTTGCAGCAAGCAGAGCCGATATCATACCCAAAACAAGTAAGTGAGGAATATCAACAAAGTATCCAGAATCAATAATACCTTTACGCACTGTGGAGGTAACCTCGCCACCGGCTAAGTATGCTCCAGCAAATTCAAATACCATTGCGATTACAACAGCTTGTTTTAATGTTAACGCTTTTGAGCCCACTGAAGTACCCATTGCGTTAGCTACATCATTAGCACCGATACCCCATGCCATGAAGAAACCAACTGCCGCAGCCAAACCGATTAGTAGAACACTATATGTGCTTAAAATTTCCACTATTAAACCCTTACATTTTATTTGCATTACAATTTGTCACGGATGATACACAAGTATCATTATGCCGACAAAAAATTTGATCAACTTTTGTGATATTTTGTGTATATTTTTAGTACATAACAATTAGCAAAAACATATTTATATCTTTGCGTTTTTCACATGTACTTTACATCACGAGTTTTTTCCTAAGCACAAGCTATGTGGTCATCTAACAATTTATCGAACTACTTTTCACAACTTACCGTGAGTCTTTGATAACATCTGACATTAGTACAGATTTAATAAGCTGAACTTTTTGCTATTGTGTTTTAAATGATGCTTGCACCCATGCATCTGTGCATTTTTTGAACAGTAAGCTTTTTTTACTTATTTGGTTTTTACATAAACAACGTCATTCAACTCTAGTAGATCCTGTTTAATTTAGCTAATATTGAATTGAGGTTCATAGAAATCATCTAGCACAACTACAATACAGTTTAGATATCAACAGTGTGTTTCTTAGAACTGAGTATTTTATAAATTTGGAGTATGTCCATAGATGGAAAACAAGCCGCAGTATTACCCTAAAGAACTCAGTTGGTTAGCTTTTAATGAGCGCGTTTTACAAGAAGCAGCTGATCTGAATAATCCAGTGATTGAACGTTTGCGGTTTTTAGGGATCTACTCCAATAATTTAGACGAATTTTTTAGAGTGCGAGTAGCCGAAATACAACGCACAATTTCTGTTGCAAAAAATCAAGATGATGCAGTTAAGCTAGAACAAAATAAAACTTTGCTGACTGTCATCCAAGAGCGAATTAACCATCTAACCAAACGTTTTGATAAGATACATCGTGAAGTTTTGCGTACATTAAAGAAATATAATATTGAAATCTGTAAAACTGAAAACTTATCTGACTTTCATAAAGCTTGGATCAAAGAATATTTTGTCAATAAGGTTCTAAGACATATCGCACCCATCCTTTTGCATGGCTCAAAAGATACTAAGGTGGACTTATCGAAACGTCTCAATGGCAGTAGTGTTTATTTTTATGTGTCTTTGAATAGAGACAATAAAGATCCAAAATTTGCGGTCGTGCAGGTACCGACTGAAGAAATGTCACGCTTTATTCAATTGCCTGCAGAAAAGAGTAAAAAGAACAAACAAATTATCCTTCTCGATGACATGATTAAACTGTGTATCAAACAGATCTTCAAAGGTTTTGTTAAGTTTGATTCTATCCAAGCTTATAGTTTTAAGATGACGCGGGATGCAGATTATAGAATCAACGATGAAATCGATGAAAGTTTTGTTGATAAAATATCAGAGAGTATGAAACAGCGTCTCTACGCAGAACCTGTTCGTGTTATCCATGACCGGAGTATGCCTGATTATATGATCCAGGATTTGACGCATAGGCTCAAAATAAAGTCAGCAAGTACGATGCAAGAAGCCAGTCATTATCGTAACTTCAAAGATTTTATTGGTTTCCCTAATATTGGCAGAGCCTATCTAGAAAACGAAAAAATCCCAGCTATCAGTACGCAACAGTTCACCAACTTCGATACCGTGTTTGATGCTATTTCTCATCATGATATTTTGCTCTATTACCCCTACCATCGTTTTTTACATTTCACTGAATTCTTACGCCAAGCGGCTTTTGACCGCCATGTTAAACATATTCGTATTAACATTTATCGCGTTGCCTCAAACTCACGGATTATTAATTCATTAATAGATGCGGTTGATAATGGCAAAAAAGTCACGGTAGTGGTTGAACTCAGAGCGCGTTTTGACGAAGAAAATAATGTAGAAGTATCGAAACGGATGACGGATGCAGGTATCCGAGTTGTATTTGGTAATCCCAGTGTAAAAATTCACTCGAAGCTTTGTGTGATAAGCCGAAATGAGCATGGAAAAACCTTTCATTATGCGCACTTTGGGACAGGGAACTTTAACGAAAAGACCGCTAAGATTTATACGGATTTTTCTTTATTTACCAAAAACCAAGAACTTGCTAAAGAGGGACTTGAAGTCTTCGACTTTATTATCAATCCCTACCGCAATGTTAAGTTTCAACACTTACAGGTTTCACCCGTCAACACTAGAACCAAGATCCAATCATTGATTCGGCGTGAAATCCAAAACCTGAATCAAGGTTTACCCGCGCGTATTACCCTAAAAATTAATAACCTAGTTGACAATGAATTAATTGATGACTTGTATCGTGCCAGTCAATCTGGGGTCGAAGTACGCATGATAATTCGTGGAATGTGTGCACTCATACCTGGGATCCCAAATTTTTCAGATAATATATCAATTGTAAGCATCGTGGATAGATTCCTTGAACACCCTCGTGTCATGATGTTTGAAAATGGTGGTGAACCAAAAGTGTTCATTTCATCTGCGGATTGGATGACGCGCAATATTGAAAAACGTATCGAGGTAGGTTGTCCAATTTATTCTAAACGTTTAATTCAACAAATCTCCGATATGCTTGAACTGCAATTTAAAGATACATTGAAGGCACGAGTCATTGATGCGGAACAAAAGAATCAATATGTTGCTAGAGGAAACCGTAAACACCTGCGCTCACAAGTCGAGATTTATAAGTACTTAAAAGGTCTTGAGTCTATGCCATATTTTGTCAAAAGTGATACAACCGATACTCCTAGCAAGCCAACCTAAATAAGGTATATTTTTTTGAATCAGCCTGAACAAGTTATCCAAGATTTAAATCAACCTAAACAAGAACATTTGGCGGCATTAGATCTGGGTTCTAACAGTTTTCACCTAGTCGTTACTCGGGTGGTCTCTGGAACATTACAAATTGTACATCGAGTAAAACGCCGTGTGCAGCTCGCTCAAGGTTTAGATAAAGACAATATGCTTTCCGAAGAAGCCATTGCACGAGGGCTTGAAGCCTTACGCAGTATGCAAGAAAGTTTGCAAGGTTTTGCTCCAGAACATGTTCGAATTGTAGCGACGTTTACATTGCGTAAAGCCCGCAATGCCTATGTCTTTATCCATGCTGCAAAAAAAATATTACCCTACCCGGTCGAAGTTATTTCTGGTGTAGAAGAAGCTCGCTTGATCTATTCCGGAGTAGCGCATACTCATTTTGATGATGGTCGGCGTTTAATTATCGATATTGGCGGTGGCTCTACTGAATTTGTTATCGGGGATGGTTTTAAGCCCAAAATTTGTCGTAGTTTACAAATGGGCTGTGTCAGTTACACCCAGCGTTTTTTCCCTAAGGGTAAAATCACCAAAAAAAATATGGCAGCGGCTGTCATAGCAACACGACAAACACTAGAATTAATAGAGGATAAATATATTCGCCTTAAATGGCATGAATGTATTGGCACTTCCGGCACGATTAAAAGCATATTACAGTTGTTACTAAGCCGACAGAAAACTGATTTTATGACTATAAAACTTTCTGACTTAAAAGCTTTAAGAAAAGAAGCTGTTGAGCTTGGCAATACAGCGGATTTACCAATCAATGCCGTCTCTCCAGACCGCGCTGAAGTATTTCCTGCAGGACTTGCTATTCTTTTGGGTATTTTTAAGAGTTTAAAAATCAAAGAAATGGTATTCTCTAGCTCAGCACTTCGTGAAGGGGTTATCTATGAAATGCATGGCGACCTCTTTCAATCGGAGACACGTGAAAGAACGGCACAAAGCTTAGCTAACCGCTACGATATAGACCCCGCGCAAGCGGCACGTGTGTGGGATACCGTGAATACTTTATACAAGCAAGCACCTGCAAGTTGGTTGAGTAAGAAACGCAAAGTAAAAAGTTTATTGGCTTGGAGCTGTCTTTTACACGAAGTTGGGATTGCTATTAACTCACAGGGATTCCAACGTCATTCACAATACATTATTCAAAATACTGAAATGCCAGGCTTTAATGTAGAAGAGCAGTTGTTGTTAGGTACTTTAACGCGTTTTTGTCGGAAAAAAATCAAACCTGATCTATTTGCAAAACTCGAGCAGTTTTCGGTAAAAGAAGTCCAACGCATATTGATTCTTTTGCGTCTGGGTGTGTTGTTGAATATCAAACGACAGTCGAATATTTTACCGGAATATACTATAGATTTTACAGAACACGAGATTGCGATTTCTTTTGCCGATGGTTGGCTAGAAGATAAACCTATATTCACAGCTGATTTAGCCCAGGAAAAAAAATATCTTGAGGTGTTAGATATAAAACTATCTGTCAGCTAAATATGCCTAGCAGAAGCTTACTGCTTAGTAATCACTTCTGCCTTTTTTACATATTGGTTAATCGCACCATCACATAAAATACTGTTCAACAGAAAAGCTTTTTAAAAGAGCACCAAAGGTTGTATCACCTTTAGTGTTCATTTCTGTTTTTCGTTAACCTAGCTTTTCTCTATGCTAGATTTATAACTACACGAGCATCTAGGTTGAAGATGCAGTGTAGATGTCAGCAATTGCAGCATCCAACGTTTCAGTAAATTTGTCATTACATTGCTGGGCACTAATACCTTGTGTTAAAGCGCGAGAAAAACTCGCTATCATACCGGTATTATCAGCTAAACGGGTATTAGCTTCATCACGCGCATAACCACCTGATAACGCAACAACTTTTAACACTTTAGGGTGTGCAACACACTCAACATAAAAATTAGCCGTTTCTGGTAATGTTAATTTCAGCATCACTTTCTGATCGTCTGCTAACGCATCTAATTGCGTTAAGATCGCTGCCTTTAACAACTCTTCTGCTTGCGCTTTTTCCGGGCTATTGATATCCACCTCAGGCTCTATAATTGGGATCAAACCTGCAGCTAGGATTTGCTTAGCGACGTTAAACTGTTGCGCCACAATAGCTTCAATACCTTGCGCATTTGCAAGTTTAACCACAGAGCGCATTTTTGTTCCAAACACGTTTTGTGCGTTTGCTTTTGCCAATAAAGTGTCTAAATCAGGAATAATCTTCATCAGTTGTACACCGTCAACTTCAGCCTCTAAACCTTTATCTACTTTTAAAAATGGGACAACTTGCTTTTCTTCCCATAAATACTTTGCAGTGGCTTTAGCTTGGATTTCTCGGTCTAACGTATTTTCAAATAAAATAGCGCCTAAAATACGCTCTCCATTGAAAGCTGAATTGGTAATGATTCTGGTACGCATCTCGTGAACTTTACCAAACATCTCATCTTCATTGCTATATTCAGCTGATTCGATACCGTATAAAGCCAATGCTTTAGGGGTGCTTCCACCACTTTGATCCAAAGCGGCAATGAAACCACTACCAGAACGCACTTGTTCTAGCATGGCTTGTTGAGCAGGTGACGTCATGTCGACTCTCCAAATTGTAATCCACCAAACTAGGTGGGTGTAGGGTTACAGATGCTCAAGCCAAACGATTTTTATTAAATTAATAATGCTTTTGTGTATCTCAGGGCATTACGTGTTTGGTCAAGATGGTTGTTATATTTAATGAGTTACTATAGTTATTTACTGCTGTATTAATTAGCACAAAATAGCTTTTAATTTGTGCTAATTAATCAATCAACGTCTTATATCGTATACGACAAATCATAGATTTAAAAATTTATTGTCTACCACTTTAGTGTTGTCTTTATTTGTCTAAAACAGCCACTGCAGGAAGAGTTTTACCTTCTAAAAACTCTAAGAATGCACCGCCACCGGTTGATATGTATGACACTTTATCCGCAATGCCAAACATATCAACTGCGGCTAAAGTATCCCCCCCCCCAGCAATAGAAAATGCAGAGCTTTCAGCTATCGCTTCTGCAATCGCTTTTGTTCCTGCTGCAAAAGGCGCTAATTCAAATACACCGACAGGCCCATTCCAGACAATCGTGCCTGCATTTTTCAAAATTTCACACAAAGTAGCGGCTGTATCAGGGCCAATATCGAAAACCATTTCATCTGCAGTAATTTCAGATGCCGGTTTTGTCGCTACTTCAGTATCAGCGGAAAATGCCTTGCCTGTAACTACGTCAGTTGGCACTGGGATATTCCCACCGTTTGCCTGGGCATCTGCTTGTAATTTTTGTGCTGCAGGGATCAGGTCAGCCTCATATAACGAACCTCCGACCGCGTGACCTTCTGCTGCGATAAAAGTATTCGCAATACCGCCACCCACTATGAGCTGGTCAACCATGGGTGCTAAAGAATTTAGTACCGTTAACTTAGTTGATACTTTAGATCCGCCAACAATGGCTACCAATGGGCGTTTTGGATTATCCATTGCCTTACCTAAAGCATCTAACTCAGCTTTGAGCAAAGGACCAGCACAAGCATTCGGGGCAAATTTAGCGACACCATGTGTTGATGCTTGAGCTCGGTGCGCAGTACCAAAGGCGTCCATGACAAACACATCACATAACGCGGCATATTGTTTAGCCAAAGTGTCTGCATCTTTTTTCTCGCCAATGTTAAAACGAACATTCTCAAGTAAAACAACCTGTCCAGGCGCAACGCTTACATTGTCTAAATTAGGGGCCAAGGTTACTTCTAGGCCCAGTGCTTTGGACAAGTAATTCGCCACAGGAGCCATAGAAAACTCAGCGGCAAATTCACCTTCGGTCGGGCGACCTAAGTGGGACATAACAATAACACCCGCACCTTTAGCTAACGCTTCTTTTAAGGTAGGTAATGACGCTCTAAGACGTGCATCTGAAGTAATCACGCCGTCTTTAACTGGGACATTAAGATCTTGTCTAATCAATACTGTTTTATTGTGTAAATCTAAATCAGACATTGCTTGAATGGTCATGGAAAATCCTTGAAAAAATTATGAAAATTGATGCATGCAGAATGCGGTATCGAGCATCCGATTGGCGAATCCCCACTCGTTGTCGCACCAAACGAGTGTTTTAACTAATTGGCCATGACTGACACGTGTTTGTGTGCCATCGACGATACAAGAATGCGCATCATGGTTAAAATCGACGGAAACCAAAGGCGCTTCGGTATAATCTAAAATACCGCTTAACTTACCTACTTTGGCTTCTTTTAAAACTTGGTTTACTTGTGCAATATCTACCTTGTCACGTAATGTGACTGACAGATCCATTGCCGTAACATTAATGGTCGGTACACGCACTGCTATGGCTTCGAACTTACCAGCAAACTTTGGCAAAATTCGTTCAATACCCTGCGCCAAACGCGTATCCACAGGTATGATGGATTGACTCGCAGCACGAGTACGCCGTAAATCAGGATGATATGCATCGATAACTTGTTGATCGTGCATACTTGAGTGAATCGTCGTTACAGTGCCACTTTCAACCCCAAAAGCTGTGTCTAGAGCTTGAATAACTGGCACGATACAATTGGTTGTACAAGAACCATTGGACACAATTTTATCTGAGGCTGTCAGCTCTTCATGGTTGATACCATAAATAATAGTCGCATCTACATCAGGGCTACCTGGTTCAGATAATAAAACTCGCTTAGCACCTTGTGTTATATGTTGGGCTGCTTGCTCAGCCTGTCCAAAATGGCCAGTACATTCCAACACGATATCAACGCCTAAATCGCCCCAGGGACAATCAGCAATACGAGTATGCTGGAGTAAGGCAATTGAATCATTATCAACGTGTAATGTAGGCGCAGAGCCGGTTTCTAGACGCACATCATGAGCAAAGCGACCGTGCGCTGTGTCATATTGTAAAAGATGAGCTATCCCTTCAGGTTCGGCAATCTCATTGATAGCGACGATTTTAATGGCTTGATGACGGCCGGATTCATAGAGCGCACGTAACACATTGCGCCCTATACGACCAAAACCATTAATAGCTATTTTGAGCATTGACTAACTTATAACGCTTGGGCTGCAGCAACAATCGCAGCAGTAGTGATACCAAAGTGCTCGTATAAATCTTTAGCAGGTGCTGACTCACCAAAAGAATCCATACCAATAACTGCACCATTTAAACCTACATACTTGTACCAAGTGTCTTTAGCCAACGCTTCAACAGCAACACGCTTGGTCACAGTTGCAGGTAAGACAGATTCTTTGTACTCTGCAGATTGCGCGTCAAAGACATCTGTTGATGGCATGGATACGACGCGAACTTGTTTACCTTGAGCCATTAATTCTTGCTGTGCAGCAACGGCGAGTTCAACTTCAGACCCTGTCGCAATTAAAATAAATTCAGGCGTTTCAGCACTGTCGACTAGGACATATGCACCTTTAGCAATATCAGCCAACTGCTGGGCAGTACGTGGTTGCTGTTCACAACCTTGGCGAGTAAAGATTAACGTCGAAGGACCATCTGTACGTTCGATTGCACATTTCCAAGCGACGGCACTTTCAACTTGGTCACAGGGGCGCCAGTTATCAAGATTTGGCGTTGAACGCAGTGCGACTAATTGCTCTACAGGTTGGTGAGTAGGACCATCTTCACCCAGACCAATTGAATCATGGGTGTAGACAAAAATAGCAGGCTGTTTCATCAATGCGGCCATGCGTACAGCGTTGCGAGCGTATTCCATAAACATTAAGAACGTAGCACCGTAAGCTTTAAACCCGCCGTGCAAAGTAATCCCGTTCATAATGGCTGACATGCCAAATTCACGCACGCCATAGTAAATGTAGTTACCTGAAGCATCGTCCGCAGTTAACCCTTTTGAATCAGACCAAATAGTTAAGTTAGAACCGGCTAAATCTGCAGAACCACCCATGAGTTCAGGTAGTACTGGTCCATATGCGTTTAATGCATTTTGTGAGGCTTTACGCGTGGCAATATTTGCCGGGTTATCTTGTAGCGATTGAATATAATCTTGAGCTGTCTGTGTCCAATTTGCTGGTAATTCATTGCTATTACGGCGCGTAAATTCAGCTGCTAGCTCTGGGTATTCTGCAGCATAAGCAGCAAATGTGTCGTTCCAAGCTTGTTGACGCTTCGTACCTTGCGGTTTCGCATCCCATGCTGCATAAATATCATCAGGGATAACGAACGCATCGTGTTCCCAACCTAACGCTTTACGTGTTGCGACAATTTCATCTGCACCTAATGGAGCACCGTGACAAGACTCTGTCCCTTGTTTGCTAGGTGACCCGAAACCGATAACGGTTTTACAACAAATAAGAGTGGGTTTTTCAGATTCCGCTTGAGCGGTGCGAATCGCTGATGCAATTTCTTCTGCATTGTGACCATCAACACCTTCAATGACTTGCCAACCATATGCTCTGAATCGTGCAGGTGTATCATCCGAGAACCAGCCTTCTACCTCACCGTCAATGGAAATACCATTGTCATCCCAAAAGGCTATCATTTTGCCTAAACCTAAAGTGCCAGCAAGAGAACAAACTTCGTGGGAAATACCTTCCATCAAACAACCGTCGCCTAAAAAGGCATAAGTAAAATGATTAACGATATCAAATTCACCACGATTAAATTGTGCAGCTAGAGCCTTCTCCGCAATAGCCATACCAACCGCATTGGAAATACCTTGGCCAAGTGGACCCGTAGTCGTCTCTACACCAGGTGCATAACCATATTCTGGATGGCCAGGTGTTTTCGAGTGTAACTGACGAAAGTTTTTCAACTCTTCAATCGGTAAAGCGTAACCTGATAGGTGCAATAATGAATATAACAACATCGAACCATGGCCATTTGATAAGACAAAACGGTCGCGGTTAGCCCAAGTTGGATCAGCTGGGTTATGCGCTAAAAAGTCTGTCCAAAGTACTTGTGCAATATCCGCCATACCCATAGGTGCACCAGGGTGACCTGAATTAGCTTGTTGGACAGCGTCCATACTTAGGGCGCGAATCGCATTTGCTTGTTGTTGACGTGAGGACATATAAAACTCCAATGGGATAATGTGTTAAAGCAGAATTTTGCTGTTGCAAAGTAAAATGACTAACAACGACAGACTACTGAATTGATGCAATAAATAATAACATCATTGTCACCCAGACTAGGGGTTTGTTCAATCAAATTTGCGACATTTATTCTCAGTTTTTAGGCAGTTAAGACCAGTGTCTAACTTTTTCCTTAATTCTGTGAACTATATACCGATAAAAACGTAAATAGACATATAGACGTCTAGATGGTAAAACTGATAAACTCTCATCTATCAAATAAATCCATTCCTCAATGGAGTTACTGGATTTACGACGTATAACAAAAACAATTACAACGACACTCCAATTTTTATTTAGAGGTGCGCATGTCACAACATTTATTCACTTCAGAATCTGTTTCTGAAGGTCATCCAGATAAAGTCGCAGACCAAATTTCTGACGCAATTCTTGATGCTATTTTAACGGAAGATCCTACTGCTCGTGTAGCTTGTGAAACATTCGTCAAAACCGGTATGGTTTTAGTGGGTGGTGAAATTAACACCCATGCTTGGGTAGATATTGAAAAAATCACTCGAGATACTGTCAGAGAAATCGGTTATGTCAGCTCTGATATGGGTTTTGATGCAGATTCTTGCGCGGTATTGAATGCGATTGGTAAGCAGTCAGCTGATATTAATCAAGGTGTTGACCGTGGTAGCCGAGAAGAACAAGGTGCGGGTGACCAAGGCTTAATGTTTGGTTATGCGTGTAATGAAACTGAAGAGCTCATGCCAGCACCGATTATGTTCTCCCATAAATTGGTGCGTCGCCAAGCAGAAATACGCAAAGCAGGTAAACTTGATTGGTTACGTCCAGACGCTAAATCTCAAGTTACTTTCGTGTATGAAAATGGTCAGCCTATTGGTATCGACGCCGTGGTTTTATCGACACAGCACGCAGATACGATTAGTACTCCAGATCTACGCGAAGCGGTTATGGAAGAGATCATAAAACCGGTGTTACCAGAAAAATGGATTACAGCGGATACTAAGTTCCATATCAACCCTACGGGTCGTTTTGTTATCGGTGGTCCAGTTGGTGATTGTGGTTTAACCGGTCGTAAAATTATTGTCGATACCTATGGCGGTATGGCGCGTCATGGTGGTGGTGCGTTCTCTGGTAAAGATCCATCAAAAGTGGATCGTTCAGCAGCATATGCCGGTCGCTACGTAGCGAAAAATATCGTTGCTGCAGGATTAGCTGACAAATGTGAAATCCAAGTATCTTATGCTATCGGTGTGGTAGAACCAACCTCTATTAGTGTGAATACCTTTGGTACGGGTAAAGTCGCTGATGCAGTAATCACTCAACTGGTACGTGAACACTTCGATTTAAGACCTTATGGATTAATTGAAATGTTAGACTTAGAGCGTCCAATCTACCTACCCACTGCGGCCTATGGCCACTTTGGTAATGATGCATATCCATGGGAAAAAACCGATAAAGCTGACTTACTAAAAGCGGTTTTATAAAGACCCAGCAACTAGGGAGTTAAATGAAGTGTCCAAATGATTGGTCTCACTTTATCTAGCTCCCTTTTTGATGGTTGTGCACTGTCCTATTTAACAACCCTATCTTTAGCAGTTCTATCTGTAGTATTTGATATTTTCACTTGAATTATATGCATTGCATTCGATAACCTAGTTAGAGATTAACAGGAGGTTTTATGCGCAGTTCGATCATTTTTATATTTAGCGTTTTTCTACTTGGGTGCTCCAGTACATCAGACAGTCGTACCCAATTTAAATTTTTAGACAATGCTACACTGGCCGGCCAAAGCGCAGAAGCGTTTGCCGAAATGAAACAACAAATCCCTATCGCAGGACCCAGACAAACTCAATATGTGCAATGTGTCGCAGATGCCTTAACACCTCTAGTTAGCCCTGAAATCTTTAATGGTGAGTGGGAAGTGGTGGTGTTTGATTCTGAACAAATCAATGCCTTTGCGATGCCTGGCGGCAAAATTGGCATCTTTACCGGGATTCTTGCGGTAACAGAAACGCCCGATCAATTAGCTGCAATTATTGGCCATGAAATTGCGCACGTCACCAAAGAGCATGCAAACGAGCGTGCCTCTCAAAAAATGCTCGCTAAAGGTGCCAGTATTATCGGCAAAATGCTGATGGATTTAAACAATGTTGATACAGGTACACAAAATCTTGCTATGAATGGTATCGGACTACTTTCACAGTACGGTGTACTCATGCCCTATTCACGCTTGCATGAAAGTGAAGCAGATATAGCTGGCTTGGAGTTATTAGTGCAAGCCGGATATAGTCCTTATGCCGCAGTCGAATTATGGCAAAACATGGAGAAAGCATCTGCGGATAAAGCGAAGCCACCTGAAATTTTATCAACGCATCCGTCAGCAGATACACGTATCAAAGATTTAAAGGATGCGATCAAAGATGCTGTGCAAAAGCATCCCGAACCCAACAAAGCCCCAAACTGTTTGCTTTAGAAGAACTGTCTCAACCAATCAGTTCCCCAAAAACGCCATGATTCGATTGCAGTGTCCCTGTGTATTGAGGTATTCCATATCGGTCAGGGCGTTTTGTATTGTGTTTCAGAGTAAGAGTGTTACTTATTTACATGCACATCCATCTGCGGATACGGAATTGAGATACCCTCTTTGTCAAAGCGTAATTTCACGGCCTCTGTAAATTCAAACTTTACTGCCCAATAATCCGCGGCATTAACCCAAGGACGAACTAGAATGTTAACAGAACTATCACCTAGCTCACCTATCGCAACTGTATATGTAGGCTCTTTCAAGATCCGCTCATCCGCTTGTAACATAGCTTCAAGCACTTGCTTGGCCTGCAGTAAATCATCGTCATAACCAATACCAAATACCATATCAACTCGACGGGTAGTTTTAGCTGAATAGTTAATGATATTCCCACCGTAGATATTGCCATTTGGAACAATAATTTCTTTATTATCAGGAGTATTCATTGTCGTTGTGAAAATACCAACACTGACTACGGTACCCGACACACCAGCAGCATCAACATAGTTGCCAGCTTTAAATGGACGGAAAACTAATAACATTACTCCTGCAGCAAAGTTTTTCAATGAGTCTTGTAACGATAAACCAATGGCTAAACCAGCAGCACCTAAAATCGCAACTAGTGACGTTGTATTCACACCAAGTTGATTCAAAGAAGCAATAATGACAAATAACATCAACATCGCATGCACCATGGATTTGAGGAAATCGACTAACATGTCATCGTATTTTGATTTACTCATAACTTTGACAAAGACACTGACCAAGACTTTGACAACAATTTTACCGATGACATAAATTAGAATAGCAAAACCAATATTCATCCCCCAAGAAATGGCATAGGTTTCAAGGAAAGTACTTAAGTCAAAATTACTGAGTGCGTTTGCTGAAGCTGTTAGCGGGTCAATGGCTGTAGGTGATTCATTTGCTGCTCGTATTGAAGTAGCTTCTTGACTAAAAATAGACGGGAGTATTTGTAGCATGATAATTCCTTGTACAATAATGAGAGCAAAATAGCACAATTTAAATAATTGTTTATTTTTAATTACAAACCTATAGTAGATAATAATTTTAAAGTTGCAAATCCATAAATTATTTAGATACAAAGATGAATTTTTTATGAATTAAGCCCTGCTTGTACTTTAACAATTTGTTAGAATTGTAGCCTTTGTAAATAAAGCCAATATGGTGGGCAATGCGAATACCCAGAATTTATGTAAATACATCTATAGCTGTAGACGAAGATTGCGTTTTACCTGCTGAAGCAGCGCATTACATTCACAATGTCATGAGAATGAAGATCAATAGTCCGATTGTGCTCTTTAACGGCGATGGGAGCGATTATTCTGGAATATTAAGTGTGACCACGAAAAGAACAGCCACAGTTTTTGTCGATAGTAAAATCAGCTTAAGTGTTGAGTCACCTTTACCCATTCACCTAGGACAAGGTATTTCTAAAGGTGACCGAATGGATGTCGCTCTCCAAAAAGCGACAGAACTAGGTGTCACAGAAATTACTCCGCTCATTACCGAACGTTGTAATGTCAAAATCACTGCAGAGCGTTGGGAGAAAAAACATCACCAATGGTTGAAAATAGTTATTGGTGCTTGCGAGCAATCCGGCCGCAATACTCTCCCCATTTTACATCCGCCTATCGAGTTGAATAAATGGTTAGGACAAACGACACAATCAGTTCGTTTAACCCTAGACCCACATGCTGAACAAACAATGGGGCAATTGCCCATCACACAACAGCATGGTGTTCGACTGTTAATTGGTCCCGAAGGCGGATTTGCCGAAACAGAAACTTATAATGCTGAGCAACTAGGTTTTCAAACTGTGACATTTGGACCCCGAGTCTTGCGCACCGAAACTGCCGCCCTAGCAAGTATTGCTGTATTACAAGCACAATATGGAGATTTACTATAATGACGACCCGTTCTAATCCGCTTAAAATCATCGTAGTTATGGACCCCATTGCAACGAGTAAACCATATAAAGACACTTCCATTGCTATGTGTTTAGAAGCTCAACGTAGAGGTCATAACGTATATTACGCTGAAATGCAGGATCTATATATCAATAATGGGGAACCAAGAGTCACTAGTGCACCACTAACCGTGCGTGATCAAACCGAAGACTTCTTTACTTTAGGCGACACTGGTGATTATCACCTTGCTGATTTTGATGTGTTATTGATGCGTAAAGACCCTCCTGTAGACGACCAGTTTATATACGCTTCGCATATTTTTGAACTAGCTGAGAGACAAGGGCTCTTAGTGGTAAATAAAGCACAAGCTCTACGTGACTTTAATGAAAAGCTATTTACTTCCTATTTTCCAGAGCTCATTCCACCGACATTAGTGACTAGAAATAGTGCACATATAAAAGCGTTCCATGCGCAGCATCAAGATATTATTTGTAAGCCCCTTGATGGCATGGGAGGTACATCTATTTTCCGAGTGAAAGAAGATGCCAATAACTTAGGAGTAGTTAGCGAAGTATTGACCAATAATGGGACACGCTTGGCTATGTTTCAAGCTTACCTACCAGCAATTAAAGACGGTGATAAACGCATCTTAATCGTCAATGGTGAAGTCATACCATATTGTTTAGCTCGTCTACCGCAGGGTACCGAGACACGCGGTAATTTAGCAGCTGGTGGTTTAGGTCGTCCACAACCGATTACAGAATCCGACCGTTTATTAGCTGAAAATATTGCTCCTACCCTCATAGAACATGGTATTTTATTTGTAGGTTTGGATGTCATCGGGGACCGTGTAACAGAAATTAATATCACCTCTCCAACCTGTGTAAGAGAAATTGAAGCCGCATATGAAATTAACATCTGTGCCAAGTTATTTGCCGCAATTGAAGCTAAGGTAGCCTAAGATACTATGTATTTTGAGAATCATTTATTGGTAGCGATGCCTGATTTACAAGATCCTAATTTTAAACGCTCGGTCATTTATTTATGTGAGCATAATGCAGAAGGAGCAATGGGGCTAGTAATCAATGCTCCAATAGAAATGACCCTAGGAGAAATGCTCGACCAAGCTGTACCAGAAGCTGAGGTTGTGCCAGAAAAAGCCAAACAAATTTTAATCAAAGGCGGGCCTGTTAATCCTGACCGTGGTTTTGTTTTACATAAACCTCAACAAGGGTGGGAAGGAAGTATTCAACTTAATGATGACTTTATGATCACTACCTCCAAAGATATTCTTAATGTCATTGGTAATGAGGCTGGACCAGAACAACAGATTATAGCATTAGGCTATGCGGGCTGGACTGAAGGACAATTAGAAGTAGAATTGGCTGAAAATACTTGGTTAACCATTCCAGCATCAAGTGAATTGGTTTTTGGTACACCTTTACATCGGCGCTGGGAAGCTGCAGTTAAAGCTCTAGGCATAGAGCCTTGGCAACTAACATCCTCAGCTGGTCACGCTTAAATATTATTAATAAGGTTTTTAAGATTAATGAGTACTTACTTAGCTTTTGATTTTGGGACAAAAAGCATTGGTGTAGCTGTGGGTCAAACCATCACTAACACTGCCCAACCTCTAGCGGCGATCAAGGCTAATGATGGTAAGGCTGATTGGCAAATTTTTATTAATTTATGCAAAGAATGGGAGCCTGACAAACTTCTTGTTGGGATCCCATACAACATGGATGGTACGGAACAAGAAATGACACTTAGAGCGCGAAAATTTGGGCGCCGCTTAAGTGCACAATGCCATAAAGAAGTGTTTGAGGTAGATGAGCGTTTGACGACAACTGATGCTAAATCTCGCCTGTTTGAACTGGGTGGATTTAAAAAACTCACCAAAGACAAGATCGATTCAGTCTCTGCTTGTGTAATTTTTGAAGGCTGGTTGCAGAGCCAAAGCTAACAAGAGTTCTGACATTGCCAACACACACCAAATTGCGCTTCGTTTTCAGCAGAACATGTGGTGCACACCCAGTCAGCATGCTCACCTGCAGTATTTGCCGGTTCCGCCATAAGTCTATCGATCAAAATTTCCGCTTTAGCGCGCCATTCTTCATCAATTAACCAAACCTCAGGCAAGTTATCTATTGCAGATAACTCCCCTATTCCGCCTTGCGCAAATTCATTTTTCAAGATACAAGGAATACCTGAATCCTCAAGATATTGTTTGACTTGGTAGACCTTAAATAGCTGATGATCGGTATATAATTTTGGCATAGTTTCCTTAAAATCAATCTGGCGTCAATAAGCTATTCGAACCTAATTCTTGCCCGTCAAAACATTCGATAATAAGCGTTGATATCTAATATTTTTCACTTTATCACTACTCGCTAATAGTTGGAAGAATAAGCGCTTAATACAATATTTGTTACTTATTATTGATTCTGTATTGCTTAAAAATTAATAACGTTTTGATTGTTATGGAACAAAGCTTCTGCATCCTGTTGTGAAACTAACCCTTGGGCAACTAGACGCTTTAAACATTGATCCATGGTTTGCATGCCATAGTGTTGACCGGTCTGGATCACGGAGTACATCTGCGGTACCTTATCCTCTCTAATTAAATTTTTGATGGCTGGTACGCCCACCATAATTTCGTGTGCTGCAACACGACCACCCCCCACTTTTTTCAATAGATTCTGCGCAATTACTGCGCGTAAGCTTTCGGAAAGCATAGAACGTATCATCGATTTTTCTTCTGCTGGGAATACATCAATGATTCTATCAATCGTTTTGGGTGCAGAATTGGTATGCAAAGTGCCAAATACCAAGTGCCCTGTCTCAGCTGCTGAAAGCGCTAACCGAATAGTTTCTAAATCACGTAATTCGCCCACTAAAATAACATCGGGATCTTCTCGTAGGGCAGAACGTAATGCAGCAGAAAAGCTCTTGGTATCTCGGTGTACTTCCCGTTGGTTGATTAAACACAATTTATTTTGGTGTACAAATTCAATCGGATCTTCAATGGTCAGGATATGCTCACGCTTGTGTGTGTTGATATGATCAATCATAGCCGCTAAGGTCGTTGATTTACCTGAACCTGTTGCCCCGGTAATCAAGACAATCCCAGTTGGTTGATTAATAATATCTTTTAAAATACCGGGAGCACCTAATTCATCCAAGCTAAGAACTTTATTCGGAATGGTTCTTATCACTGCAGCTGGTCCACGATTTTGCACAAATGCATTGCCCCTAAAGCGTGATAAACCTTTTATCTCAAAAGAAAAATCTACTTCAAGATTTTCTTCGTATTCCTTACGTTGTATCTCATTCATGATTTCATAAATGAGCGCTTGCACTGCTTTTTCATCCAGTTCAGGCACATTGAGTCGGTGCATTTGGTCGTCCACTCGGATCATCGGGGGCAAGCCTGAAGATAGGTGTAAATCAGATGCGTTATTCGTTACACTAAACGCCAATAATTCGGTAATATCCATTTGTTACTTTTTTAACCAAAAGAAAAATTGAGTCATGTCAAATACTATAGCAGAGCGTTTACAAACAACTTTGTCATCCATTACAAAGGCTGCCGAATTAGCCCAAAGACCAGCTAGTGATATTCAATTATTAGCTGTGTCTAAAACAAAACCGGTATCAGACATTATCCTTGCTTATACTGCTGGACAACGCCACTTCGGTGAAAACTATGTCCAAGAAGGTGTCGCTAAAACAGAAGAACTGGCACACCTAACTGAGCTTGTATGGCATTTTATTGGCCCTATTCAATCTAATAAGAGCGGGTTAGTTGCAAAGCATTTTTCCTGGTGCCACAGCGTTGACCGTTTAAAGATAGCGAAACGCTTAAGTGCCCAACGCCCATCGGATTTACCTGCGTTAAATGTTTGCATCCAAGTGAATATTAATTTAGAAGAAACAAAATCTGGTTTTAGACCAGAAGAAGTTATGCACGCAGCCGAAATTATCGCTGCCCTACCTAATTTAAACTTACGCGGGTTAATGGCTATTCCCAAAGCCAGCCAGTCAGATCAAGAACTAGCTGCGACCTTTGCATCCCTTCACACTATGTTTACCGACTTACAAACTCACTACTCTTTTGTAGATACCTTATCAATGGGGATGAGTGGTGACCTCGATTTAGCTGTCGCAGCTGGCTCCACGATGGTGCGGGTTGGCACTGGCATATTTGGAGCTCGTTAAATACGATGGTCCCGAACTTTGTAGACGAGAAGCCTTTCTAAATAGATGGAAATTAGATATTCCTTCGCTTATCATCCATTACATACTCAGCCTTTACCTTAATTAGAAGATTCTTTGTCGGTTTTGGCACACTTTATTAGGTTATTCCATGTCAGAAGTCATTGCAGATACAACAGCTCATCCTCCCCCTTTCACTCCAGAAAAAATCGCGTTTATTGGCGCTGGAAATATGACCTCAGCGATTATCCGCGGTATGGTTAAAGCGGGCTATCCTACGAGTATGCTTATGGCTACGAACCGCTCACCAGAAAAATTAGATGTTTTGGCGAATGAGCTAGGTATTCAGACGTCGACAGATAATGCCGCCGCCTTAGATTTTGCAGATACGATCGTACTTGCCGTCAAACCACAGATGCTGGCTGAAATGTGCGCCGCATTGCCAGATAGCAAACAAGACAAATCTTATATCTCGATTGCTGCTGGTGTGAGTGTTGCACGTATTCAAGAAATGCTAGATGCGCCGGTGCAAGTTGTGCGAACTATGCCTAATACTCCATCGGCAATAGGGATGGGGATGACCGGTTTATATGCGCAAAATAATACTGTCACTGCTTTACGGGTTTGTGCTGAATACTGCTTAAAGCAAGTGGGCCAAACGCTTTGGGTCACTCATGAAGATGATATCAATACGGTTATAGCAGCTGCAGGTTCTTCTCCTGCCTATGTTTTTTTGTTTGCAGAAGCTATGCAAGCCAAAACACAAGAATTAGGCTTAGCAGAACAAGATGCCAAACTACTTGTAGCACAAGCTCTTGCAGGCGCCGGACAGATGTTATTAGAGAACCCTGATATAGACTTTGCTACACTTAGGGCTAATGTAACATCAAAAGGTGGAACGACAGCTCAGGCTATTGCTAGTTTTAAACAAGCCAATCTAACCAATATCATAGCCGACGCGATGCAAACTGCAGTAGATCGTGCCCGAGAAATGCAAGCTAATATTTAATTTTAAACCATTAGGGATATTATGAGTTCTTCTTATTTTTTAATCGACACCTTATTCAATCTTTACCTCATGGTCGTGATTTTACGTCTGTGGTTACAATATGTTAGAGCTGATTTTTATAATCCTTTTTCGCAGTTTGTAGTGAAAGCTACCCAACCTGTCATCGCACCCTTACGCCGTGTTATTCCTGCTCTCGGGAAATTTGATACAGCTACATTCGTATTGGCTTTAATGGTTGCTGTAGCTAAAATTGGACTCATTTCTGCGCTGTTCTCAAATGGCGCATTCAATCCAGTTGCTGTTCTCATCATTGGTAGCATAACGTTGCTTAAAGAATTTTTATCTCTAGTTTTTTGGATGCTGATCCTGCGTGCTATTTTAAGCTGGGTATCCCAAGGTGGAAATCCATTTGAGCTGGTTATTGCCCAGCTCACAGAACCACTATTAGCACCTATCCGTAAAATAATCCCGCCATTCGGTGGTCTTGATTTGTCAGTACTAATTGCAATTATTGCTCTGCAATTCATACAATTACTGCTTCAGGATTTTATTGGTCCGCTATAAACGCAGACCTAGTTAAGCTTAGTCCGTAACATAATTGGTAAGTAGAGGCTGTGATGAGAATTCTATTATTTGTGATTAGTTTGCTAGTGTTGAGCACAAGTGCTCACGCCGAGCAAAAGAAAGAATTAGGACAGTGGGAAGTTCATTATATTGTGTTCCCTACGACGTTTTTAACGCCAGAAATAGCCAAAGCAAACGGTTTAATTCGCAGTAAATATAACGCACTAGTGAATATTTCTGTGTTGGACAAACAAACCAAAGTTGCACAAAGGGTTGATATTTCTGGGACTGCGCGTAACTTGATTGGCACCACCAAACCATTAAGTTTCAAAAGAGTTAGCGACGGCGATGCTATTTATTATCTTGCTCCGCTATCGTTTCGCCACATGGAAAAGTATATGTTTTCAGTGGATATTAGACGCGGTAATACCACTGAAAACTTGACCTTTAAACAGGAAATGTTCGTCGATTAAGGGCGATCCTTCTCTAACCTGACAAACACCAATTCAGTTGCAGAGCTTTGCTCTGCAGCAAACTGGTAACCTGCTACAGAGAAGTTACTGAGTTCTGCCGGGTCAGTAATTTTATTATCAATAATATATCGCGCCATCAAGCCCCGTGCTTTTTTAGCATAAAAACTGATAATTTTAATTTTACCGTTCTTTTCATCTTTAAAAATTGGCGTAATAACTTGAGCATTAAGTGTCTTAGATTTGATTGCAGAGAAATACTCATTGGAAGCCAAGTTGACTAACACTTGGTGAGATTGCTCGGCTAACTCTTTATCGATCGCCTCCGTTAAAGTATCAGCCCAAAACTCATACAAGTTTTTGCCGCGTTCTGTCGCTAGCTTAGTCCCCATTTCCAAGCGGTAAGGTTGCATTAAATCAAGCGGCTGTAAAACACCATAAAGTCCAGACAAAATGCGCAGGTGCGCCTGGGCAAACGTCACATCATCGACAGACATACTATGCGCATCCAAACCTGCGTAAACATCGCCATTAAATGCGTACATCGCTTGGCGAGCGTTATCAGGAGTAAATGGTTGCGTAAACGATGCAAAGCGCTCTGCATTCAATACTGCTAATTTATCACTGATACCCATTAAACTTGATAGGTCCGCTGGCGCAAGTGTTTGACAGGTAGCCACCAGTTCTGCGGTTTTTGGCATGAATTTCGGTTGGGTATATTCTGACGTTGCTACAGGTGTTTTGTAGTCTAAGTTTTTTGCTGGAGATACAACAACAAGCATGAGAACCTCGTTAAACTAATGGGAAGTATTTTTTTATAATCCAAGTATACCGTAACTCAGCCTTGAAAAAACAGACTATCTAATATTCTCTACTGCGACTTTTGCAACAGGCGAGTTACGGTATTATAAAAGATCTCACTGGGGTTTATTGGAGTCTTTTGCTATACAAACTTGGTCGCCATAGTAATTATTGAGATAATTACAGACTTGTTCACGGTTTGATGGTTTTTTCATTAAAAAATTGATAAGCTTTTGCATAATATTTACCTTCTAAATTTGTTTTCTTAAGTGCCTCTTTTTGCAGCACATGTTGAGTATGGCAATATACAGCCATCAAATAAAATGAAGAAAACCTATCACCACAATCGATAAAAAGGATTATGATGAGCGATCTACTTACTGCACTTAGAGAAGTGACCACTGTTGTAGCTGATACAGGCGATGTTGCAGCAATTAAAAAATACGCACCCGTTGATGCGACTACCAACCCATCACTATTGTTAAAAGCGGCAGATATTCCTGAATACAGTGAAATGGTAAGTGCTGCATTAGCATGGGCCAAAACAAAATCCAACGACTCAGTGCAGCAAGTTGCTGACGCATCCGATAAATTAGCTGTCTTAATCGGCAAGGAAATTGTTGGTGTTATTCCAGGGCGTATATCTACCGAAGTGGATGCTCGTTTATCTTTTGATACTTCGGCTACCGTAGCTAAAGCACGTAAATTAGTGGGTATGTACGCGGAAGAAGGTATCAGTAAAGACCGTATACTAATTAAAATTGCGTCGACTTGGGAAGGCATCCAAGCAGCTGAAATCTTAGAAAAAGAAGGTATTCAGTGTAACCTGACGTTGTTGTTTTCGTTTGCTCAAGCGCGTGCTTGTGCGGAAGCAGGTGTCTTTTTAATATCACCATTCGTGGGTCGTATTTTAGACTGGTACAAAAAATCAACGGGTAAAGATGCTTTCCCTGGTGCGGAAGACCCGGGTGTTCAGTCTGTCAGTAAAATTTACCAATACTACAAAGACCACGGATACCAAACTGTTGTCATGGGGGCTAGCTTCCGTAATACAGATGAAATTATAGAACTCGCAGGTTGTGATAGGCTCACCATAGCACCTGCTTTATTAGAAGAGTTAGCAAATACAACAGGCGACTTAACGGTCAAACTGAGTGATAAGGGTGCAACACAAACACCACCAGCTCGACTAACAGAAAGCGAATTCCGTTGGGATATGAACGAAGATGCGATGGCGACTGAGAAATTAGCTGAAGGCATCCGTAACTTTACAGTAGACCAAATTAAACTGGAAAAGTTACTGCAAGCACAATTATAAGACAATGAAGCCAGCCACAATGGAATTTGTCGGCTGGCGCATACCTAACGGCGCTCTTCTAACAACAATAAACGTCCGTTTTAAAAAATACCGACCCTACGCCTCAGACATGACCTCGTCATGTATTTAATAGATTGCTAACAAAAGGCTATTTTATGAGTATTACCGAAACCCAACCGTGGCAAAATCTACAAGCTTTGGCGACAAAACAGGCTGATGTACACATGCGTGATACATTTGCAGCTGATCCTGAACGTGTTAATCGTTTTTCACAAAGTGCCTGTGGCTTACATATCGACTTTTCTAAAAACACGATTTCTGACGATATATTTGCCGAGTTGATTGCTCTTGCAGAGACTGCCGGCGTAGCTCAAAAGCGCACGGATATGTTTACTGGTGCTCCAATCAACCATACCGAGCAGCGTGCAGTATTACATACAGCACTGCGAAATTTTGGTACTGACCCTATCTATGTAGACGGCCAAGACATCATGCCTGATGTCAAAGCAACGCGCGCTAAAATCAAGGCATTTACCGAGGCTCTGCATTCAGGCGAGCACAAAGGATACACGGGTAAAACGATTACAGATGTCGTCAGCATTGGCATTGGGGGTTCTTTTTTAGGACCCAAAATCATGTCAGAAGCATTATTGCCATATCATCAACACAAATTGAACGTACACTTTGTCGCTAACGTTGATGGGTGTCACATCCAAGATGTTTTGGCTAAACGTGATCCAGAGACAACGCTGGTACTCATGTCGTCCAAATCTTTCGGTACTCAAGAGACAAAACAAAACACTTTGACAGCAAAAGCATGGTTTTTATCCTCTGGTGCGCCACAGTCTGCGATTGCCGACCATTTTGCCGCTATTTCTTCCAATGTACCTGCAGCGGTTGAGTTTGGTATGAGCCCAGATCGCGTCATTGGTATGGAAGACTGGGTCGGAGGTCGTTATTCATTATGGTCGGCTATTGGCTTACCTATTGCACTTGCTATTGGCTACACTAACTTCGAACAATTGCTGAAAGGTGCGGAAGCCATGGACCAGCATTTCCAAACAGCGCCTCTAGCAGAAAACTTACCTGCCATTTTAGGCTTATTAGGTGTGTGGTATCGCAACTTCCAAGATTCGCAGTCACATGTATTATTACCCTATTACCATTACCTGCGTGGCTTCCCAGCCTATGTCCAACAATTAGATATGGAATCTAACGGTAAACGCAACCAGCACGATGGTGCGGCTGTAGACTACGCAACCGGTCCAATCATTTTTGGCTCTGAAGGCACCAACGGCCAGCATTCATTCCATCAGTTGATTCACCAAGGTGATACCATTATCCCTGCAGACTTTATCTTGCCATTGAATGTACCTAATCAAGATAATACGCATCACGCTATGTTAGCATCGAACTGTTTTGGCCAAACCCAAGCATTAATGCAAGGTAAAACGTTTGCAGAGTGTCGAGATGAATTGCCAGAAGGCTTATCAGACGCAGAAAAAGATACGCTTGCTGCACATAAAGTCATGCCAGGAAATAAACCATCAAATACCATTACATTCCAGAATCTAGACCCATTTACTTTAGGTGCGCTAGTTGCTCTATATGAACATAAAGTATTTGTACAAGGAGTCATCTGGGGGGTAAACAGTTTTGACCAATGGGGCGTTGAACTTGGTAAAGTGCTTGGTAATCAAGTGCTAGACGCAATTGACACGGGTACGATGCATCCTGCTATGGATAGCTCAACCCAAGCGTTGATTGAGCAATTCAGAAAAGCACAATAAGACGATTCGTTGTCATTGTATAGGTAGGTTAGTGTACTCTAGCCTACCTAATAATTCGAGTTCCTGTGTTATCCACTCTCCCCCACAACATATCAGATCACACGTGAAAAACGCTGGTGGTTTTTACTCAATCCCATGTAGGCATCAAAGCACATTGCAATACTTCTGATCAGCAACCGTGCTTCGGGATGGACTTTGATCCAGCGCGTATCTACAGTTAACAAACCATCATTCATAAATGGGTCTAATAACCTCTCTGCCTCGGCAAAATACGACGCAAAATGGATGTCAAAAGACCGCTCAATTTCCTGTTTATCAACTTGTAGATTACACATTAATCCCATAATGACTGCGCGCCTTATATGATCGTCTTTTTCTAAGTGCAATGTTTTTTCGACGGCTAACCGCCCTTCGGACAATGCACCATAATACGTATTTAATGTTTTGCTGTTTTGTACATAGCGGTCACCGATAAAGCTTATTGACGAAACACCAAGACCTAACATATCGAGATGCTTATGCGTGGTGTAGCCTTGGAAATTCCGGTGTAATACTTTATTCGCCAACGCTACGGCAAGGGTATCTTCAGTCTGCGCAAAGTGGTCCATACCAATCATTTGGTACCCCAAATCTTGCAGGAACGTATGAGCCATTGCCATTAATTCGGCTTTTTGTGTGGGCGAAGGTAACCAGTCATCTTTGATCTTACGTTGTGCCGCAAAACGGGTTGGCAAATGCGCATAACTGAATAACGAAATCCGCTCAGGGGCAAAAGCTTTGACGGCTTCTAAAGTTTGAGTGAAGGTCTCAGGTGTTTGTTTTGGTAAGCCATAGATTAAATCAATATTGACTGACCTAAACCCGATGTTTTGTGCGTGCCGGATTAAATTTGCGACATGTTCGGTTGACTGTGTCCGATTAATAGCTGTCTGCACTGCACTATCAACATCTTGCACACCTAAGCTAATACGACTGAAGCCAAGCGCATATAAAGCACTCAAATAGGCTTCGTTAACACTCCGAGGATCAATTTCAATACTCCACTCACATTGCTCACTAAAATTATAATGCGCGCGCAATAGTCCAACTAAACGTGTCATTTGTGTAATGGTCAAAAATGTCGGGGTACCCCCACCTAAATGACATTGTTCGACGCTCTTACTCGTCATTAACGTTTGTGTTGCTTGCATTTCGCGGGCGAGGAAATCTAAATACCGATCGGCTTTATCTTGGTGTCTTGTGACAATTTTATTGCAGCCACAGTAATAACACAGCGCATGACAAAAAGGGATGTGCACATATAATGAAAAGTCCTTAGTCGTGCACGTTGCAAACGCTTCTACTAACGCGGTTGGGCTATCATTAGGGATAAACTCCAAGGCAGTAGGATAGGAAGTATAGCGCGGACCTTGCGTGTTATATTTTTGTACGAGGGCAGGCGATAACGATACTGACATAGAAAACTCTCAAGCAAGTTAGGAATACAAGTATTCTAACAAGTAAGCACATGCTCGTTATTGATCTAGAACAGTATGGCCTGACGCCTGCTAATTTATTCCTACTTTGTGGGTGTTTTTTGACTGTTATAACGTTCAAACCACGCCAAAATATGTCCGACTTTTCGCGCTAAATTAGAAGGTTTTGCTGCAATACCATGATAAGCGCCTTGAATTCTTACCATTGAACTCTCAACACCTTCTAAGCGCAAAGCACCATAATACTGTTCGCTTTCACCCATCGGTGTGCGTACATCTAACTCACCTGTCAGCACCATCGTCGGCGTGGTGACATTCCCTACCAACTTCAAAGGCGAACGATCCCAGTATTGGTCTACATCATTCCATGGCAAATCAGTAAACCAGTATTTCGTCATGAAAGTATAAATATCACTGGTGCCAATCATACTGATCCAGTTAATCACCGGTTTTGCGACCACGGCCGCTTTAAACTTGTCAGTTTTACCGATAATCCAAGCGGTTAACACCCCACCGCCCGAGCCACCAGTGACAAATAAGTTGTCCGTATCGACATAGCCCTTGCTAATCACACCATCAACCATATCCATCAAATCATCGTAATCTTGGGAGGGGTAGTTTTTATCAATCAAATTAGCAAATTCTGTACCTTGAGACGTTGAACCACGAGGGTTCCCGTACACTACGACATAGCCAGCAGCTGCAAATAACTGTACCTCCGTCGAAAACTCTGGACCATACGCCGTATGAGGGCCACCGTGTATTTCTAGAATAAGTGGATATTTTTTACTCGGATCAAAGTCTGGTGGTGTCACAATCCAAGCTGACAATTCACGGCCATCGACTGAGCTTTGCACTTTCATCAGTTCTGGTGCAGAGAGCGTTTTATGCCCAAGTACATCACTATTTAAATCTGTCAGAACTTGCGTTTTATTGCTATCTATAACTGCTAAATCTGCCGGTGCGATACCATTTCCTAACGTAAACACCACCTTACCATCGCTGCTAACGGCATAATCGCCTGAGGTATAAGGACGACCAAAGCTTTGTCCACCTAATGCATCGGTTTTAACCGTAATACTCCGATCTAAACTTACATGCGCGACGTGTTTTTTACCATCATCGTCATATGAAAAATATAAACCAGCGCCATCATTCGCCCAACGAATGTCACTTACGGAACGATCTAAGGTTGGGGTTAAATCGCGAACATTTTCGTTGATAACATTCCCACCAACGTCCATAACATACAAATGTGCAATTTGATTCGACTTGCCATTATCAATAAAGCCAGTGAAAGCTACCTGTTTTCCATCTGGGCTTAACATAGGATTAGCTTCAGGCCCAGTCATATCAGTTAGGCGTTGCCAAGCTCCCGTTTTGGTTGAAATACGAACCAAATCGCTATTAAAGACATCAAACTGGCTATCAGGACGGATATTCGCCGAAACAATGACATGCTCCCCATCCGGTAACCAAGCAACCGTTCCGGCATAATCGTAATCGCCTTGTGTGATTTGGCGGGCTTGCCCACCAATCACCGGAACCACATACAATTGCATATTCCCAGGTTTGTTCATCCCTGCACCATCACGCTGAAACAAGGTATCTTCGATATACGTAGCAGACTCAGCCCACTTTGCCCCCTTGGGCTTGAAACTTAAGCTAAATAAAGGTTTTGGTGATTTAGGTGTAAACATTGAAAATGCCAATTTTTTACCATCAGGCGAAAAAGCGAGACCTGTTGGACGCATCGCCACATCCGTTACACGAGTTGTGGTTTTACTGGCAAAATCATAAACATAAATTTGGCTCGCCCCCTCTTGGGTAGATAGATATGCTAACCGCTTTCCATCAGGGGATAATACTGGACTTGAATGATTAGCCACACTAGACAAAAATGGTAAGTGCTTACTACCGTCAATTTGCACAGTCCACAGATTACTTCTACGAGAGTCAGACATAATGTCCAAGCTAATTCGTTCATATAAAACAGTTTGATTATCACTTAAAACAATGGGATTAGCAGCATACTCTAGACCAAATAAATCTTCGTAAGTGAAGGACTTTGCAACAGCATGGGTGCCTGAATAAGCAATATCATTCCCCATATTTGGTTGGTCCACAACCACACTTTCAGCATGTGTCATTAACGTGACTAAACTCAGCGCAGTTGCTACAAACATTTTGGGAATAGATTCTTTTATCTTTTTACTTGGCATAACTGTATCCTTCTTAAAATGGTGCTGGATATTGTTGTAAAACTTTCGCAACTTCAGCTAAACATTCTTTCGTTAATGGTTTCTCAAAAGCGGCAATGTTCTCTTCTAATTGAGGCATGCTAGTGGCACCGATAATAGTAGAAGTCACACCATCTACCTGATCACACCACGCTAATGCAAGTTGTGCCGGGGTCATATCGAATTTTTGGGCAATGTCACAGTAAGCTTGTGTCGCACGATGACTATCGGCAGTATTGCGAAACAAACCATTGCGCTGTTCATAGCTCCAACGGCTACCTTCTGGTACTGCACCATTCAGATATTTACCGGACAGCATGCCCCCTGATAAAGGCGACCATGGCAAATATGCAATATCCTCACACACACAAGATTCAATCAAGAATGGCCAATCTTTTGTATGCAGTAAGTTAAATTCATTTTGGATAGAGACTGGTGCCGGCATACCTATCTCTTTAGCTAAGTTTAGATAAGTATGAATGCCCCAAGTTGTATCATCTGATAGGCCCCAATGACGTATTTGCCCTGCATCAAGTGCTTGTTTGAGGCCCAATAAAATATCGCGCATATTGTCACGCTCAGCTTCAACATCAAGCTTAGTTGGACGAGTGAAGTTCAATGCGTGCTTACCAAAGTGTGGCGTCATACGATTAGGCCAATGCAACTGGTATAGATCAATATAGTCAGTATTTAAACGCTTTAAGGAGCCAGCCAATGCCAAACCAACATTTGCTCCGGTAATTGGAGCATTATTCCGTACGTATGGAAAGCCAGGGCCTGCAATTTTGGTTGCAATAATCATATCTTTGCGTTTTTCAGGGTGGCGTTTCAGCCAATTTCCGATGATTTGTTCAGTCTTAGTGTGAGTTGGTTCACTCGGAGGAACAGGGTACATCTCTGCGGTGTCAAAAAAGTTAATTCCAGTAGCAAGCGCGTAATTAATTTGCACGTCAGCATCAGGTTGGGTGTTTTGTACTCCCCAAGTCATTGTGCCTAAACAAATTCGAGAAACAGATACTCCTGAAGAACCAAGGGGAGAATAACGCATAAGATTCCTTATTATTTTGATGTGGTATTAAACATCGTAAATGACAATCCAAATTACATGTTTCGAATTGTCTATCTACAAAGCTAGTAAATTTATAGTAGGCAGAAAATTAGAATCATCTCATCATATTGGACAGATTCTAAATCTCGAACTGTTCTATTTGTTCGTAGCTAAACCCGATAATGATCAATCAAATTTAGCATATTTTATTACCAAATACGTCTCGGACATGTTCATTAACAAATACGCTTTAGGTATGATCGTTAAACTTGCCAGTTAATTGTAGCCAGTCCGTTCCTACCCAGCCAAGAGTTAGCTAGGGCAAAATGCTTGCAACCAATAAACCCTCGGTGTGCAGAAAGAGGTGAGGGATGAGGAGCTTTTAGGACAAGATGATGCTGTACATCTATGTGTGGAGCAAATTTTTGTGCATGGGCACCCCATAACATAAAGACCAACTTATCATTATGTTCCAAAACTGCCTCTAGCGCACGATAAGTAAAGGTTTGCCAACCTAGATTTGCATGAGAATGTGCTTGCCCTTCGTTAACTGTTAACACGGTATTCAATAGTAAAACTCCCTGCTCTGCCCAAGCAGAAAGGTCACCGTGTTCCGGAATAAAAAAATCCGATAAACTTAAATCTAACTCTTTATAAATATTTTTTAAGGAGGGAGGTGGCTTAATACCAACGGGTACTGAAAAACTTAACCCATGTGCTTGCCCCGGTCCATGATATGGGTCTTGGCCTAAAATGACTACTCTAATATGAGATAAGTCGGTTAATGAAAAAGCAGTGAAAACATCTTTTTCAGTTGGATACACAACCTGTCCACTGGCGCGAAGTAAATTAATGTCCTTTTGTAATTCCTGAAAGTACTCTTCTTGCTGTTGTTGCTCAATAAAATCAGCCCAAGACGACATAAACACCTACAAAAAAGCGGTAAACTCATGCATGAGATTACCGCTTATAAAAGAAATTTACTAGTAGAGAACGTAGAGAGAGGAAAAGTTTTCTACTTTCAGTTATCTACCTGCAACAATCAATATGATTACCGCAAAACCTCAAACATATATTCTTTGATTGCTTGATAGTCAGCCGGTTTATCTACATCTAAAGATGTTTCTGCAGCCACATCTGCTAACGCTTTAGGTAACGCTAAGGGCTCACCTAAAATATTCTCGACTGATTCACGGAATTTAGCAGGGTGAGCAGTGCCTAAAAATAAACCTGTTTCCCCTTCTTTTAAGCTCTTCTGCAAACTGCGATAAGCAATTGCAGCATGTGGCTCAGATGTATAACCTAAGCTTTGTAGATGCTTCATAGCTATTTGCGTGCAGTCTTCGTCAATCATCATGCCCGAGATAATCTCTTTGTCGATAATACCGAATTCGACCATTGCTTCGATACGTGGCCAGTTATTCGGTTGACTGACATCCATTGCATTGGATAGGGTTGCAATGGTCTCTTTTGGTGCCCACTCGCCTGTTGCTAAATAACGAGGTACCGTATCATTCAAATTGGTTGCTGCAATGAAACGTTTAATCGGTAAACCCAATGCTTTAGCAATCAGACCGGCTGTTAAATTCCCAAAATTACCACTTGGTACAGAGACAACAAGTTCCCTACGCGCATCTTCATCTAATTGAGCAAACGCCTCAAAGTAATAACACACCTGTGCTAACAAACGTGAAATGTTGATCGAGTTTGCTGAATTGAGATGCAATTCTTCACGCATTTGCGGATCATCAAACGCTTGTTTCACAATAGACTGACAAGCATCAAAGTCCCCATCTATCGCTACCGTATGAATATTGCCACCCAAGGTAGTAAAAAGCTTCTCTTGTAGCGGAGAAATCTTACCTTTTGGAAACAAAATCACTACATTAATGTTATCAATACCGTGGAAAGCGTGTGCGACTGCTGCACCAGTATCACCTGAAGTAGCGGTTAATATAGTCACAGGAGCACCTTGACTGATTTTAGTCAAACTTTGCGCCATAAAGCGACCACCGAAGTCTTTAAACGCTAAGGTTGGGCCATGAAATAACTCTAAGGCATAATTTTGTTCATCGACTTTCACTACCGGTGCAGGGAAGGTAAATGCAGCATCTACTAAAGCATTTAACTCGGTTTCACTAAACTCATCACCAATAAGGTGCTGTAAAATCAGCTGGCTACGCTCAACTAGAGGTAATGCAAGTGCCGCATCAATATCTGCTAGGGGAGCAATTTCTTCTACAAAAAACAAGCCTTGACCACGACCTAGACCGGTCTTAACTGCATCACAAAAGCTGACTTTTTGGGTATTATCTTTTAAATTAACCAAATGCATGGTTGTTCCTTTCTATCAAAAATAAAGTTATAAAACGCGACTTCCAGCTGTATCTATATGACACACATGAGTAAAACCGTCTTCGTTCTGAATATAGTGTTTTGTTAAATAATCTGCTACTTTTTCTGCTGTAGCTCGGTCTGGACACGCAGCAAATACTGTCGGGCCTGAACCTGATATCCCAAACCCTAAAGCGCCATGGGTCATTGCAAATTCACGACTCTCAGCAAAATGAGGTAACAATGACTGTCGATATGGTTCGGCAATAACATCTTGCAAAACAGCGGCTGCTAAAGAGGCATTTTGCGTATGCGATGCATGAATAAATGACGCTAACTGACGACCAAAAGTTAATGTCGTTGCCATTGGTAGTTCAGTGGGTAATATTTTGCGCGCAGCTGAAGTTGAGACAGAAATACCTGAATAACATATTGCCCAATACCAATCTGTAAATACCGGTACATTTTCACAAATAGGACTATCTAAGCCCGTCATCAATGTCATACCGCCAAACAGGGCAGGAGCAACATTGTCATAGTGGACAGCACCACTTATCTGCCCCTCACATTCTCCCATCATAAATAATAATGTGTTGTCATCAAAGGGCTTATCATAAAACGCATTTAGCGCATAAAATGCAGCAACAATTGAGCTCGCACTGGAACCTAGGCCTGAGCCTATGGGTAAGTTTTTTTCCAAATGTAAAGCTAGCGTTTTGACTGGTAATCCTTTCTGCTGTAACTCTCTATTAAAAAAGTGATAGCTAGTCGTCACAATATTATTGTCTGTTCCAGGTGGTAATCTATCAGCAAAGCGTCCGGACACTGTTAATGTGTACTCTGCAGCCTCTTGGACCGATACTTGATCACCTAATAATGTTCCATCCACCGGCGCTAAGCTGGCTCCGAGCACATCGAAGCCGACACTGACATTGCCGATAGAGGCAGGTGAGAATGCAGTAAGAGACTGACTCATAGTTCTTGTGTCCATGCCATTGTTCTAAGGATATCGGCAAATACACCGGCTGCTGTAACCGTCGCGCCAGCACCATAGCCGCGAATAACAAAAGGTACAGGGCTATAATAATCAGAGTGCATCGATAAAGCATTTTCACCGTCTTTGACAGCGGCCAATGGGTTATCCAATGCAACGGCTTGGATACTGACTGCACATTTACCGTCTTTGATACTGCCGATATAACGCAATACCTTATTTTCGGCTTTGGCTTTAGCAACTAAATCAGTGTAGTAATCATTCGCTTTTTCAAGATTGGCCATAAACGTTGGAATATCACCACTGTCATCAAAGTCAGCCGGTAACACAGACTGGATATCAATATCACTCAGCTCACATACCATACCTGCTTCTCGCGCCATGATAAGGAGTTTACGTGCTACATCCATTCCGCTTAAATCATCGCGCGGATCGGGTTCTGTAAAACCATTGGATTTAGCGACAGCGGTTGCTTCTGACAAAGACAAGCCTTCTTCTAATTTACCAAACACGTATGATAGCGAGCCTGACAATATCCCTTCAAATGTATTTAAACGATCGCCAGCAGAGACTAATTTTTGTAAGTTATCAATGACTGGTAAACCTGCGCCAACTGTCGTTTCATATAGATATTGACGCTTATGACGTAACGCAGCTGCTTTGATATCAGCATAGTATTGGCTAGTACCGGTATTCCCCTTTTTATTCGGAGTAACAACGTGGAAGCCCGCATCAAGGATATCGACATACTGATCGGCAACTGACTGGGCACTAGTACAATCGACAAACACAGGATTTGTTAAACTGTTTTCGACAACAAATTGTTGTAATTCTTTGAGTCCATAATGTACTCCGTGCTCTATTAAGTCAGCTTGCCATTGCGCCTTATCACTCAAATCAATCCCGTTGGGATTAAGTAAGACCTGCTTAGAGTTCGCAACACCATAGACGCGTAAACGTACTGATTTTGCTTCGAGCAGAGGTTGTTGACGAGCGATCTGGTCGAGTAACTCAGCCCCGACCGTTCCACAACCGACAAGGAACACATCAATACAATGCATACGGCTAAAGAAGTTTTGATGCACAACTTTGACTGCTTTTTTAGCTTTATTCGCTTCTATGACTGTGGAAATTGAACGCTCTGATGAACCTTGAGCAATGGCGATGTTATTGATGCGGGCTTGCGCTAAAGCTTGGAAGAATTTTGCAGCCATGCCTTTTGTTTTACGCATACCATCACCTACTAAAGTGACAATTGACAAATTTTCACGGACATCAATCGGTTCAAGTAACTTATTGTGTAACTCCAAAGCAAATTCATCGTGTAAAACATCTAATGCCCTAGTGCGGTCCACTGCAGAAATACAGAAACTAATAGAATACTCTGAAGAGGACTGTGTAATTAATGTAATCGAAATCTGCGCGTTTGCTAATGAATCAAAGATACGCGTTGCCATGCCCACCATTCCCTTCATTCCAGGGCCAGCGATATTTAACATCACAACGTCATCTAAATGGGAAATCCCTTTTACATGAGTCCATTTTTCACTTTTCTCGTTGCTGATTAAGGTACCAGGAGCGGCAGGGTTCAACGTGTTGCGAATTAAACATGGGATGTGGTGTTGGGCAATGGGACCAATTGTCTTAGGGTGCAGAACTTTTGCACCGAAATAAGAAAGCTCCATGGCTTCCTCATAAGTCAACTTGTCCATTAAAACTGCGCCTTCAACTTGGTTTGGATCTGCGTTATACACACCATCTACGTCAGTCCAAATCTCACACACTTCAGCGTCGATACAAGCCGCTAATATTGCAGCTGAATAATCAGACCCATTGCGTCCAAGTGTGACTTTTTCACCTTCTTCGTTAACGGCTACAAAACCTGGCATAATCAATAAAGTTTTACCAGAAGAGTCCACGTTACTGAATGTTGCTTTTGACGAACTGACATCCGCTAAGGCGTCTAAATATGGGCCATGAGCAATAATATGATCAACTGGGTCAACGATAGCTGTGGTTACGCCACGTGCTTGTAATATTCCTTGCAAAATATTTACTGATACATATTCACCGAGACTAAGTAGTTCGGCAGCAGTGCTCTGTGGCGCTGAATTTAATAAGGAAATCCCGCGTAACTTTTCATCTAATATAGTTAATGCATCATCAATGACCGCTTTGACAGGCTCTGGTTCAAAACCTTTTACCGCACCTGTTAAATCAGCCACAATGCTGTTTAACGTCATGGTTAATTTCGCTTGTAATTCACCAAAGTCCTCTTGGGCTTCTGCTTGCTCGACTAATAGCGATAATGCATTAGTCACACCTTTGGGAGCGGATAATACAGCAGCTGCACCATGGGCTTGATGTACATCAAAAACAATGTCCGCAACACCTTGATAACGTTGTGCATCGGCTAAAGATGAACCACCAAACTTTAAAACTTTCATATTGACTCCTGTATGCCCTTTATTTGTAAGTGTCGCTAATCGTTAATACGCTTTGCAACACTTTTGCATGATTTCATAACAACCGTTCCAAAACGAAAAAGCCCGCTAATTTAGCGGGCTTCTGAAGATTTTGTGACTTGCACTAACCAACGTCCGCCCTGTTAAGGATGGTAATAATCATCATGTCGGTGGTGCTAATAATTGTTTTCATGCTTTTAATTTGCCGTATAGACGTCTAAATGTCAACTGCAAACCAGCATCCTTTTTATGTTTTAATAATATCACGACTAAGGTCTAAATACAGGGGCTTTTTAAACCTTTCTGTTTTACTTTATAGTAAGTACATCTAATACAAGGTTTCGGCCGTAACTACAGTCTGACCTTTACCGTATAGGAAGTTCAATGGAACGTGCCCAAAAAATCGCTTATCAAATTTTATCTGGTTTTGATAAAAGCTACCGTTGGTATTCACGTATTACCAAAGGGGCGCAGTCGCGCTTTGAGCAAAGACGTTGGGCCGCTTCACAACTTGCAATTAAAGAACGTATCACCATTTATGAGCAGAGCTTGGGTGAAGTGGTTACCGAGATTTATCACCACGTGCAACCACAACAAGAGACGCCTGAGTTTTGGTTACAAATGAAAAACTGTTACACCAAACTAATTGCTCACCATCCACAATTTGAGTTAGCAGAAACATTCTATAATTCAGTTATTTGTCGTATCTTCAAGCATGGCTGTATTACTAACGATATGATGTTTGTCGAGTCCACTCGCTGTTATCTCCCAGGACAAGAGCGCAATAAAGTTGTTTTGTCATTTGACACCACTGGTACAGTGCGAAATATGTATGACCAGATTTTCGCGACATTTACGTTTAATACGCCATTTGCTGATTTAGAAAGAGACAAACACAATCTTGAACAAGGTTTACGCTCGGTCTTCCCACAAGCTGAATTATCTAAAGTGCATACTGTAGAGATGTTACGCCCTGTTTTTTATCGCGGTAAAGCTGCTTATATTATAGGACGTATATGCCTCGATAATAAGTCACTACCATTTGTTATTGCTTTGCGAATCAATAAAAGTCATGAAATATTTGTCGATGCCTTACTCACAGATAGAGCCGACCTCAGTGTTATTTTTGGCTTTGCTCGTTCCTATTTTATGGCCGATACTCAGAATCCTGCTGAGTTAGTCGCTTTTTTAGCTGAACTGTTACCAAATAAGAAACAATTTGAGTTGTATATGTCTTTGGGTTTTTACAAGCATGGTAAAACTGAGTTCTTCCGTAACTATTCACAGCACCTTACACAAACAAAGGACAAATATGAACTAGCACCAGGTATCAAAGGTTTGGTCATGACAGTCTTTCATCTACCTAGTTATGGGATAGTATTTAAAGTCATTAAAGATGAATTTGCCGAAAGCAAGAAGATTACGCGTGAGTTTGTTAAAAATCGTTATCGACTAGTCAAAACATCCGATCGTATCGGGCGTATGGCGGATACCCACGAATATATGAATTTCAACTTTGATTTAAACCGAATTGATACTGAGCTTTTGAATTACCTTCAAGAAACTTGTGCGAGTAGTTTAGACATAAAAGGCGATGTTCTTACTATCAAACATTTGTATATCGAAAGGAAAATGACACCTTTAAATATTTATCTGAATGAAGAAACCAACCCTGCAAAAATACGCTCGGCAATTGATGAGCTTGGTTTATGTATCAAACAAATTGCTTTGGCCAATATCTTTCCCGGTGATATGCTGCATAAAAATTTTGGTATCACTAAACACGGGCGCGTCATCTTCTACGACTATGATGAAATATGTTTCATGAATGAACGTAACTTCAGAAAAATGCCGCAAACAGATGACCCATTCGCGGTGGATACCCTTTCTGTTGGGCCAAATGATGTTTTTCCTCAGCAATTTGAACACTTTATTGTGGGCAAAAAGCACCTGAAGGACCAACTTAAAGAGCTTCATGGGGATTTAATGACCCCCGAATACTGGCTTAAAATTCAAGGTATGTGCAAAGACGGTAAATACCTCAACTTCACGCCCTACAATCCCAAGAAAAGCTTTTTCTATCACCCTGACAAAAAATATGACTACCTCACACTATAGCAGTCATAAAACAACCTAAACTGATGTTTTTTGCATAAAAATAGTGACCTCCGCCACGACGACACCAAACTTTTTGATGTAAGAACGATTCATCATTGTCTTATCGTCCAAAGCAAAAAACCAATCATCAAACTGTACAGTGTACGTACTACCATCAACGGTTAAATCCATCTCATAGACAAAGTTAAACGCACTGCCGAATGGCAGACCAGTGGCATCACCATTAATATCTCCTGCCTTCCCTACAAAAGTACCATCTGATTGAGGAGTAAGGCGCCATACACGTTTTTTAATACCTTCACCGACGATATAATCAAAGCTCTCATCTAAAATCAACACTCCATTTTCCATCGACCCATCGATATCGACAATAAAACGTTGTACAACTTCCGCAGAACGATTTTGCACAATCCCCCATGCAGTCACTTCACCGGTAAAAAACTCAATAATATCGAACTTTGGTGCTTGTTGTTTGTAATCATTACCATCAATGGTCAACGTGCATCCACTTAATACGAAGACTAAAAAAGTGGATAAAAACAGAGCTTGTAAACGTTGTTTCAACATAATTAAATTCCTAATAATTTTTTACGTAATTTGGGTTCTGATGAATTAGGCGCCAACCAAATCCCAAAAAATGCATCTGCGAATAAAGGATCAGTTACTGTCCCAATCACTTTACCGTTGTGCAAAAAGTAACTCTCACCAATTACCGAACGAACACCAATCAACTCGTCCCCTGCTTGTACATCAGGAAAAATAGTGAGCATTTCTACTAACCAACGGTCTAGCTGTAATTTATCACGATACCCTTGACCACGCATTTCATCCAAAGAGCGTTCTGCAATATCAGGTCCGGAAAAATCCATTAAATAGCGTAAAGAAAGAGCGTACATACCGTCTGGACTAAATACTCGTTGTGGAGCATACAACTGAGCATCGTACACATCCCAAAATACAAAAGATAAACGTGCTTTACCAACTAAGTTTTCAGGCTGGACAAACGCATTAACACTGGCCATGTCAAGCGTTGTTTCGACTTCACTATTCAGTAAGTCATCAGTACCTTGCATGCCTAGGGTTGCAGTTTTTTGCATCGATGTCGCTTGAATCACTGTTGTTATCGGTAAAAGCTCTTTAGCTCCATCAGCTGTGTCTTGAATAGCGAACGCTGGAGAACCTAAACAATAACTGAGAAAAATAATGAAATACGCACATCTATAACTGCTATAGCTCCTCACGACATGCCCTTTAAACGGTAAAAAAAACGATTTCTCTTGCATGTTATGTTAATCCTTAATAAGAACTCGACGCTTTTTTAATCACATAATTCAAATGCATGATTAAATATTTATGTGTTAATGTTTACCCTATTAGGCCAGATATTGATCAACATTAATGTACAATTTACCTACAGCACTAGCTGATGTGCTTACCTTACCTTCCCCTCTTGAGCGAATCACTGTTGCCCAGTCTACTTCTCGTATATGGTGCAAAAGAGATGATTTAATTCATCCTATTATCTCAGGGAATAAGTGGCGAAAATTAAGCGCTTCAATAACGAGTCTAGTAAATAGACAACCCACTCAAGATTCAGTTCAAATAATCAGTTTTGGTGGCGGATACTCAAATCACTTACATGCATTGGCCTATGTTTGCTGTGTGCTTGGGTATGAATTTACGGCTATTGTGCGTGGCCATTATAGTGGTAACGAGACGCCGTGCCTACAAGACTTAAAAACATGGGGCTGTCACATTAAATATGTAGATAAAACCTTATACAAATCTTACACCGACGTATCTCAGCCAGAATATCCATCAAGTATGAAAAACTTACAAGAGCATTTCCCGAGAGCCGTAATTATTCCTGAAGGAGGATACTCAATAGATGCTTTGGCCGGAAGCAGAATGTGTATCAGCGAAATAGCGCAGCAGTTACCGCTTATATGCAAACAAAGCAATGAACCTCTACCCACAAAAACGCTTATCGTTACTCCTGTCGCAACAGGTTCCACACTAGCAGGCCTTGTGTCTGCTAAATATTGTGATGTATTGGGCATAGCTGTTTTACGGGGCCATGGTTACTTAGAAGACAACGTTACTGCTTTATTGTCTTGTCAGCAAAGTAGTAATGACTGTGAGTGGTCTATAAATCATGACTACGTGAGCCGCGGGTATGCCAAATCATCTGCTGTACTTGATGGGTTTATCCAAGCGTGGAATCAAGCTAACCCCACAATGCTGGTTGAACCTTGTTACTCTGGTAAAGCTTTGTGGGGCTTAGTTGAGCTGGAAAACAAAGCAGCTCTTGATGCCTATAGTGATATTATCTTTTTGCATACCGGGGGGTTACAAGGAGCTAGAACGACTAGCGTCATTGCATAATGACAAATGTGAACATGCATAAATTGTGAACTATTATTCCTATCTAGACGTTCTAATTATATATTCGTCACTAGGACATTATTTTGCTTATTCCTAAACCGAAATTTCCTGCAGATGTTAACCGAATGATAGATGCAAGCCTATATCTGTGCTCTATGCTTCTGTCACATAACAAAACATTTTACCCTTTTGCTGCGATTTGTATCGATGGTGATATCCAAAGTGTGTTTTTTGACGAAAAGAAAAAGCACGAATGCGGTGTGATTGAACAATTAGAGGATATGATTTTGCAGCACACTGTTAATGTCCCAAAGAGTAATTCTTTGATTGTCTATTCAGCCTATGTCGAGACACCACAAACAGATACTCAAGATGTTCTAGTGTTTGAAGTTATGTTGCATACAGGGGTTATGCAACAAATTCTCTACCCTGTTAGTTTTTCCTCTGATAAAGTTGAAATAGGTACAGCTTTTATGCATCAAACATTGTAAAAATCGAATTCGATGCTAGAATTCGCGAAATTTTGGCGACACCGACTGATATAAAACTATAAATAGTTCTGTCGTTTCGCTTCCATTCATTGATAAGGTTATGTTATGTCTACTGTTTTAATTATTGGTGCAGGCGGTGTTGCTGCGGTTACAGTAAAAAAATGCGCCCGTCTTGTTGAGCACTTTTCAGAGATCTATTTAGCTTCAAGAACAGTGAGTAAATGCGCTGCGTTACAAGCTGAAGTGGGTGCAGACCGTGTTAAAGGGGTTTTTGCTGTCGATGCTGATCATGCACATGAAGTCGAAGTTATCATTAACCAAACCAAGCCTGACCTAGTTGTCAACTTAGCATTACCTTATCAAGATCTAGCTATTATGGATGCCTGCTTGGCATGTGGTGTTGATTATTTAGATACTGCAAACTATGAACCTAAAGATGTTGCAAAATTCGAGTACTCTTGGCAATGGGCTTATCAAGAACGTTTTGAAAAAGCAGGATTAATGGCTTTACTAGGTAGCGGATTTGACCCTGGTGTAACGAATGTTTATACCGCATACGCTGCCAAACACTATTTTGACGAAATTCACTATTTAGATATTGTCGATTGTAATGGTGGCGATCATGGCCAAGCCTTTGCGACAAACTTTAACCCTGAAATCAACATTCGAGAAATTACTCAGCGCGGACGTTATTATTTCAATGGTGAATGGCGTGAAACAGAGCCGTTGAGTGTGCGTGAAGATCTGCATTATCAAAATATTGGTGAGCGTGCTTCTTATTTGATGTACCACGAAGAGCTAGAGTCTTTAGTGAAACACTTCCCAACGATTAAACGTGCTCGGTTTTGGATGACATTTGGGGATGCTTATCTAACTCATTTGAAAGTACTAGAAGGTATCGGTATGACGAGTATCGATCCGATTGACTTTAATGGTCAACAAATTGCTCCATTAGAATTCTTAAAAGCAGTATTACCAAACCCGGGGTCTTTAGCCGAAGGCTATACAGGACAAACATGTATTGGTACCTACATTACGGGCATCAAAGATGGTCAAGAAAAGACTATCTTTATTTATAACAACTGTGATCATGCTGTGTGTAATGAGGAAGTCGGTGCACAAGCTGTTTCTTACACAACAGGTGTTCCAGCGATGATCGGTGCCGCACTCATGTTAAATGGGACTTGGCGAAAAAATGGCGTTGTCAACATGGAACAAATGGATCCAGACCCATTTATGGCGATGCTCAATGAACATGGTTTACCTTGGCATGTCATAGAATGTGAATCACCATTTGACCGCTCTGAAAGCTAAAAGCCTAGGATAATTACATGCCACATTGGACTAACAACCCTGACATACCGAGCCCTTGTTATGTGCTAGAAGAGACAAAGTTGTTACAAAATTTAGCACTTATGCAAAAAATACAAGATGTAACAGGTGTCGAAATCATCTTAGCACTCAAAGGTTTTTCTATGTGGTCGTGCTTTCCAACCATGCGTCCTTACCTCCAAGGAGCAACAGCATCGGGTTTATGGGAAGCCTTACTTGCTAAAGAGTTCGGTAAGCAAGTGCATGCGTTTTCACCTGCATTCAAATCTTCTGAAATGGAAGAGATCTGCCAAACAGTTGACCATCTTTCGTTCAATTCGATTGCGCAGTATTTGTTACATAAATCCTGTGCAAAAGGTCACAATGTCAGTGTTGGTTTACGCGTTAACCCTGAACATCAAGAAGCCGATACGCCTTTGTATGATCCTTGTGCGCCAGGTTCACGCTTGGGTATTACAGCTACACAGCTTAAAGAACAAGACTTAACCGATGTCGAGGGTTTTCATATTCATGCGCTGTGCGAATCTGACTCATATGCGACCGAACGTATGCTCAATGCTATTGAGCAGCAATTTTCTGGCTATTTCCCCAAATTAAAATGGCTTAACTTGGGGGGTGGCCATCTGATGACTCGAGATGATTACGATGTGGCGCATCTGATTGATGTACTACAACGTTTTACGAACAAATATCCACATCTACAAGTAATCCTTGAGCCAGGTTCTGCTGTAGCTTGGGATACAGGGCCACTCATTTGTGAAGTAATCGATATTGTTGAAAACGAGGGTCCTATTGCGATCTTAGACATCTCCGTAACCGCACACATGCCTGATGTGTTAGAAATGCCTTATCGCCCCAATATTATGGGTGCAGGTGCCGCAAATGAGTTCACCTATAGTTATAAATTAGGAGGAAATTCTTGTCTAGCGGGTGATATGTTACCTGCATATAGCTTCGCTGAGCCACTAACCGTGGGTCAACGCTTAGTGTTTACTGATATGATGCATTACACTATGGTTAAAACTACCTTCTTTAATGGGATTCAGCATCCAGCTATTGGTATATTAAAAGCAGATGAAACATTTGAATTAGTGCGCGAATTTACTTACCAAGATTTTAAAGACAGACTTTCTTAAAAGTATTACAGTCAAAAGAGATTATTTGCGATTTGCCTCTAACTCAAATTTTCTAGTGCCCACTGGTATAATGTATTCTTTTTCAGGCCATAGTGAGTTGCTACGACTCCAGCTGCTTTCTTAGGTGGCATCTCAGTATATAGTAAACGCAATAGGTCTTTAGCGGCCATTGGTAGTGCTTCATCCTGAGCTAGGCCTGGACTGATTAAAATGACAAACTCGCCTTTCTGACGAACGTCTTCTGCCGCAAACCACGAATAGACTTCTTTTGCAGAGCCATATCGATAAGTTTCAAAGGTTTTACTAATTTCTTTGGCGACAACAAGACTTTGCCCTGTAGGTAAAAGTTCTGCTAATACACTTAACGTACTTAGAATACGTCGTGGAGCTTCATAAAAAATGCTCGTAGCAGTTTCAGTGAGCAAAGTATGTGTTACATTTTCTTTAGCTTGCTGTTTAACCGGAAAAAAACCTTTAAAAGTAAAGGTATCAGAAGGTAAGCCGGAACCGGCAAGAGCCGTAATCGCCGCACATGGACCTGGCAAACTAATTACGGGGAGACTATGCTCACGACAAGCATGCACTATTTTATACCCAGGATCACTGATCAAAGGTGTACCAGCATCACTAATTAAAGCTAAAGATTCACCTTTTTCTAATCTTTCGATCACTAGCGCAATGCGTTGTGATTCATTATGATCATGAATCGAAAAGGTTGGTTTTTTTATTCCTAAATGTTCAAGTAACACCCGACTATGACGAGTATCTTCACAAGCAATTGCACTTACCTCCGATAAGACTTGAATAGCACGTTGCGTGATATCTTGAAGATTCCCAATGGGGGTTGGCACAATATATAAAAAACCCGTGTTTGACATAATGCTTGTTCATAAAAAATACAGTAAGATGTATTATACACTGAAGCAGTTATGAACAAATAGCTTAGTTACATAAGATTGTCTAAAACCTTTACCCTAACAGTATTTGGAGAACGCTACATAATGCACTTGTCAGTTTTACCTTTCGTTGTAATGCTTTTGTTGACATTGTTAGTAGCTGGCTGTGGCAGTACGGGCAAACTAAGTTCAACATTGCCTAAACAATTAGACCAGGTGCAAATAAATCCTGAACAGAACAGTTCTGTATCAGCACCATCTGTAAAATATTTAAATGAAGCATTAAAAGCTGAGCAAACAGGTGCTCTAAATACCTTATATGAAAAGATATTAGCAGCTAGTAAAGTTTATTTCAGTAATGACGATTGTGCAGCAACACATGCTGTACTTGCTCCACTTTTTACAGCTGAGCATTTTACTCATCTCAACCAAGAGCAACAGGCACAAGCCAGTTTTTATCGTGCAGTTTGTGCCCATCCAGAAGATAGCATTGCCAAACGTATCGAGCTGTTAAACCTACCGACCCAACAAGTTGAGTTACTCCAGCAACAATGGCTCAACAAAGCCTTGCTTTTCGAAGCACTCTTGGATATTCCCAATGCTATTTATGCTTATGTGAAAAGTGAGCGTTATGGGTTGGAGCGGGTGTGGGATTTAACCCAAAGTTTACCTTCATCTGAGTTAAATAAAACCGACGAGCCGCGAGTGAATGCTTTTGTTGATTTGGCATTGATTCTTCGTGAACACGGCCTCAAACCATTCGCATTAGCGAACGCATTGACCTACTGGCAATACCAATATGCTGGGCATCCTTTAGTAGAGGAACTTCCTAAAGAAATCCCTTTATTGTTAGCTAACGAACAAAACAATACTGCAGTGAACGTCACCGTACTTCTTCCTCTTAGTGGGCGTTTAAGTGCAAGAGCAGAACAAATTAAACAAGGTATTCTGGCTAGCTATTTTGCATTAGGTAATGAACATATCTTATCCTTCGCTGATACTAACGGCATTGACAGTTTGGCTATGCAAGCAACAATTGCTGATGCAGATGTTATTATCGGCCCTTTGCTGAAAGAAAATGTAGAAATGGTTTTGCCTTTGATTAAACCACAACAACAATTACTCGCTTTAAATAGAGTGAACTCTGAACCTATTCTAGCCCTAGATAACACCAGTATTAACAAGCAGCCAGATGAAATTAGTGGCTTACTTAAAGCCTTAGACGAGCCTAAAACAGCCCCTGCTGAGACTTATTTTTTCGCATTAGCACCAGAAGATGAAGCGACTCAAATAGCTGAACAAATGTTTCGTGATCAATATCAACAACCTATCTTGATCCACGCCGATGATTCGATTGCGACCAGGATGGCAAATGCGTTTAGTGAACGCTGGAGTGCTTTACAAACTGATAATCGCCTGCTTACTTTAAAATTTACTGATAACAAGTCACTTAGAAAAACAATCACAGAGGTATTAGGAGTAGCTGCTAGTAAACAACGAGCCAATAAAATAGAGCGTTATCTTGGTGGTGAATTATTCAGTGTCACCCGTAATCGTCGTGATATTGATGCTTTTGTGGTGTTTGCCAATGCCAAACAAACGGAATTAATCAATCCAATGATCGAATCGAGTATTTCCTCTTTTTCGAATGACATTCTGCCTGTTTATGCCACATCACGTAGTTATAATCACAAACTAAATAAAAATTCATTACGTGATTTACAAAACGTTAATTTCATTGATATTCCATGGTTACTGCATAACCAAGATTATCCATTGTATGCCACGCATGATATGCTATTTCCGACGGCATCGACAACAGATAAACGTTTGTTTGCCTTCGGTCATGATGCATATAGCTTACTCTTTTCGGCACATAAACTGGCTCAGGTTCCCGGCCTCGTATATTCCGGTTTGACTGGTGATCTGTATATAAATTCGCAGAAAACAGTTGCTCGTCACATGCCAAAAGCAACCATTAAAAATCAACAGATAATAACCAGTGGTTCATCAGAGTAAATCTCAATTTGCTTACGCGAAAGGACTACTAGTTGAACAAAAAGTAGCTCGTTACCTGCAAGCTAAAGGTTTAACACTAGTCACTCAAAACTTTAAAGCAAAATGTGGTGAAATTGACTTAGTAATGCGTGATAAAGCTATATGGGTTTTTGTTGAAGTAAAATATCGAGCTGATAGTTCACGTGGAACAGCTCTTGAACAGTTCACCGCACAAAAAAGAAGAAAATTAACTGCAGCCATGTATGTGTTTATGGCAAAATATAAACTTAATCCAAATCATATTGAGCACCGCATTGATTTGGTTGCTATTGATGGTAATAAAGCACAATGGCTCACTTCAATTTAACAAGAGAACGCACATGATTGATAACATAAAAGCGAATTTCACCGAAAGTATTCAAACCAAGATTGCAGCTAGTGAAGTTTTACCAGAAGCAATTGCGGCAGCAGCCAGTATGATGGTAGAAGCACTGATCCGTGGGAATAAAATCTTATCTTGTGGTAATGGTGGTTCAGCAGGTGACGCGCAACATTTTTCCTCTGAATTACTCAATCGTTATGAGCGTGACCGCCCCAGTCTACCAGCTATGGCTTTGACTACTGATAGCTCAACCATTACATCTATCGCTAATGACTATAGCTATGAAGAAGTCTTTGCCAAGCAAGTAAGGGCTTTAGGTCAGCCTGGTGACATACTATTAGCAATATCTACTAGTGGTAACTCGGCTAATGTTATCAAAGCAATGGAAGCGGCTCTTTCCCGCGATATGACAATCGTAGCACTGACTGGTAAAGATGGCGGTGAAATGGCTGGATTTTTGAGTGAGCATGATGTGGAAATACGTGTACCTTCCAATCGCACAGCTCGTATTCAAGAAGTGCATTTGTTAGCTATTCACAACCTTTGCGAGTGCATTGACGATAGTTTATTCCCACAAGATAGCTAAATTTCAATCCTTTTGTACTGAGGAGTAAGGTTAACCCTCTCCTCAATAGAACTTTAATCTATGGAATGTGTTATGCATAAAAATATGAAGTTAAGTGTGCTTACCCTGAGCTTAACAGCATTACTAGCAATACAAGGCTGTACTGTAGTAGCAATTGGTTCTGCAGTTGCTGTAGGTGCATCTTCGTCTGCAGACCCGCGCAGTTTAGGTACTCAACTCGACGATACCAATAATGCTTTATCTATTGGCAATCGCATTAACAAGATTGAAGGCTTAAGTACTGAAAGTAACATTGATGTTGAGTTGTTCAACCGCCAGTTATTGTTAACAGGACAAGTTACTGACGCCAAATGGCTAAAGCAAATCGACGCAACCGTAAAACAGAATACTTATATCAAAAAGTATCATAATCAAATCCGTATAGCGCCACTTGCAAGTGCTAAGCAACAAGCAAAAGACATTATTATCGCTAACACTATCCGCGCTAAGCTAATCGCTGACGATAATGTATCTACAACAAATATCAATGTTATTGTTAACAATAGTGAGGTCTTTCTAATGGGACTTGTTACTAATCAAGAAGCGACAATAGCTGTCGATATCGCCAGAAATGTGAATGATGTCGTGCGCGTCAATCGTGTATTTGAAATTATTTAAACTCCTGAAATTATCCAGTCTGTTCAGTTTAGAGAATCTACTTTACGACAGTTAAAGTCGGTTTGCCCTTTGGCTTAACAGGCTGATTTTCTTCTTGTATAGGTATATCGTTGTCAGTCACTTCTGAAACGGCCTCTAAGCCAGTTTCTTGTGTTGAATCCCCCATCTCCCTATCTTCTGGGGCAAACACTGTCCCTGCGCCATTTTCACGTGCATATATCGCTAAAACAGCTTGACAAGGCATGCTTATTTCATAAGGTTTACCGCCGAAACGTGCTTGAAAGAATATACCATCTGGAGATAAGGCAAAGTTGACACAGGCTGATGGAGATACATTAAGTACAATTTGACCATCTTGTACGAATTGCGTGGGAACGAATACATTAGGCAACGACGCATCCACTACTAGGTGAGGCGTTAAATCATTATCCACTATCCAATCATAGAATGCGCGCAGCATGTAAGGCTGGTTAGAGGTCATTGTATGTTCGTCATTAGGATTCATTGTATGCTGCAACTCGTGTTAATGCTGGGGACGTGAGACTTTAATTAAAAGCACATACCGATTCAATAAAAGAGTATGTGCATATATTGGCTTTTTATATCTGACAGATATATCTACCCGCTATATTTGCCTATAGAGGCGCGTGGATTTCACGTTCTTGGTCAGTTAATGATGCGATGAATGAACTGCGTTCAAAAATACGCTTCATATAATCCAAGACTTCTTTACTGCCATTGCCGGTCAAAGTAATGTTTAGCGCAGGGAGACGCCATAATAAAGGCGCTAAATAACAATCAACTAGGCTAAATTCTTCAGACATAAAATACGGAGTGTTCGCAAAAATAGGAGCTAGTGCAAGCAAGTTTTCACGCAACTCATTTCTGAGTGCTTCTGTATCACCATCTCCACGGAAAATGTGACCCGCTTTAATATACCAATCTTGCTCGATACGATGCATCAATAAGCGACTTTCACCACGTGCTACTGGATATACAGGCATTAATGGTGGATGAGGGAAACGTTCATCCAAGTATTCCATGATGATGTCTGCTTTATACAACGTCAAATCACGGTCAACCAGAGTAGGTAACGTACCATACTGGTTTAATTCTAATAACTCTTCAGGCAAGTTCATAGGGTCAACGTAAGAGATATCGACACCGACACCTTTTTCGGCCAAAACAATTCTGACCTGATGGCTGTAAATATCAATATTATCTGAGAACAATGTCATTATTGAACGTTTGTTAGCTGCTAAGCCCATGTAGCTTTCTCCTGTAATGTACTCTCATACATAATGAATATCGGAATTCGTTATAAATAGAAAAAGGGGCGATATTGCCCCTTTTGGTATTATATCAGAAAATTAACTGAGATGAAGTAAGCAAATTTTACTTCTTGATCCCACGCCAATAATCTTTCTTCAACAAGTATGCAAATACAAAGAATATGAAGATAAAGATTAACACACCTTTACCAATCGCTTCAGATTCTAATCTTGAAGGCTCACCTGTATATTCTAAGTAATTAACTAGGTCTAAAATCGCCTTATCATACTCTTCAGCGTTAAGTTCACCGTTACCATCAGCAACAATACCCACATAACGCTCAACCATTTCACCGTCGACCATAGCTTCTTCATAAGAGATACGTGGCGTGCCTTGTAACTCTTGTAAAACATGCGGCATACCTACATTCGGGAACACTAAGTTGTTCACACCAAATGTTTTGCTGTCATCGACATAGAACGTACGTAAATACGTGTACAACCAGTCTGCACCACGCACACGGGCAACCAATGTTAAATCCGGTGGTGGAGCACCAAACCACACGGCAGCATCTGCTTGTGGCATAGGTGTTGTAATATAATCAGTAGGTTTTTCACCCGTGAACTGAAGATACTCGGCACCTAACTCAGTAGGAATACCTAGATCTGCAAAAGTACGCGAATAACGCTGATATTGTTGTTGGTGACAACCCAAGCAATAGTTCATAAAAATACGGGCACCATTTTGTAATGATGCTTGGTCCGTCAAATCATAATCGGCTTTATCAAGAGGATGAGATGAACCTGCAGCAAAAGCTAAGCTAGGTACTAATAAAGCGATAGCTAATAATAATTTTTTCATTAACGGATCCTCGTTGGTACTGGCTTGGTTTTTTCATTCTTACTATAAATCCATAGTAAACCAAAGAAACCGAAATACATGACAGTAGCAATTTGTGACGCAATGATTTTCCAGTTTTCTTGTGGCGTACCACCTAAATAACCAAGGAAAATGAATACGATAGCAAAAACAATCAGGTTCCACTTGTGCAGACCTGAACGGTAGCGCCATGAACGCACGTTACCTCGATCTAACCAAGGCAGCGCAAACAATGCACCGATGGCACCAAACATAGTTAGAACACCGAATAGCTTATCTGGAACAGCTTTCAAAATCGCATAGAAAGGCGTGAAATACCAAACAGGGAAAATGTGCGCTGGTGTTTTTAATGGATTCGCAATTTCAAAGTTTGGATGCTCTAAAAACTTACCGCCCATTTCTGGTGCAAAGAACATTACATAAGCAAAACCGGCTAAGAATATTGAGAATGCCACTAAATCTTTTAATACGATATGCGGGAAGAAAGGTACTACATCATCTGCAATATCATACTTGCTCGTATAATATTCATGAATTTCATAGTTGGTCTTTTCTTCTTCAGAAAGGCTGCCTTTCTTGTGTTTAATCGCAATACCATCTGGGTTGTTTGAACCTACTTCGTGTAATGCAATGATGTGTAGGAAAACCAAAATAACAATAACCAATGGCAACGCAATTACGTGTAACGCAAAGAAACGGTTAAGTGTTGCACCAGAGATAACGTAGTCACCTTGGATCCAAACGACTAAATCCGGACCAATAACTGGGATCGCAGAGAACAGAGATACGATAACCTGTGCACCCCAATAAGACATTTGGCCCCACGGTAATACATAACCCATGAACGCTTCAGCCATTAATGCTAAGTAAATTAGCATACCGAAGACCCATAATAATTCACGAGGCTTCTGGTAAGAACCGTAAATCATGCCACGGAACATGTGCATGTAAACAACGATAAAGAACGCTGACGCACCTGTTGAGTGCATGTAACGAATCAACCAACCATAGTCTACTTCACGCATGATGTATTCAACTGAAGCGAAAGCACGTTCAGCAGATGGCTCAAAGTTCATAGTTAGCCAAACACCCGTAACGATTTGGTTCACTAAAACGATTGTTGCTAAGAAACCAAATACATACCAGAAATTCATATTTACTGGTGCGGGATATTGGATAGCGTGCATGTTGGCAACGCGCATTACTGGGATACGTTGCTCAAACCAATTTAATAATGCATTCATAATATTATCCTTATGCCTCTGAACCGATCAGCAACGTATTATCGTCAAGATACTGGTATGGAGGAACAACTAAGTTTAATGGTGCAGGTACACCAGCGAATACGCGTCCTGCCATATCGAACTTTGAACCATGACATGGGCAGAAGAAACCTTCCGCTACACCTTCAGCATACTCAGCGAAAGCGCCTTCAGCTAAATGCTGTGGTGAACAACCTAAGTGCGTACAAATACCAACTAAAACCAAATACTCGTCTTTCAAAGAGCGGTAACGGTTTTGAGCAAAAGACGGTTGTTGTTCATTTTCTGAATTTGGATCGCGCAGTTGATCTTCATGTGCCTCTAACGAAGATAAAAGTTCAGGTGTACGACGTACTACCCAAACTGGCTTAGAACGCCACATGACTCGAATTAATTGACCTGGTGCGATACCACTGATATCGACCTCCACATCTGCGCCTGCTGCTTTTGCTTTAGCACTTGGATTCCAAGATGCAACAAAAGGAACTGCCGCGCCAACCGCTCCAATCCCACCGATTACTGATGTCGCTACTGTTAAAAACTTACGACGATTAGTGTTTTCTGGTTGGTTATCTGAGGCTGGTTGTTTTGCATCAACTGATACATTACTCATCCGCTATTACTCCAAAAATAATTCTGCGCGAAATATTAAAGAAAACCCCCACTAAAAACAAGTTAATCTGGCGTTTATCTGCATATATCTTCTAAGACATTTGTCTTTAATGGGTTATCTGCTTTACATACTCGAGCTTTAGTTGGAAAAATATTGATTAAAGTCAATAAGCGCATTTATATACTCATATTTTAAACAAAAAAAACCGCTCGAAAAGAGCGGTTTTTGATATTTGATAAACGCTTAACGTTTTGAGAATTGTGGACGCTTACGCGCTTTGTGTAGACCCACTTTCTTACGTTCAACTTTACGTGCATCACGCGTTACAAAACCTGCTTGACGTAGTGAAGGACGTAATGTCTCATCATACTCCATCAATGCACGAGTGATACCGTGACGAATTGCGCCTGCTTGACCGCTAATGCCGCCACCAGAAACAGTTACGTATAAATCAAACTTTTCAGTTAATTCTACTAACTCTAATGGTTGACGTACGATCATACGTGCAGTTTCACGACCAAAGAAAACATCAATTGGGCGTTTGTTGATTACGATGTTACCTGTACCTGGACGTAAGAAAACACGAGCGGTAGAGCTTTTGCGACGACCAGTGCCGTAGTATTGAGTATCTGCCATTGTCTCGCTCCTTAAATGTCTAGTACTTGAGGCTGTTGAGCCGCATGGTTATGTTCTGTTCCAGCATAAACTTTAAGTTTACGGAACATTGCACGACCTAATGGGCCTTTTGGCAACATGCCTTTAACCGCTACTTCTAGAACCATTTCTGGCTTTTTAGCGATTAGCTTTTCAAAAGTCGTATCTTTCAAACCACCTGGGTAACCAGAGTGTGCATAGTAGACTTTATTCTTGAATTTGTTACCTGTTACTGTGATTTTTTCAGCATTCACAACAACAATGTAATCACCAGTATCCACGTGTGGTGTGTACTCTGGCTTGTGCTTACCACGTAAACGTAGTGCAATCTCAGCCGCTAAGCGACCTAAAGTTTTGTCTGCAGCGTCAACTACATACCAGTCGCGTTCAACGGTCTCTGGCTTTGCAACAAAAGTTTTCATTCTATTTTCACCCGAAAATTAAATCGTTACGAATATTTTTACACCATGTAAAAATACGCTAAATCAATAACAAACCCCTTCGAGTTTCATGATTCTTCCATCTTCCCACAGATGGGTGTAACTGGGCAGGCGCAGAATTATACGCAAAAGTGTAAAAAAATAAAGCTTTTTATCAGGCTTATTCACTATACACTGTTTATTAACGGTTTTCGTTAGCTTTGACACTCACCCACAATCCCTCAAGTGTAGCTAAAGATTGGTCCGACAGTGTTTGGTCTTGGTCAGTGACAGCTTGTTCAACTTGTTCAAATCGTCTGGCGAACTTTGCGTTGGCATCTAATAATGCCTGTTCACTGTTCACACCTGCATGTCGCGCTAAATTGACTACAGCAAATAACAAGTCACCTATTTCTTCATGAACATGGCTATTATCCTTAGATACTTCAGCCTCTTTGAGTGCCTCTGCGACTTCCGAAATCTCTTCCTGTACTTTGGCAAAGACCGGTGCAATATCAGGCCAATCAAACCCTACTTCAGCACACGCTTTTTGAATTTTCTGGGCACGTAATAAAGGCGTCATACCAACCGGGATGTTATTGAGTACAGAATTAGACGTCTGGGCCTTCTTCTCATCTGCCTTAATGCTTTGCCATTGCTGTTCAACTTCATCAGGCGTCAAAGTGCATGTTTCATCAAATACATGAGGATGACGACGGATCAATTTTTGACACACCGTACGTGCAATATCAGAGAATACAAACCAACCTTGTTCTTGTCCTAGTTGCGCATAGAACACAACTTGGAATAATAAGTCGCCCAATTCATCACAAATATTCTCGGGTTGTTCATGCATAATGGCATGGGCTACCTCATACGTTTCTTCAATCGTATGTGGGATAATAGTTTGCATTGTTTGCTGCAAATCCCAAGGGCAGCCACTGTCAGGCTCACGTAATTGACGCATTATTTCTAATAGGCCAGAAACCGGGTCAGTACTTACCAACTCATTTAGTTCTGTAGTATTTTTTGATTTATTTAAGCCCAATTTAGCTCCAACTATTGTCGTACAACTTGCTCAGTTCTTGTCACTATTGATTGATTTTGTAGACATCAATCACACTGCGTATTTTACGCAAGCGCGTCAGTAATAAACTCAAGCGATGTACGTCTTTGACTTCTACTTTCAACTCAATCTCACACGTATTATGTGTAACATCAGAAGCTGTTTGCATACCTAGGACAGGAACCTTGTCGTTCCCTAGTACCGTCGTTATTTCTTTTAAGATACCGGTGCGGTCGTGCGCTTTTAAGACAATATCTGCTGCAAAACCAGCGTCTAGTTCACCAGACCAGTTGACTTCAATCTCACGTTCAGGATGTACACTCAATAAATGCGACAACTGTTTACAGTCAGTGCGATGCACACTAACACCACGACCTTGTGTGATATAACCTAAAATCGGTTCTCCCGGAATAGGCTGGCAGCACGTAGCGAGTTGACTGAGCAGATGCCCAACCCCTTCTACTTCAATCGTATTTTGCTTACCTTTACGAGGCGCACGTTTTTTTACAAGAATCGTTTCTGGTTCCGGCTCTGGTTGCAATAATTGCTGTAAATAACGTACTAATGACATAACGCGTACATCACCTGCACCTACTGCTGCAATCAAATCATCCGCCGTTTTCATATTAAATTTATCAACTGCCTGACCGACGTCTTTGAGTACCAATGATACCTTACTTAATTCGCGTTCTAAGAGTTCTTTACCCGCGGCTAAATGCTGCCCTTTGTCGAGCTTTTTAAAATAGGTGTGGATTTTAGCTCGCGCTCTAGAAGAAAACACATAGCCTAGTCCTGGGTGCATCCAATCTCGTGAGGGATTCATTTGCTTGCCAGTTAATATTTCAACTTGATCACCCGACTGCAATTCATAAGTAAAAGGCACGATGCGTCCGTCCACTTTGGCTCCAATGCAACGATGGCCCACATTCGAGTGAATATAGTAAGCAAAATCTAGTGGCGTAGAACCAACGGGTAAATCAATCACATCACCTGAAGGGGTAAAGACATATACTCGATCATCAAATACTTGCGAACGAAACTCTTCAACAATATCCCCTGATTCGGCAACTTCTTCCTGCCAAGCTAGGATCTTGCGCAGCCAATTAATTCTCTCTTCTGCTGCTGAGACTTTGGCTTTGTGGTCTTCTTTGTATTTCCAATGCGCTGCAACACCCAATTCTGCATCATCGTGCATTTGTTGTGTACGGATCTGGATTTCAATAGTACGTCCTTCAGGACCCTTGATTACAGTATGGATGGATTGATAACCATTGGGCTTAGGTGTTGCAATATAATCATCAAACTCACTTGGGATATGCTGCCAAGTAGCATGGACATAACCTAGGACAGCGTAGCAATCTTGTAAGGTTGCAGCTATGATTCGAACGGCTCGAATATCAAATAATTGCTCAAAAGAAAGGCTTTTCTTTTGCATCTTTTTCGCAATACTAAAAATATGTTTGGGGCGACCATATACACTCGCCTGAACATTTTGAGCTTGGAGGGCTGTACTTACCTCAGTTAAGAAGTCATCGATGTAAGTCTGACGATCAGCCCGTTTTTGATCTAACCAAGACGCAATTTCCATGTATCTTTTGGGATGTAGATAGCGAAATGCGAGGTCTTCTAGTTCCCACTTCAATTGACCAATACCCAAGCGATTAGCCAAAGGCGCATAGATCGTTGAACATTCTCGAGCGACAAGAACTCGTGTTTCTTCGTCGGCTTTTTTGACCTGTTGCAACGTGCAGATACGTTCGGCCATTTTAATCACAACGGCTCGCACATCAGCCACCATCGCAATTAACATTTTGCGAATATTATCGACTTGTTGTTCATCATGCTGATGTTTGGCATGTAAGGCACGAATTGCGTCCATCCGACGCACACCCTCTAAAAGCTCCGCAATCTCAAGACCAAACTCATCTTCAATATCTTGTTTGGATAGATGATGTTGCTCGCAATACGGAAAAACTAAAGCTGCCTGGAGCGTGGCATCATCCATATTTAACTCGGCCAAAATTTCCACCATTTCTTGGCCGATTAAAAGGATCTCGGGGTTTTCAGTGAGACTAGCGAGTTTACTTTTAGTTTCTTCAGAAACCATTAACCCCGTTAGCCAACTCTGAAAGTCAGGTCTATCGGGTTGCTGTACACTTCTTACAGTGACCATGTGGTATTTCCCTATTCACTTTTTTACCCAGACACTAAATACTTCTGTATGTGTCGTCCCTCTAAACATATCCATACAGTATGCTTGATTCAAGACAAATCCACTATCTAATAAAACACCGATATCTGTCAACCACGATTGTGGCTGACATGAAACATACACAATGCGTTCAATCGCGCTTAGGTCCATATTAGATAAGATAGTTTGCGCACCTTGACGAGCCGGATCTAGTAACAGTTTGTTAGGTGCTAAGGCCTGAATGGCTGGCAATACATTTAATTCAGTTAAATCAGCATGTATGAAAGTCGCATTTGGCAGGTTCTGTGACACCGCTGCCGAATTCGCTTGTTCTACCATATTTTCCACACCTTCAACCCCAAGGACGGTGACTCCCTGACGTGCTATGGGTAAGGTGAAATTGCCGCTGCCACAAAACAAGTCGAGCACGCGATCTTCCTTTTCAAGGGCTAAAGCGGTCAGCGCAGCATCTACCATATGTGCATTGATAACGGCATTTACCTGCATAAAATCATCGACATTAACTGGAATGGAAAGCCCATTTATCGTTGCTAAGGTAAAGGTTGGCGTTACACACTGAGTGCTATGCTCAAGTACTCCATACGTTTTACTACTTTGCCAGGTAAGCGAGGAAACAGCAGCATCAACTGCTTTGCGGTTAAAAACTAGATGCACAGGACTTACATGCGGCGCTTTGTGTTGTAAAGTTTCTTGGAGTTGCTCTTGCAGATAAGTAACATCTTTAAACGCTTTTGCAGGCAATGCTTTAGCCGCATGGAAAACGATGACTATTCCTTCTTGAACATACAGTAGTTCAATATGCCCTAAGAGTTTTAACCACGACCATGTTTGCAGGGTCAACAGACTAAAAGCTTCTTGTAGTTCTGGGATCAGGACTCGGCATTGATCTATGGGTACCACTGCTTTTGATTGGGCTTGGCGAAAACCGATCTTTGGAGCGTTGGCATTGCGCGCATCAATCGCTAAGCGGACTTTACGACGATAA
>Ga0209955_1000010_pt1 | contig 118124 bp, 101 predicted proteins | sample SalPonA_A_H2O_MG_FD_185716 | JGI IMG/M metagenome (GOLD analysis project Ga0209955, IMG submission 185716) | Water microbial communities from South San Francisco under conditions of wetland restoration - Salt Pond MetaG R2A_A_H2O_MG (SPAdes)... | ecosystem: Environmental > Aquatic > Non-marine... | reverse complement strand
TGGCCAAAAGAAGCATTACCACCAGTCCAGTAATAATCTGTGGTATCCGTTCTTTCCCAACAGCTTTCTATACCACCGCTCTGGTTGGGGAACTGAGGAACTTGCCAATCCGAAGTATTGGTAAAGCTCATGGTGTAGGGTGCTATCTTCATAGCACACTTGGTAGTAAACAGTTCTCCATTCACCCACTCACTGACTTTGGAAACCCCACAGGAATCTCTGACTTGCCATTCATACGTGGTTTCATCGGTTAACCCACCTACTCCTTTGTTGGTTGCATTGGCCGAAGTCCAACTCCAGGTAGAAGTTCCAACTTCGCGATACCGTATTTGAAAATCAGTAGCTCCTCCTGAGCTCCATCCGAGCTGTACAGCGTTCACACCTATATTTAATACCGAAGCTAGTGTTGGTTTCGGACATGCGGGTTTGCGGTCAACCTTAATATCATCGATGGCGAATTGTGTCAGGATATTCACCGTAGACAATTCATAATCAAAGCGGAAACGAACCGTATCGCCTTCATAGCTAGTCCCTAACGCTAAAATCTTCTCTTTCCATGCTGCGGTTGCTGTAGTTTGGGTCGCCCCGGACGTATCCCACAACGCAGTCCATGTCCCCCCTAACTTTTGAACGTATGTTTTTAATGTGCCCATATTCGTTCCATGTCCATGGTACCAAAAGCTAATCTGCGGCTCAGAAAGGGTGTCCAAATCTATCCATGGTGTCACCAATTTTGGATCGACAGACACTCCAAATGTGTTGGTTACCCTATGGTATGCGTATTGGCCTGAACCAGAGGTGTGGTCACCAGACGGGCCTGTTTGCGTCCAAACGAATTGAGGTGGACCTACATCCCAAAAGCGAATGGCAGAATTGATATCTCCCCAGCATGGGTCTAAATCACCCTGCTCATTCCATGTAGAAGAGGGACTCCATGTAGAGCTTTCGAAATCTTCCGTGAATGGCGCAGTAAAATACGAACAACTCGTTCTTAAGGTGTAAGGCGCAGACCAGGTCGAAGTATCGCCTACCGCACAAATCTCGCGCACACGTACTTGGTACACTGTATTAGAATTCAGCCCCGTGATTGTACCTGGATTTCCGGATACCGAAGCAATCGTTCCATTCGACAAGGTGCTGCCCGATGGCGCGTATTGTATTTGGTAACCCACTGGAGAGGTGTTGCCCGATTGCCAACCGATGCTCGCCGAGAACGGCCCAGCTGCAGACAAGGATAGGTTGTACGGTTGATCACAACTTGGCGTTTCTTCGACCACAAGGTCATCAATAGCAATGCGCGATGTCGTACCAATTCCAAAAGAGGTGGTCCTTTTTGCTGAAAAACGCAATTGAATCGTATCGCCAGCATAGTCATCTAACTCGACCACGCGCTTACGCCAAGGAGAACTATTAGATGTAAATTGACCAGATACCGAAGAAGCAGAAATATTATCGACAATACTCCATCCCGTCGTACCAAACTCTCTTGCCCAAACCTGCAGTGAAGTGATGTTATCGCCAAACATGTGGAAATAGAAAACCGCTCTAGGCAGAGTATCGTTCGTAAGGACCAATTTTGGTGTCACCAAATGTGTGACATCCGTGTTGACAGAACCGGGGAATTTAAACCAAGTATCGGCCAAAGCGTAAGAGCCAGAACCTGAGGTATGGTCTCCGATAGGTCCGGTTGATGTATTTATGAAGTTCGGCGGGCCTGCCATCCAGAGGTAATTACCGCTGGGGTTGGCTCTTGCCCAACACGTAGGAATGGCTCCGTCATCGTTCCACCCTGTGGAAGATTGCCACCCAGATCCGTCGAAATCTTCTGTCCAAGGCGTGGTTTGAAAACACTGCGCCTGTAAGGTCGTATAGAAAGATGCAACTGCTAAAATTGCGATATAACGAAACATGTTTTTCATAATACAAGAATAACTACAAATACCATGCTAGGTTCACAAGAATGAGTGAACGTTTATAGCCAATGATATTTGGGGTCATTGTATCTTTGAAAGATGCGAAATATACTCTGCACTATCCTTCTAATGCTATCTGCAACCTTAGTCAAAGGACAAGGTTTGGGACTACTAAAATATGACGGTGGCGGCGATTGGTATGCCAACCCTACTGCCCTGAACAATCTTGCCGAGTATTACTCCAGTCAAACCGGATCTTCGGTGTATGTTTTCCCGAAAGAAATAGAGGTGCGTGAGCTGCTCCGTTCAGGAGTTTCTTTTTTACATGTTACTGGTCACGGACGGATCGTTTTTAACGAAGAGCAACGCCAAACGTTGCGTGATTTTGTCCGAAGAGGCGGCTTTTTACATATTGACGACAATTATGGCATGAAGGATTTTGTTTTGAAAGAACTTCCGGTGCTTTTTCCAGAGGCCACTCTGCAACCCGTTTCTTTGGATCATCCCATTTTTAAAGTTCCCTTCTCTTTTGAACAAGGGCTTCCGAAAATTCATGAACACGACAGCGAAGCTCCTCAGAATGTAGGTGTGTTTTGGTCGGGTGAATTGGTCGCCATTTTCACCTACGAATGTGATCTTGGAGACGGATGGGAAGATCCTAATGTTCACAACGACTCTGAGGAGAAACGTGAAAAAGCATTACAAATGGGTTCAAACTTAGTACATTGGTCCTTACTTAGACTCACCAAGTCATGAAAACCTTTGAATTACAACCTCTTACAAAAGCCATCATTCAGTTGCTTTTTATTGCAATAGGATTGTACGCGCTCTTTTTAATAAAATCGCTCATCATTTACGCCATTATCGGATTGTACATTTCGGTTCTCGGGCGTCCTATCGCTGCCGCAATTCGAAAAATCCCAAACATAGGCAAACGACTCTCTAACAGTATTGTATCTGGGCTCACGTTAACCATTTTAACAGGTGTTTTCGTTGGACTTGGCAGCTGGTTTTTACCTGTTCTCGTTGAAGAATTCAGCTTTCTAAACCGTATAGGTTATGGAGATTTATTGCGAACTCTGGAGACGGAATGGGAACAATTTGACCGCCTACTTCGATCTTTTGGCATCGATTCTACCACCGAGTTTGCTGAGTTAAATCAAAGCTTGCAAAACTTTGCATCAGTAGACGCCATTTCGGGAGCACTTGGCTCTGTTATCGGAAGTGTAGGAACTGTTTTGATTGGGACCTTTTCCATCCTCTTCATCAGCTTCTTTCTACTCAAAGAACAAGACCTAGCACACCGTTTTATCGATACTGTTACGCCCAAAAAGTACCACAATAAGGTGGACATCATGACTCCAGAAATCAAGCGAATCGTGACTAGGTACAGCTTTGGAATTCTATTTCAAATCACAACCGTCTTTGCCTTACTCGCCCTAGGTATGAGTTTTATTGGCGTTGAAGGCGCTGTAGTACTCGCTTTGTGTGCCGCGATTTTCAATCTCATCCCCTATGTTGGACCACTGATTGGTGCAGCCTTAGGCATTCTCTTAGGAATGGGCCAATTATACACTTCAGGAATTGCTGACCCTTCTCTCGGAATCGATTTGGTGCAAAGCTTGTACCTACTTTTTGGACTTTTCGCTTCTGTACAACTGCTTGATAATATTGTATTTCAGCCACTTATCTTCTCAAACAGTGTTGGTGCGCATCCACTCGAAATCTTTTTAGTCATCTCAATTGCCGGAACTTTACTTGGAATTGGCGGTATGATTATCGCCGTACCGCTTTACAGCATCGGTAGAATTGTATTAAACACCGCTTTAAACACCATAAGTGAATAAGCAACTATGTCTCATCCGCAGCAGCAAGTGACCCCACATTTGATCGATGAAACTGTTCGAGAATGGATGGCTGCTCAAGAACATACCGCATCACATGTGCAATCCCTTAGGCTGAAATACGGGCTCAAAGAACCCTACTATTCTGCCATAGCACAAATCGCAGCCAAAGTAAAATATCCGCGCAAATTTCAAGGTTTGCCCGAGCACTGGTTGTTTCCCGCAGGTCAAGCCTTAGAGCAAAGCAGCTCGGTACAAACCGCGTTGTACAAATCCAGCTTTTTATCTACCCCCTATTTTGCCGATTTGTGCGCAGGTATGGGTATCGATACTTGGGCATTTGCCTCTAAGGAGATGGTAGAGCGCGGATTGTGCTTTGAAGTTAATCCGGAGCTAGCACGGTTGCTTGAGCACAACCTAAGCAATACTACTGTGCTCGCAAAAGAGGCGGATTTAAACGATTTAGACCGGTGGATTAGAGCATTGAATATCGCACCCGCAGATCTAACCATTTATCTAGATCCCGACCGACGAGCAGCAGGGAAGCGAACATTCGGTATTGACGAAGGCACTCCAAATCTTTTAGACATCCAAAAGGAATTGCTCGAGCGCAGCTCTAGGGTCATTGCAAAACACAGTCCAATGTTGGACCTGAACGCTACTGTTGACTTGCATCAACTCTCAGAAATCATTATCGTTCAGCGCAATGGAGAATGTAAAGAGGTGCTGACCATTCAACAAGCGGAAGCTGATACAAATTCGAAGCCTACGCTTTCCGTTATTGAATTGGACACGGAAGAGCGGCTGGTTTTAGATCGGAACAACCTTAGAATCGATTACACTGAAAATTGGGAGCAATATCTCATTCAACCTCAAGCAGGACTCAGTAAGAGTCAAGCGCACACCGACTTTGCTGCATCTATGGGGTGGAAATCTACACCTTATGGAAACCTCTACACGTCTTCAAAGGCACCCCAGCCTTCGAGTCACTATCGTGTCTATGAGATCATTGAAGAGGCCGGGCCTTACCGCTTGAGCAATGTGCCCGAGCGAGGCGCTGTTGAATGTATTGGCTTTCCAGAAACCGCAGACAAAGTGCGTAAAAAATTAAAACTCAAGGAAGGAGCAACACAAAAAGTATACGCATTGCGCTCAGGTAAGAAAAAATCTATGATCCTTTGCCGTAGAGTGAACTAGGCATCTTTTTTGCTTTAAATTCAACCTATGCGAAAACTACACCTCATACTATTGCTTTTATTGGCCAACAGCTTTGGTCTAAGAGCTCAACAGGTGCTTTTCGTTCCCAATCAAGGTCAGTGGGATGGGCCTTTTTCGCATAAAATGGAACTCAAATATGGTGGACTTTTCTTTGAAAAGGATGGTATCCAGTTTGTACTTCAAAACGCTCACCAAATCGATGACCTACGGGGTCACCATGCACACGAGGCCGGAATAAGCGAGGACGGTAGGATAGATTATCACTCACTACGCATGAAATTCCTCGGTTCGAAAGCGACTGTACCCCAAGGTGTAGAACCTGTTGAATTTGTACACAATTATTACCTAGGTGAGGACAAAAGTCGTTGGAAATCGGGTGTTCGACCATCGAGAGCATTGGCTTATACTTCACTTTATCCCTCAAGCGAATTGCGCTTTAAACAAGGTGGCGATCACCTCAAATACGAGTGGTACCTCGGGGACCCAAATACTTTGCATCGTATTAAATGGACCTATGAAGGAGCTGAGAATATTGAAATAGATCCAGAAGGACATATTGTTATTTCTACCTCGGTAGGTGAATTCATTGAAGGAGTTCCGAGTGCTTGGGGATACAAAAATGGAATACGCGAAGATCTGCCTATCTGGTATGAGTTGGATGAAGGAACACTCTCTTTTGCGACTTCTACACAGGTGGATTTGTTGGATAGTCTGGTCATTGATCCCTTATTGGTATTCACCTCATTTAGCGGTTCGCTTACAGATAATTGGGGATTTACGGCGACCTATGATGATATCGGGAGGCTCTATGGAGGTGGCGTCTCTTTCGCCACAGGATATGTCTCTACCGTTGGTGCATTTCAAACAGGTTATGCTGATCCTCCAGGACCCAATCTAGGATTCAATCCTGATGTGACCATTTCCGTATTTGAACCGAGCGGCCAAACCTTGTTGTATGCGACCTATCTAGGCGGTACTAAACCTGACCATCCACACAGTATGGTGGTCAACTCCCTTGGGCACCTTATTGTTATGGGAACTACCGGAAGTACCAATTTCCCTACACAAAATCCTATTCAGCCCAGCAATGCTGGTGGTTCGAACATCAATATCAATGGGTATACTTTTGAAAACGCGGATATATTCGTCACTCGTTTCAATGCCAATGGATCTGCCCTACTCAGCTCTACCTACCTCGGCGGTTCCGACAACGATGGAATCAATGGTGATTTGAGTAAGAACTATGGAGACGCCTCTCGTGGGGAGGTTATCGTAGACGACCTCAACAATATCTACCTTACCGCCTCTACCACAAGTACCGATTTCATATCGACCAATTGCAGCTCATGCTCCAATGCAGGAGAACAAGATGCTGTTCTGATGAAATTGAACCCAAGCGGAACGAGCTTATTGTGGAGCAATTACTACGGCACCTCAGCGCAAGACGCGGGCTTTGGGATTAAATATTTTAACAATCAAGTATTCATTTGTGGAGGTACGCTCGGCTCGAATTTACCAGCCACTTCCGGCGCTTATAAAAGCACCAAAGCAGGAAGTTTCGAAGATGGCTATGTAGCTAAATTCAATGCATCTACGGGTTCACTTCTACAATCGACTTATGTTGGAACGAATCAATATGATATGACCTTCCTTCTGGATGTTGACAAACAAGGAAATGTGTTCGTTTTTGGACAAACTTTTGGTACCTATCCGATTAGCTCAGGCTCTTGGGGCACACCTCAATACCGCAGACAATTCATTCATAAAATTAGTAATGACCTTGGCACGAGTATGGCTTCTACCGCCTTTGGATCTCCTCAAGGCACTTTGAATTTAGTACCTACCGCATTTAATGTAGATGACTGTTTGAATATTCTACTCTCAGGTTGGGGAGGTGTAACGAACAACGGCTTCGCCAATACCACCGTTACAGATCTGCCCACTACCCCAGATGCCCTCCAAACCAGCAGTAATGGCTCTGATTTCTACTTTATGGTCTTGGGCAAAAACTTCACTTCCTTCAAATACGGTAGCTTCTTCGGAGGCAACAGCAGCTCTGAGCACGTCGATGGAGGTACCAGTAGATTCGATGATCGTGGACGTATTTATCAAGCGGTATGTGCCGGTTGTGGTGGAAACAGTGACCTACCGACCACACCAGGCGCTTTTTCTACCACGAACAATAGCAGTAATTGTAACCTAGGTGTGATCAAACTCGATTTTGAAACCAGTGTAATAGCTGAGGCCGAGGTAGATCTAGACTATTTGATTGATACTACCTGTTATGAACTCACTTTGCGTATGAACAATTCAAGCGTGAATGCAAATGCATACTTCTGGAATTTCGACCAAGGGGATACTTCTAACCTTGAAAACCCTGTGGTGACCTTTCCTGGGCTCGGAACCTACAACGTAATGCTTGTCGCGATTGATACCGTGTGCGATACGTACGATACAACTTACATAGAGATTGAGCACGATACCGCAAATTTTCCTACCACCGATTGGAGCGTAGATTACACGAGCTGCGATTTATTTAGAGAAGTAACTTGGATTGAAAATTTAAGAGATGCACAGTACTATGAGTGGGATTTCGGAGACGGATCTACACTCATAACCACAGATTCATTAGTATTCCACTCCTATCCTGCTACCGGGACATTTAATGCCGTGGTCACTGCTAGAGATAGCTTCTGTGATATAAGCAGTCAACAAAGCTTTAACATCGTCTTTGATAACAATGCCAATGTTCCGCAAGTGAGCGTATTCACTGATAGCTGTCGCTACGGAGGTGTGGATGTGATTTACACTAATGTAGACTCTACGATGTCTTTTAACTGGGACTTTAGTGGAACCGCTGATACAGGTATGATTCCTTCTTTCCGATATCCAGAATCTGGCCTAGAAAACATCACCCTCACCATTACAGATACCGTCTGTAGCCGTGATTACTCTTTCAATTTCTTGGCCGACATCATTCGCATCGAAGGCCGTGTGTACATTCCTAATGCCTTCACACCAAACGATGATGTAAAGAATGAACTTTTTAAAATCTCAGGAAACAGCTGTCTAGAAAATCCACTCTTTGTAATCTACGATAGCTGGGGAAATGAAGTGTTCCGTAGTGACCATCCATTCACTGAATTTTGGGACGGTACCTTCAACGGAAAGCCCGTTCCTCAGGACGTATACACCTACCGATTTACAGGAGGAGACGAAGTCCGAATGGGAACAGTCACCATATTCAGATAAAGAAAGCCAAAATTATTTTTGGATTACGCTACTGAATGCTCAGCATAGATCTCGTGCAAAGCACCTAAAAAGCGGTTGATACACTCCTCTGTATTGAACTTACTAAAGGAAACACGAACAGGCTGATAATCTGCGGTCCAATCACCTAATGCTCGGATCACATGAGAACCTTGGTTGGATCCCGAAGTACATGCTGAACCTCCTGAAACGCTGATACCTTTGATGTCGAACGAGAAGGTTAACATATCATTATTGGTCTTGGGAAAAGCGATACTAAGGACCGTATACAAGCTCTTATCTAACTCTGCACTACGACCAAAGAACTTTACTCCAGGTACAATCTGTTGCACCTCTTGAATCACCTTTGTCTTTAAGCTTTCGATGCGCTTTTGATCTTCTGCCATCTCTTCAGTGGCTATTTCAAAGGCTTTTCCTAGTCCGCAGATTCCAATAGTGTTCTCAGTACCTGCACGCATGTTCCGCTCTTGTGCCCCGCCTTGAATGAGTGGTTTGATTTTCAATCCACTTCGTACATAGGCAAAGCCCACTCCTTTCGGTCCATGGATTTTGTGCGCAGAACAGGTTAGAAAATCATATTGCACGTCTTTCACGCTGATAGGCAAATGGCCCATTGCTTGAACGGTGTCTGAATGGAATAGTGCATTATACTTTTGACAAAGCGCCGAGATCTCAGCCACAGGGTGTAGGTTGCCAATCTCATTATTAGCAAACATGAGACTTACTAGTGTTTTGGGCCCTTCCTGCAGTAAAGTCTCTAATTCCGCGGTATCTATATCTCCAAATTCATTCAAACTGAGATATACAGCTTCAATTTCTCCGCGCTCTACCATGAATTCTACAGGATGCCCTACAGCATGGTGCTCAATGGAAGTGGTGATGATTCTTTTTACACCTAAATCACGAACGCTACAAAACAAGGCCATGTTATCCGCTTCAGTGCCTCCTGAAGTAAAGAAAATCTCACCCGGTTCAGCACCAATTTTCTGCGCAATGCGTTTGCGAACAACTTCAACTTCAATCTTTGCTCCTCTCCCACTTACATGAGTTGAGGAAGGATTACCAAAGTTATCCATCATACGAACCATTTCTTCTTTAACGCGCGGTTCTAAAGGCGTGGTAGCAGCATTGTCCAAAAAAGTAACGCTCATAGCTAGTTGTATTTGAGTGCTCTCAAAGATACACACCAATAAGATTTATTTCTAAGCTTTTGCCAATGCATCCAATTCTGCGATGAAACGTAATCCTAAGTCTTTGGCTTCTTGAGTACTAGGAGCTTCCGTGTAAATACGAATGATCGGTTCCGTGTTCGATTTCCTCATATGTACCCAGCGATCTGACCAAGTGATTTTAACGCCATCGATGGTACTGAGTTCTTCAGACGAGTATTTTGAAGACATGGTCTCTAAGAGCGCATCTACATCGAGCTCCAGAGTTAACTCAATCTTCTGCTTGGCCATGTAATACTGAGGATATCCCGCACGTAATTCGCTCATGGTCTTCCCTGATTTTGCTAGATGGGTCAACGCCAAAGCTATACCAACCAAAGCGTCTCGACCATAGTGCAATTCGGGCAAAATAACACCGCCGTTGCCTTCTCCGCCAAACAAGCTATTAGTTGCTTTCATTTCAGCTACCACGTTCACCTCTCCGACAGCCGAAGCAGAATACGTTCCACCTTTTGATTCGACTAAATCGCGAAGGGCTTTTGACGAACTCATGTTACTTACCACATGCGCTCCCGGGGCGTCTATCAAATAATCTGCCATCAAAACAAGGGTATATTCCTCGCCAAACATGGCACCTTTTTCGTCTACAAAGGCCAATCGATCGACATCTGGATCTACAACGATTCCCATGTGGTAATTGCCCGTTTGACATTCTTTTAGAATCTCGCCCAGGTGTTGCTCTAAAGGCTCAGGGTTGTGTGGGAATTGTCCAGATGGTTCTGGGTATAAGTTATTGTAGGTAACGCCCAGTTTGTCTAGAAGCGCTGGTATAGCTATCGATCCAGAGCTATGAACAGCATCAATCACTACGTTAAATCCCGCGTTCTTTACCGCATCTACGTCCACCTTTGGAAGCGCTAATATCTCATCAATATGCCAATCTATTCCATCTGTACAAAGGCGAACACTACCGAGATCATCTACAGCTGCAAATTCTACACTACCGCTTTCAGCGAGTTCTAGAATACGCGTTCCGTCTGCTCCTGAAACAAATTCACCCTTTTCGTTGAGTAATTTCAAGGCATTCCACTGTTTGGGATTGTGCGAGGCGGTGAGGATAATCCCTCCTGCTGCTTCATAGCGCGTGACCAACATTTCTACCGTGGGTGTAGTGCTTAACCCGGCATTAATAACATTGATCCCCAATCCTTGAAGTGTTGCAATGACCAAATCTTCTATCATTTGACCAGATGGACGCGCATCCCTTCCAATCACCACAGTAGGATTATTGTTTGACTCCTTAAGCCAAGCTCCATATCCTGAAGCGAACTTTACTGCATCTACAGGAGTTAGGTTATTGTCTTGTGTGCCGCCGATAGTCCCGCGGATTCCTGAAATAGATTTGATGAGCGTCATTTGAATTGAAATTGGTTTTGGCGAAGATAACCCTGACAAAAAGTCGCACCAAGATTGTGGAACTGAATTTGCTCTATGTTAATAACAGTGTTGAAAGTAACACTCAATTTTCAGTGATATTCTCTGAAAAAAGCAACCTAACGATGTAAATTCATCTTATGAGTTTTGAAGACCAAGAAGTATTGTCCTTAGTGCGTTCCTACGAGCTTTCGCTTGAAGAAGGGCGTGGTCAATATTTTGATGTTGAAGACCTAGAAACCATTGTCAATTATTACTTAGACACTGCCTCTTTAGAAGATGTGGCTCAAGCTTTAGCTTTCGCAAGGGAGATTCACCCAAGATCTATCACCTTCAAGATCAAAAGTATACAGTTGGATATTGCGCAAAAAAACTTTTCTCATGCGCAAGCCAAAATCCAAGATCTTGCAGGAATTGGCGACACGAATACCGAGCTTCTAGTCGCAAAAGCCACACTGTTATTGCACCAAGGCGAACGCGAAGAAGCACTAGAAATTTTAGATGCGGCGTTAGCATCTGCAGAGGAACCTGCGGAGGTCTTACAAGCCATGGTTGATGCCCATTTAAGCCAAGGCGACTATCATTTAGCAGCCACTGCCCTGGAAAAACTATGTGAGTTGGACGAAGAATTAGATGAAGGCACGCTGTATCAGCTCGCCTTGTGTTTGGATTTTACGCACAATTTCGACCGGGCCATCGCACTTTTTGAAAAATACACCACCCGAGAGCCCTACAACCCTTTGTTATGGTACCAACTCGGAGCATTCTGGACGCGTCGTAGAAATGAAAAGAAAGCAGAAGAGTCGTTCCGTTGGGCGGTTACTGCTGACGAAAATTTTCATGCGGCCTATTTTGAATTGGGTCGTATTTATGAACAGCGTGATGATCTCATTCAAGCGCTCGCCGCCTACCGTCAAAGTATAAGTCCAGAAGTTGCCTCAGGTTATATTCATTTCAGAATCGGAATGATTGAACAAGAGCTGGGTTGTCCCACAGAAGCGCTCCGAAGCTTTACTCGAGCAATTGAAATAGAAGACGACCTGGATGATGTTCATTTAGAACGCGCTCATGTCTTGTATGAGTTGAAGCGTTACGATAAAGCGGCTATCGACTATTATGTAGCTTGGTCTGACGAAAGCTTTGAAGAGGAGGATGTTATGGACTTTGTGGAATGTCTGATAGAGCTAGACCGTTTAGATGAAGCCATTCTTATTTTAATGGAGGCCAAAGATCGCTTTGAGCTAAGTTTCCAATTGCGTTTAGTATTAGCGGGCTATTTGTTTGCTACAGACAATTTCGATGAAGCTGAAAGGACCCTTCTTGAGAGCATGACCTTGGAGAAAAAGACCATTGAACTTTTCAAAGAATACTTTCCTGAACTTCTTTTCGTACCAAACATACCTGCCACTTTAGCGCGCATTCAAGAATTTTTCAATGATTAAAAAATACGCAAGTCTCTTCCTCAAAGGTATGGCTATGGGCGCTGCGGATGTCGTACCCGGCGTAAGCGGAGGAACCATCGCTTTCATCACAGGCATCTACGAAGAATTCATTTCATCGCTCAGTTCCTTAAATGTTAAGGCTGCCCAATTATTGCTAAGTGGTCAAATTAAAGCCTTTTGGCAACACATCAACGGCAGCTTTCTTGCGGTACTTTTTGCAGGCATTTTTACCAGTATTCTTTCTCTAGCATCATTACTTACCTATGCCCTTGAGCATCATGATATTTGGGTTTGGAGCTTCTTTTTTGGCCTGGTAGCAGCGAGTGTATGGATGGTAGGGAGAACCGTAAAAACATGGAACATGGCGTCTGTCATTGCCCTGGTATTGGGGACAGCGATCGCCTATTTAATTACCATTGCTCCAGCTACTGGCGGAAATACAGCCCCTTGGTATTTGGTTCTTTGCGGAGCCTTGGCCATATGTGCAATGATACTGCCCGGAATATCGGGTAGTTTTATTTTGCTCTTACTTGGTGCCTACAGCACTGTTTTAGCCGCCGTAGCAGATCGAGACCTATGGACCATCGCTCTAATCGGCGTAGGTGCGATACTTGGACTTTTGAGCTTTACCAAAGCCTTAAAATGGATTTTTCAGCGTTATTACAGCGTAACCATAGCCCTTCTAACCGGTTTTCTCTTGGGCTCTTTGAATAAGTTGTGGCCTTGGAAAGAAGTATTGACCTCTTTTGTCAAGCACCCTGGCACGCTCAAAGAAGAAATAGTTCCTTTAACGGTCCAGAATTTACCACCCAATGAGCATTCTGTTGCAGCTCTGCTCTTTGCCATCTTTGGTGCAGTAGTCGTTCTTGGCTTAGAATGGGCAGGAAACAAGAGATAGAGAATGTTGAAGTTAGGTCTAATTGGAAATCCTATCGGGCACAGTCTGAGTCCCATCATTTTTCGTAATTTTTTCCATCAGGAAAACATCGATGCTTCGTACGACCTTTTCGAAATGGAAAAACTACCCATTGAGGGAATCAAAGCATTCATGCAATCGGAAGATTTAATTGGGATCAATATTACTATACCCTATAAACTTGCTGTTTTAGAACAATGTGATCGCCTGCATGAAAGTGCCAAAAGGATTGGAGCGGTAAACACAATAACCCTTGAAGATGGAAAACTCATTGGCTACAACACGGATTACTTTGGCATTAAAACAAGCCTAGAGCGATTAGGAAATGTGCCTAATCATGCTTTAATCTTTGGTAATGGAGGAGCATCTAAGGCGGTACAAAGTGTTCTTGAAGATTTCGGAATTCTATATTCCGTTGTTTCTCGAGATGACTCCAATCTGAATTATAATAATCTGACGGCAAAAGTGGCAAGAGAGTCCAAGTGGTGGATCAATACTACTCCTGTTGGTAGTATCGGTAATTCGGAAGATCTTTTACCACTTCCTTACGCCGTTTTAAATGAAGAATTCGCCATATTTGACCTTGTCTATAGTCCAGTGGTCACACCACTAATGCAATTAGGCATTTTAGCGAAATCCACCGTTATTGGAGGAGAATTAATGTTAAATGAGCAAGCGAAAAAAGCATGGCTGTTGTTCCATGCCGCTTACTACAAAAAAATGTAGATGATGAACCAGGAAGAATTGGACCCGAAAGAAGTGAATCCAATACAAAAAGAATCCCAAACGAATGATAATCAGAACGATGACTCTAAAATCGAAATTGTTAAGACCGTAGAAGCTGAGGAGGATCATGAGGAGCCAAAACAAGAAAAATTGGCTATTCCTGATGTTGATGCGCTGTCTATAGACGAGTGTATTGCACTGATAAAGGAACACGTGGGACAATACAGCCCTGAGCGAATCAAAGGCATTGTGGAAAGTGCTCGCTCAAGAGTTCTACGCGAATTAAACGCAGAACGTGACGAGAATAAAGCAGCCTACCTAGAAGAAGGAGGAAATATCATTGACTTTGAATTCGATCAACCAAAGCGAAAAGAGCTTGGTGCGATTTATGGCCAGTATAGAGATCAATTGCGTAAGTTCTACGCAGATCTTGAAGCGGAATTAGAGCGCAATCTGAAGGTGAAGCTTGAAATCATCGAGGAAATCAAAGGATTACCTATGATGGAAGGAAGTGCCAAAGAGAAGTACGAAAAATTCAAAGCCTTGCGTGAAACTTGGAATTCCACTGGATTGGTACCCAAAGCTGAAGCACGTACGGTATGGGCCAATTACAACCACCACGTAGATAACTTCTTTGATTTTCTTCGTCTGGCGTACGATCTGATCGATCGTGATTACCAAAACAATCTGAGTGAGAAGATTGCGATGATTGAGGAGTTAGAGACCCTTGCTCAAGGCGAAGTAAATACTGCTCTTTTCAAATCGCTTCAAAAAGCCCACAGCCGCTGGAAAAAAATCGGTCCAGTTCCGCGTGAAAAGAAGGATGAAATTTGGGATCGATTTAAAGCCGTAACTGCGGTTATCCACGAGAAGAGAGATGCTTTTAACGAAGCATTGAAAGCTGTCAATGAAGAGAAAATCAACGCCAAGCGTGCTATTGTTGCTAAGATCGTTGCCTTAAACGAGCAGCCTTCTCAAAAACATAGCGGATGGCAAAAGGCCAGTAAAGCACTAGAAGAACTTCGTGGAGATTTTAAAAAAGTGGGCTTTGTACGCAGTGAGGAAAACGACCAAGTATGGGAGGAGTACAAAGCGGCTCAGCGCGAATTCAACCAATTGAAAAACGCCTTCTATAAAGAAGAAAAGAAAAAACAACGCGAAAACTTAGAAGCTAAAAAAGCACTGGTCGATCTTGCTGAAAGTCTAAAGGACAATGATGATTTTGCAGAGACTTCTCGTGCACTGAAGAAAGCCCAAGCAGATTGGAAAAAAACGGGGTATGTACCTAAAAAAGAAGGCGATGCTCTGTGGGAAGCTTTCCGTGGAGCCTGCAACCACTTCTTTGATCGCATGAATGGACAACGCAAGGCAAAAGAGGAGAAATTCTCTGCAGCCTTGAAAGCTAAAGAGGCGAAACTTCAGGAATTGAAATCTATGGAGATTACCAGTGTAGAAGCTGCCACAGCGATTAGCGAAGAATGGTCTTCATTGGGAGGTGGTAATAAAAAAACAGAGGACGCTTTCAATAAGCTCCTCGAAGAAAAGCTATCTGGTTTAGGTTTAAGTAAGAATGATCTTGAACGTACACTATTCGAAGCTCGTATCAAAGCACTTGTAGAGGCGGATGATCAAAACGGTTTGCGTCAGGAGCGCGGATGGTTGCGTGATCAAATGGATCAGGCAAAAAAAGAATTGAACCAGTTAGAAACCAATATTGCGTTTTTCTCAAGTTCAAAAGGCAACCCATTACTGGATGCTGCAAAAGCGAATATTGATGCGGTAAAAGCACGTGTTGAGCATTTGACCTCATTGAGAAAATTATTCAATAGCTTACTGAAATAATACAGAATGAACTTCAAAATCAAAGCCCCATTTTCGCCGATGGGAGATCAACCTACGGCGATAAACGACCTTGTCGAAGGCTTAGATTCTGGAGTTCGTGACCAAGTGCTGCTTGGGGTCACGGGATCGGGTAAGACCTTCACAGTGGCCAATGTAATTGAACGAACTCAACGTCCGACACTGATTCTATGTCACAATAAAACGTTGGCGGCACAACTCTATGGGGAAATGAAGGAATTCTTCCCTGATAATGCCGTGGAGTATTTCGTCTCTTACTACGATTATTATCAACCCGAGGCTTATGTGCCAAGCTCGGGGTTATACATCGAGAAGGACCTCAGTATCAATGATGAGATAGAAAAATTGCGTCTGAGCACCACCTCTTCCCTACTCTCTGGTAGACGTGACGTGATTGTCGTCGCATCTGTGAGTTGCTTATACGGTATGGGAAACCCAGAGGCCTTTAATGCATCTGTGGTAAATCTTCGCGTAGGCGACATGATCTCGAGACAGGCGCTTTTGCACCAATTCGTAAATGCGCTTTATGCTAGAACTACCGCTGATTTCAAACGTGGTTCGTTTCGCGTAAAAGGAGATACGGTAGATATTTTCCCTGCGTATGCCGAAACCTATTTCAGAATTAGCTTTTGGGGAGACGAGGTTGAGAGCATCGAACACATGGATCCTATTAGTGGACAACGCATTGAGCAAATGAGTGAAATGCGCCTGTTTCCTGCCAATCTTTTTGTGACCGAAAAAGATCAACTTCAACGAGCAATTCATCAAATTCAAGATGATTTGATGTCACAGGTAGATTATTTCAGAGGTGTTGCTCGACCATTAGAAGCTAAACGTTTGGAAGAGCGCACCAATTTCGATCTTGAAATGATTCGCGAGCTAGGCTATTGTTCTGGAATTGAGAATTATAGCCGTTATTTAGACGGACGCGAGCCAGGGGTACGCCCCTTTTGTCTGCTCGATTATTTCCCTGACGATTTCTTGACCGTGATCGATGAGAGTCACGTGACATTGCCTCAAGTTCGCGCGATGTATGGCGGAGACCGCTCAAGAAAAGAAAACCTGGTGGAATATGGGTTCCGCCTGCCTGCAGCAATGGACAATCGTCCATTAAAGTTTGATGAATTCGAGCAAATACGAGGTCAAGTCTTGTTCGTTAGTGCTACACCGGCAGAATTCGAGCTAGAACTCAGTGGTGGAGTATATGCAGAACAGGTCATTCGACCGACAGGTCTACTCGACCCTTTGATTGAAGTTCGACCTTCCGAAAATCAAGTCGACGATTTAATGGAGGAAATACATAAACGTGTCGAGATTGACGAAAGGGTTCTAGTCACCACGCTCACTAAACGCATGGCTGAGGAGCTCACAAAGTACTTCACACGTTATGATATCAGGTGTCGTTACATACACAGTGATGTCGATACTCTTGAAAGAGTCGAGATCATGCGAGACTTGCGCTTAGGCGTTTTCGATGTTTTGATCGGAGTCAACCTGCTTCGTGAAGGATTGGATTTTCCAGAAGTAAGTCTTGTGGCTATACTTGATGCCGATAAAGAAGGATTTCTCAGAAGTGAGCGATCATTGGTGCAAACTATTGGACGTGCTGCCAGAAACGTCAATGGGTTAGCCATCTTGTACGCCGATAAAATTACCGATAGCATGCAACGTACGATTGAGGAGACGGATCGTCGCAGAACGAAGCAAGATCAGTACAACAAGGCGCACGGCTTAGCACCAACGGCCTTGCGCAGAAGCAGAGAAGAAATCTTAGCGAAGTCCAGTGCGGTCCAACGCAATGTTGAATATGAGGTGAGCAAAGTCAATCTCAAGGCGGCGGAAAAGGCGATGAACTATACCACTCCGGAAGATCTTGAAAGCAGTATTCGCAAAGTGCGTAAGGATATGGAAAACGCAGCAAAGAGCATGGACTTCATCGAAGCTGCACGACTACGAGATGTTTTAATCGAACTTGAGAGTAAACGAGAAAAGCGCTAGAGCTGACCTAGACAAGAGTTACAAGTAATGTGCTACTCCTAGCGCTACCGTCCAAACTGCATGTCCGTCGAATCGTTTGTCTAAATAAACAGTTGGCGTCCACTCCCAACGGTCATTCATTGGAACTTCTCCTTCTATACCTATACGGAACAGTGATTTAAGATGACCTTGCTCACGAGTCACCCCTGGTCCAGCTCCGAGTAGAATATTGTCATTGAGTCGGTAGAACACGTCAATCGTACTTACAAAAGGGGTTTGTAATTCCACCTTTTCTCCGCTCGCGGTTTCGATCAAATACGTTTCTAACTCAACGTCGTTGTGCCAGCCCAATGACCAATGCTTACTAATGTGGACATCAAAATCTATTCCCCATGTAGGGATAAAATGTATTCCGGGTCCTTCCACGTCTTGCACCATTCCATGGCCCAATAAAACAGCCGTCCGCAAGAAATGCCTGTGGTGATGGGGATCCGAAGATTCATGTGGCAATTCAACTTGTGACCAAGCTAAACGAGAAAAGAGCAGGAATACAATGGTTAACTTTTTCAAAATGCGAATGTTTTCGCAAAACTGCAGTATCTTCCTTCAACCTAACATAACTTTTATCACGCATGCTCATTATCGCGGTTCTCCTCGGAGTCTTTTTTTTCGCTATCGCTTTTATCGTAAACTCAAAAAATGCAGATACGCTGTTAAGTGGATACAACACGATGAGTGACCAAGAGAAAGCGGAGTTTCCATTAGATGATTATTTAAAGGCTTTTAAAGCATTTCATATCCGATTTGGAGTCCTATTCACAGTTGCTTCTGTGGTTTTATGGTTTTTCAACCCGGAATGGCTCGGATACCATATGGGAATCACACCCATCGTAGCATATCTCTTTTTCATGTATCGCACAAAAAGCTTCACACAAACGAAAACTAACAAGCGCTTGTACCTGTTGGGAACTAGCGTGCTAGTGGCTGTATTGCTGGGTGTCATCGGTTTGTTTTATTGGTCCGAGAGTGATTCCGATGCATTCATTTCCGATAGAGGCTTAGAAGTCACAGGAGCCTATGGAATTATTATTCCCTTGGAAGAAATCGATTCTATTGCCTTATTAGATGAATTGCCTGAAATACGCACGCGCATACATGGCATCTCCACCGGAACCGTCTCCAAAGGAAAATATAAGGGTGAGGCGAGTGACATACGCTACCATTTAATAGTGGAGCACCCTACGGATCTGATTTTATACATCAGACGGAAAAAAGGTATCCCTGTCTTTATAGCCCTCGATGGAGTAAGTGAAATGCAATTGTTTGCGCAGTTACAAGAGGATCTAGACCAATTATAGTTTGATCCCTTTTTCATTGCCTTTGAGATATACCTCGAAAAAGTTTCTAGCGAAACCTATGCCGTAACCGAAATTCATGGTGTTTGTGGTCTTTATGGCAAGCAACGCAACCTGTAAACCTTCTTTTTTTAAGGCTGTTAGAAACACTAAAAGCATATAGGCTACATAAAGGCTGAAAGGAAACGCTAAATAGCTGCTGTTCAACACGAAAGCAACAGGGAATAACAACGAGCTGGTGTAGCGATAGACGGTAAATACCAAGGGAAACAGATGCGTCAATTTTAAATTCCCTGGATGTGCTTTTGCGAGTAAGGGGCGTGCAGCTCCAAAGCGAAAGACTTGGCGACGAAACTGCTGAATGGAAGTACGTCTTTTGTGGTATACATAAGCACCTGGGATGAAAGCACCCTTTATGCCTTCCTTCTGCAATCTTAAACTAAGTTCTACATCTTCACCGCAAACGAACCGCTCGTTGTACCCGCCAACTTTACGGAACAAATCAGCACAAATACCCATGTTAAAACCCCTCGGCTGGTAACTCGTTACGCTCTTAGTACCACCACGAATACCACCTGTGGTGAGAAACGAAGTCATAGAGAAGCTAATCGCCTTTTGTAAATCAGAGAAGTCCGTAGATGCCGCATCGGGGCCACCAAAGAGCTTTGTATCGGGATTTGCTTCCAAATAGCTATCGACGGCTTTCAAGTAGCCTGAAGGGATGATGCAGTCGGAGTCCAGAAAAATAAAATACGTAGCCTCGGACAACTCTGCAGCTCGGTTTCGGGCATTGGATACAGGCAAGAACTCTTCGTAGTAGATTCGAAGAGGCAACTTATCTTTGTAAGGATACAATTCTGGGCGAAGCGTATCTTCAGGTGTACCATCACCGAGAATCACCTCGAAACCTGAAGTAGGATAATCGAGCTGCTGTAAACTCTCTAAAAATTCAGTAACCTCTTCCGGACGATTAAATGTCGGACTGATTAATGCGTATTTGGGTTGACTCATCCTTAATCCAAACCAATGGTTTCATCTATGGTGTAATCGTGCTTCTTGGTACTTTCACGCAGAAGTAATTCTGCAATGAAGCCGACAGCAAATAATTGTATCCCAAGAATGGTCAAAGTGAGTAAAATGTAGAAGAGCGGATTCTCTGTAATCAAACGCGCATCGATGCCTTGGCTGAGCGCGTACAATTTGGATCCGCCTAGGTACGCCAAAAGAATTACCGATAAGACGAACATTAAAGAACCTGCTGCCCCAAAGAAGTGCATAGGACGTCGTCCAAATTTACCCATAATCGCAAGGGTGCCGAGATCTAGAAAACCGTTCACGAATCGGTCCAACCCAAATTTCGTAGTTCCGTATTTCCGAGCCTGGTGTTCCACCACCTTCTCTCCTATTCGGGTAAACCCTTTGTTTTTTGCTAAAAACGGAATATAGCGATGCATCTCGCCATAGACTTCGATGTTATGTACCACTTCTAATCTGTAGGCTTTCAGTCCACAATTAAAATCGTTCAATTTGATCTTTGAAATCTTGCGAGTTGCAGCATTGAAGAGCTTTGTTGGCAACGTCTTAGTGATGGGATCGTAGCGTTTCTGCTTCCATCCAGATACAAGATCGAACCCCTCTTCAATAATCATTCTACGCAATTCAGGGATTTCTTCTGGTGAATCTTGTAAATCCGCATCCATTGTAATGACTACATCGCCACTTGCTGCTTTGAATCCTTGATTTAACCCAGCACTCTTGCCTTGATTACGTCGGAACGAAATGGCCTTAACATTTGGATTTTCGGTGCTGAGCTGTTGGATGACTTTCCAACTATTGTCCGTTGAGCCGTCGTTGACAAAGATGATTTCGTAACTGTACCCTTCACGGTCCATGACGCGTGCGATCCATTCGGTCAATTCCGGTAAACTCTCGTCTTCATTATACAATGGTACGACAATACTCAGATCCAGTGTACTCATGCTCCTTCTCGCTCTTTAATTTCGTTCGTTTTGCTCGCTCTATTCTTGACCCATTTTAAATCTGCCCCTCTGGATTGTCTTTTTTCATCGCCGCAGCAACGATCAAACTAACCACAAGGTAGTAGATGCTCATGAAAACCATGCCCATCATTTGTGCGCGAAATCCCAATTGATCGCGCTCTTTTAATTGGTCAATAGCTTCCGCCATTTGTTCCTCTGTAGCATTCATACGCTCTAAGAAACCCATGGTGAATTCGATGGACTTCTCTTCCATTAAAGCTTTGAAATCCGGGTCGATGACGTTGTACATCAATGCATTAAACAAAACGACAATAGCGGTACCTAAAATCAGTCCGATGGCAGAGATGCCTAAAGCTGATTTGTAGGAAATAAAGCCTCCCAACTGCTTCTTTCCTTGCGCCACTGCATAAATTGCAAGACCGATAGGAAGCAACCACTGGTACACAACGCTGATCCAAATATGATCAAACAAGAAAGTCGGATCCCCGATATAGGTCCACAAGAACATGATTAGACCTAGGGCTACGATGATGAAACCGAGTTGTTTACCCTGAGTTTTCATGATTTGAATTTCGCTATGCATGGCTTTGATTTTTTAGGGTTTCGGAGTATTAGTGTAGCACAAATATAGTCGAATGACGGGGATTAAAAATTGTTAAAATTTATTGGCGCTACCGGTTTTGTTCTTTTAACTTTGCAGCGGGCAAGTCTTACACAACCAGCTCCTGATGAATCCCCCAGGGCGGGAACGCAGCAAGGGTAATTGGTCGTAGCGGTGTGATGTAAGTAGCTTGCCCTTTTTTGTGCCCAAAAGTTTGCAGAAAGATGTACTTTTGCCACGCACAATAATCTCAATTCAGCAATACATGAAATTTTTCATTGACACGGCTAACTTGGCCCAAATCAAAGAAGCTCAAGACCTCGGTGTTCTTGACGGAGTAACCACGAACCCGTCTTTGATGGCTAAAGAAGGGATCAGCGGTGAACAAAACGTTTTGAATCATTACAAAGCAATCTGTGAGATTGTCGATGGTGATGTCAGCGCAGAAGTGATCTCGACAGACTTCGAAGGCATGGTCCGCGAAGGAGAAGCTCTAGCAGCCCTTGACGAGAAAATCGTTGTAAAAATTCCTATGGTAAAGGATGGCGTTAAGGCGTTAAAGTACTTCTCTGATAAAGGAATCAAAACGAACTGTACTTTAATCTTCTCCGCAGGCCAAGCACTATTAGCGGCAAAAGCTGGGGCTACATATGTGAGTCCTTTTATTGGTCGTTTAGACGATATCAGCACGGACGGTCTTGGATTGATCGAAACCATCCGCGTAATTTTTGATAATTACGGGTTTGCAACAGAAATCCTAGCGGCTTCTGTACGTCACCCAATGCACATTATTGACTGTGCACAAATTGGTGCTGATGTTATGACAGGTCCATTGAGCGCTATCGAAGCATTGCTTAAACACCCACTTACTGATATTGGTTTGGCTAAATTCCTCGAAGATCACGCTAAAGCAAACAGCTAAGTCGAAATACAATCATTAGATTTTACAAAAGCCTCGCACTTTGCGGGGCTTTTTTTTATCTTCACTAGTACTCACTGACAATACGATTATGGTTTATTCAATTTTCCCAGAGAGCATCAATCAAAAGACGCTGCAAGAATGCGTGGAAAGGTTTGAACGCGGAGAAGTGGCGATTATCCCGACCGATAGTGTTTATGCCATTGCGGGTGATTTCCAGCATCCCGAAGCCTTAAGAAAATTGGCGTTGATCAAAGGTGAAAAGGTCAAAGAAGCTGAGTTTTCATTCTTGTTTACGGATCTTAGTCAGGTTGCGGAATACACTCAAAGCATTGACGGACCTACTTTCAAACTATTGAAGAAATGTTTACCTGGCCCCTACACCATGGTACTCGAAGCGAATATTAATTTGGCCAAAAAACTAGGGCAAAAGCGTAAGACGATAGGTATCAGAATTCCGGACAATCCGATCGTTCAAGCACTTTGTGAGCAACTTGGACGTCCTTTAGCGTCCGCCTCTTTACATCATGACGATGAAGTCTTGCAATACCCCACTGATCCTGATGAAATCGTCGCTCAATACGCAGAAAAAGCCGACTTCATGATTGACGGTGGCTGGGGTGATAATATTCCTTCTACCGTTATTGATCTGAGTACGGATGCGCCTGTTCTCATTCGAGCGGGAAAAGGAGATCCTGATGTGATTTAAGCTTTAGTTCTAAAGCCTTTCGGTCTACTTTACCCGAATCTAATTGCGGAAGTTGATCCATCACTAACCCCCATTTCGGCTTTATGGTAAACCAATGGTCCTTCACTCTTGTCCAACCATCGACCATTTTCCTTTGGGGGAAGACGAGTACTGGGATTTGACCGAACTTTTCATCTGGTATCGGAACTACATGGGCCTCAACGCCCCTTTTTTCAAGCCAATGCTCACATGCTGTAGGGTGAATTTTAACGCCGCCAGCATTGATCACCCACCCTGCTCTCCCCAAATAAGTGAAGTGCTTTTCATCGTGAACCTCTACCACATCCTCGGTAAGCAAATCATCGATTCCTAGATGCGGCACTGAAAGAGTTAAACACCCTGTAGCGTCTGTGGTACATCTAGTGGATGCTAAAGCTTCATACACCGACTCTCCTAAACGACGTAATGCTATATGAGAGGCCGTTTCAGTCATACCATAACCGACATAGACTTGAAATTCTTCCGTCGCAATATCCACTTTTGCGGGGACCGGGGCCCCTCCTAATAGAACGATTCCCTTGAATCCGCTCCATGTACCGGCCTCTTGCATCGCCAGGTATTGCGATGGGGTAAGTGGAATGAAGTCAATATCACCTGGTAGCTCCGGACATATCTTTGGTTCCTGAAGCACTAGGTGTAACCCTCCGATACAAGCCCGCAATACCATCATTGCTCCACCGACATATTGCGCCGGTAGTGCCAAACATACTCGGCTACCCATACCTAAGTTAAAATATTGGAGCGTAGCGGATGCTGAAGCCTCCAAAAGTGCTCTGGGATGTTCAATTGTTTTCGGCGTCCCTGTTGAACCGCTAGTTTGAAATGAATATGAAGGTTGATCGTTCAAACAGAAGGCAACCATGCGTTGAATGGAGCATATCCATTGTTTATCCGATGGGATGCTCAGAAACTGCTCAGGGGTAAAACAGAGCTCGTCTAAAAAAAATTGAGTTGCAGGGTGAATCATCACTTCTTAGGTATAGTTTTTGTTTATTGCAAGACCAATTATGAAGACTTCAAAAACGCTGTTAATATACGCTTTGATGTGCTGTTTGCCGATGCTCATTCTCGCAAGCAACACTTCTGAGAGCTCCTATGTTTGGGTGACGGTAAAAAATGCCTCGACGGAAAAGCCTATAGAAGGTGTCAGTCTCACTATTGACGATAGCTTTATTGGAATTACAGGACCTTTAGGAAAGGTACGCGTGCCAGTAAAAGAATCCACCTCTTGGATTGGTTTTTACCACACTAGTTTCGCTCCAAAGACGTATTCTTTCAAACAACTCTCTCGGATCAATTTCGAAGTGTACTTGGAAGAAAGCGTACTGAATATTCAAGAAGTCGTGATTAAAGCCAATCGAATTGAGCAAAATTTCCAAAAAACTGCTCAAGAGGTCCGAACGATATCCGCCAAGAAAATGTCCAATCAATTTCAAGCCAACACTGCGGATGCCCTTGGACTCGATCCTAATGTTTTTATCCAAAAGAGTCAATCCGGTGGAGGTTCGCCCATGATTCGAGGTATGAGTACTTCGCGAGTGCTTTTACTCGTGGATGGCATTCGAATGAACAATGCCATTTTCCGCGCCGGTAATGTTCACAACGTGATCAGCATTGACTCTGAAACCATTTCTGATTTGGAGATTAGCCTTGGACCAGGTAGTGTGTTGCACGGTTCAGATGCCATGGGAGGTGTGATGCACATCAACACCTATGGAGCACATTATGGTGATAGTAGTGAAGTGCTGCAAAGTTTAGTTTTCAGCTTGGCCACCCAATCCGCTCAATTGACCCGTAGACCCAACTTCAGACTGAATTACGGTGGTTCAAATTGGGCAGGAATGACCTCTTTGACCTATTCCCAATTCAGCGATGTACGCATGGGAAAAAGAGTATTACCAGGAACTCCAAAAGGAGATTTAGAGAACATGAAGTTCATGTGCAGCCCCCTCACCTTCGGCTCACTTGATACCTTAGTGAAAGCCAGCGATCCATATCTTCAGGAAAACACGGGGTACGAACAACGCAATTTCACACAGAAGTTCAAATTTAGGATTACGGATAGAACCGAACTCAAAATTGGCCAATACGCCAGTATATCCAGTGCTATCAATCGCTACGACAGGTACATTCAAACGAGTAATGGATTACCGAAATACGCGAAATGGGAATACGGTCCTCAAATGTGGTTCATGAGTTTCGCAGCTCTTGAAAATAGAAACAGTACCCTGCTTACAGACGGCTACTCTATAAGTTTTTCAGGCCAATTTTATAATGAAAGTAGGAATGTAAGGAAGTACAATAACATGATTGCACGTACGCAAGAAGAACGTGTGAGCATTGGGCAAATTTCATTTGACGCTAATAAGCATCTATCTAATACGGTACATCTCACCTATGGGGCTGAGGCATTAAGAAACCTAGTAAATAGTAACGCATATTATTACAATCATCTCAACCAAGCGGATACTTGGGACGCTCAATCGCGCTATGCCGATGGGAGCATTTGGAGCAGTGCTTCTGTATTTGCGAATGCTAATGTGGATTTAAATTCTACTTTGGCCCTCTCCGTTGGATCCCGTCTCAATGGGATCTCCATGTTCACTCCTATTCGATTTGGAAATATTCAAGAAGATGTTACCTTAAATTTCCTTGCACCCAGCGGATCAATGGGGTTGACCTATTACAAACCTACTTTTAAATATTTCCTGAACCTCAGCACTGGATTTAGAGCTCCGAATGTGGACGATGCTTCAAAGGTTTTTGATTCACAACCCGGCGCTGTTATTATTCCAAATACCAACCTTAGTGAAGAACGCCTGTACAGCGCAGAGATTGGTATGAAACAACGCATCAACAAATGGATGGCCTTTGACGGAAGCTTTTACTACAGCTATCTAGATAACGCCATGCTTCGCGCGCCGATGACATTAAATGGCGATGATAGCATTTTCTATGAGGGCGAATATTCACAAGTGCTTGCTGTTCAAAATTTAGATTATGCTTGGATTTGGGGGTACCAATTCGGACTAAGAACTGAGATAAACACGCATTTCTCATGGACTGGACACCTTTCACATCCCTTTGGAAGAGATAGTCAAGGAGAGCGACTTAGACACGTTCACCCATTAAACGTCACCTCACAATTCGTGTATAAACGCAAAAAATGGAGAGCCAACCTGGTCGGAAGATATAACGCCGAGGTGGATGCGCAGGACATGCCTTTGAGCGAAGTTGCAAAGTCACATATCTACGCACAAAACAGCGATAACGAACCTTACAGCCCTTACTGGTATACCTTCGACGCACATGCAAGTTATGTCTACAACAAGAACATTGTAGTACGATTTGGAATAGACAACATCATGGACGTACAGTACCGTCCATATTCGAGCGGAATTGCTGCCTCAGGTCGATCCCTATTTATCGGATTGAAGGGTTCTATTTAAAACCCAACGGACTTAAGTCCCATGATTCCCCATCTTTGCGAATGGTGAGTTCGCCTCCATAAACATGCAAAGGAGCCGGTATGTTGTTGGTATATAAACTGCCTGTTCCTAAACCCTGTGGGATTGGATTCTCTTGGATATACGCCCATTGTGCAATGGCGTTTAAACCCAGGTTACTTTCTAAGGCGGACGTTGCCCACCAACCTATGCCGCGCTCTTGTGCTAAAGAAATCCACTCCTCACTTCCTTTCCAGCCTCCAATAAAACTTGGTTTAAGAATGATGTATTCCGGCATGATTTGATCGAGCAATTTGATCTTATCCTCTTTGTGGAACACACCAATCAAACTCTCATCCAACGCAATCGGAATATGCATCCTTTGAGCTGCAGATTGAAGCTCAGTATGCGCTTTCGCAGGCAATGGCTGCTCTATACTGTGCACGCCAATCTCCTTTAAAAAAGCGCTTACCGTGATGGCTTGATCTAATCCAAAAGCGCCGTTCGCATCTACCCGAATCTCAAGCTCCTTCGTGTTGAAACGGTCCCGGATATATTTCAATAGATCTCGCTCACTTTCCCAGGAAATGGCTCCAACTTTCATTTTCAGCGTAGTAAAGCCTTCAGAAAGTCGCTTCGAGATCTGATCCATCATAAAATCACGATCCCCCATCCAGATCAGCCCATTGATCTTTTGGGGCGCTTGATCAGATGTAAATGGCGAAGAAAAGTGCTCAAATCCATTGGCAAGATGACTGAACGCCTGTTCCAATGCAAACTGTATACTTGGAAAGCGCCAATTCAACGCATACAACTCTTCTAAACCAAGAGCTATATTTTGGGTCGTCCATCGGATCTGATCTTCCAACTCCGGGACATCATCACAAGACAGCCCTTGAAGCACACCGACCTCTCCGAAACCTTCACGGCCCGAGTCTTGGATACGAATAAAGTAACTAAGCTTCTGGTGTAAGACTCCTCGTGAAGTACCACTAGGCTGTTTGAATTCTAAAAGATACGGTTGGTAATCTGCTTGTATCATAAGTTGATGCTAATTGCGGTGACCAAACAATACAACAATGTTACCAGTGCAGTTGGTTTTAACAAACCGTCTAATTTTTCAGCATCGGTGGCTTTGGAAAATCTTCTTAGGATGAAACGAAGGGCAATTAAGAAAATCAAGAAACCCCAAATAGCGAAAGTCTCAGAGGTCTTCAATGCCACGTAAAAGCTAAAAATCAAGGCGAAAATCTGTGATAGTGCAATCAGTACTTTAAAATAACCTCGTCCCCATCCATGACCAAATCTTACCACGAGTGTTTGCTTGCCGTTGGCCAAATCCCCATCTCTGTCTCGAAGATTATTCAGGGTCAATACTGCCGCACTCATGGCTCCTGCTACAGTGGCGGGGAGAAGATCTATAGCAAAAAAAGAAGAGGTGAATAAAGCTGAACTTCCTAAAACTCCCGTGTAGCCGAAAAAAAGAAATACAAAGAGGTCTCCCCCTCCCCAATAAGCATAAGGATTACTACCCAATGTATATGATCTTGCCGACCAAATCGCAAGCACATGTAACACCATAAATACCGCAATCACTGCCGCATTTGAAAAAGCTAAAAAAATGAGTGATGATCCGAAAACCAGCGCTAATAAGGTGAACAATAACACTGCATTTTTCATCGAGGCTATGGAGATTGCTCCGGATGCGACAGCACGCTGCTCCCCTTGACGTTGGTTATCTGTTCCTCGTACACCATCTCCCAAATCATTCGCATAATTGGATAAGACCTGATAGGAGAAGCTCGTTAGAACGGCTAATAGAAAAACGGAGTGATCAAAAGATCCCGGCACGTGAAAATTAGCAACACCCGCTCCTAGGGCAATAACCGCAAAGGCTAAAGGCAAAGTTCTTAGGCGTGCCGCCGAAATCCAAGTTTGAATCTGAAAGGTAGAGGACGCTGTGGTCTTATTCATTGAGTATCTTGACCCATAACTCTACTTCCTTGCCATTTTGTTCTGGGGTAAGATCTTTCTTAGAAATTTCTACTCGCTTGTTGAAGTGCTTTGCAGAACCCTTAATCATACCAATTCCAAAATCTGACATGGCGCGTTCACTTTCATAAATCATCTTGAGATTGTTCTCATCGATTCTTTCGTAAGTAAACGATGGCAGCGAAGCGTCTGGGAATTGTTGGTTAACATGTACATGCACGTGATCCTCTAGCGACTGTAAAAACCCAATTAAATCAATACCGTCACCTAGATATTTCGCGTATGATTCTGCTAAAATACTGAATAAGTACTCACCATAGTGCTCCAAAACAAGATGAACAGGAACTTCCGTGTGAATATGTGTCTGTGCTACGACTTCACTCAGAGATGTGAAGGGATAGGTCTCCATCGCATCATAGCTTTCCCGATCTCCTGAGTTCGCGTCTCGGAGGATGAAGTCCTTTAATTCTGCTCCATGTGATTCGACTAGAAAATCTATATATGTTTGGAATATAAGCCCCTTCATTTATGTTTATCCATTGGTTATTTCCCAAAATTCACCAATTTGATTTGATGACAGGACTTAGGAACGCTTTCGCGCCTGCGATTTACTTATAAGTTCAAATGGAGAAATCCTTGTAAATTAGGACATCAGTTTTTTTGCAACATCTGCATTAGGCGCCAATTTCGTATCGGCGTCAATAATCGTGCATCCCTTAGCACTGTGAAGGGATTTTTTCAGCTCTCCAAAATTGGACACGGACTGGTAGTTCACTCCAAAAGCGATAGCGATACCCTGGAGATTGACCTGAATTGGGTTCGAGAAGACTTTCTGTGTACCGCGATCCGCTTTTTGAGCGCCTGGCAACCAGTCAAAAATCGCTCCTACCCCATTGTTCAATACCACGACTGTAAGATTTTCGGGTAATGATGGAACATTCAGCGCATTCGAGTCGTAGATGAAACTTTGATCCCCTATCAAGCACCAATGACGTTTACTCGGGGCCGCTAAAGCTGCTCCTACTGCTGTACTCAGACTACCATCAATTCCCGCAATTCCTCGATTACTCAAAACATTTAATCTGCGTGGGAAAAATTCAAAATATCTCACTGCGGTACTGTTCCCTAAGTGGAGTACTTCATCGGGATGTATGGCATCAAAAAGCTGCTTAGCAACCGCTGCATCACTCCAAGGAAGAGGGTCTTCAAGTGGCTGCTTTTTTTCGATTTCAGGCTGTAACGGTTGGATCCATTGAACTAGCCTTTCGAAGGCTACTACATTCGTTTTTATATGTAAAAAAAATGGTGCATCCAAAACTTCCCAAGACTGATAAGGGTCCCAATGAATGTGCTGTTTAACCCCAATGGATCTTAGATGGAATTTTGGGTGTTTGTTTACCCATTGTCCACCAATGCTGAGTACCACACTCGGTGAATACGCTAAAACCTGATTCATTGAACGGGTCATTGGATGATCCAAAAGACCGGAAGTTGGATCCGCGAAAACAGGTACCCTCCAATCTTCCAGGGATAAGATTTTGCGCAGAACTAGGCTTTGCTGTGGTGATAATTGTCCGATGAGCACAGCTGTTTCCGCTCCTGTATGAAGCAATTGCTCGAGCACTTCCCATGGAATAGATTCCATAGGCGCCAATTCCTTTGCCTGAAAAGACTTCTTCGGGTAATGGGCTACAGTCTCATATAAAGGCTCTTGTAAGGCGCAATTGATATGGACGGGGAAGTGTTCAATTATTGAGTCATTTAAGGATTGGAAAACACTTTCGAATGCTTCCTCAGGAGTTTGCTCGTCTATATGAACACTAGCACCAATGTGTGGTGTATAAAAATCAGGTTGAACACAGGTTTGCCCCTCCCCTTTGAGAATGCGGTTTGCGGGACGATCTGCAGAAACTACAATCAAAGGTAATCGACTGTGAAAAGCCTCGAGTACGGACGGGTGATAATTGGCTAAAGCACTTCCTGATGTACAACAAACTGCTACAGGCCTCGCCTGTTCTTGGATATAGCCAAGTGCGAGAAATGCAGCCGATCGCTCGTCTAGAATCGTGATTACCTCTAGTTCCTCTCGGGCCACAGCGGCCATAACCAGTGGCGCGTTTCTACTTCCGGGTGAGCAAATGATCGTTTTGACCCCCAAACTTAGGAGTATATCAATGGTCCAATTTGCTATCGGTTTGTTTGAAGTCATTTTTTGCAGAGCAGGTCCTTTAGCGCAGCCATTTTGTGCTGCGTCTCTTTCCACTCATCCAAAGGTACACTGTCTTTGGTGATTCCTCCCCCGGCAAAGAAACGAACTCCATTGTTGTACCACTTCATCGTTCGTAGCAATACAGAAGCTGTCGGCTGATCGCCCAAAATTGCCAGATACCCTGTGTAGAGTTGACGGTCGTATTGCTCTAATCCTTCGATAAGCTCTTTCGCCCTCATTGTAGGTGTACCACAAACTGCAGGAGTTGGGTGCAAATCTTCTAATACAGCCGCAAAATCGAGCTCCGGCTCCCCTACTTCCAACCAAGTCTGTACATGTTCAACAGGACCAGCAGTGCGTGTCTGTGGAGCGGACACCACTACTTCTGGCACATACTTTTTTAGGGTAGCCTGAATTTCATCGGTTACAAAACGCTGTTCCTCGAGCTCTTTATGCCCCCATGAGGTGCTTCCTTTTAAACGAGTTCCCGCCAGTGACATGGAGCGGTAACCCTGGTCTGTTTTCTCCAACAAAATTTCCGGGGTGGCTCCCATCCAATCGCCCAGTTCTGGGTGAGAGAATGCGAAAACAGTGCAATCAGAGTAGTTCCTTTCAAGAGCACTAAAGGTGGCTTCAGGACTTAGGTTTGGCATGCTGAAATAGCTGCTTCGACTCAATACAACTTTGTGTAATTCAGGCTGAGTCTCTATCTCACTGATCGCTCTTTTCACTCGTTCTACATAAGCCTCCCTATCAATATCGGCTACTGGATTAGAGATAGAGGATGCAAATGTGGCCCAAAATTCATCCGCACTTATAGCTCGGTCCGCTTTAAAGTGATAAGGTTGACCAGAGAAGCCGCGCAAAATGAAAGACGCCTCTTTAGGTTCAGCAAGACGAAGCTCATGACACAACAAAGGTTTACCTGGAACGCGAATTCGTAGCTTTATCATCCTTTGCGTTGCTTGATGAAGTTTAAAAGCTTGACCATTGAAATCAATTCCCCTTGCTCATTTTCCACGCGAATGTGGAATAAGTGAGAACTCTTTCCGCGATGCACACACTCCGCAGTAGCGATTAAAAGTCCAGTTCTAGCACTTTTAACATGGTTGGCCGAAATCTCAGCGCCTACGGCCATTTCCTTGTTTCGATCAATAAGCATTTGCGAAGCCGCCGATCCTACACTCTCTGCGAGACCGACCGTTGCACCCCCGTGCAGTATTTGCATCGGCTGGTAAACTCTTGAATTCACGGGCATTGTAGCCTGTAGCATCCCGGTCTTTGGATCGGCATCTGTATAAATGATACCAAGCGTTTCCATAAGTGTGCCGGGGCACATACTGTTGAATTGCTCGAGTACTTGTACTTTGGTAAGTTGCTGTTCCATGGGCTGCAAAAATACTATCCAATTGGACTGTTATAAAATCGAGACGAAAAAAAGCAGATTTGCTCGGCAAGGCTCTTATTTTTGTCTTTCTGATATAACCCTAAAAAAGGTAAAATGATCACGGTAACTTTTCCCGACGGAAATCAACGCAGCTACGATTCAGGCACCACAGCTATGGATGTGGCAAAAAGTATATCTAATGGTTTGGCAAGGAACATTCTTTCCGGAAGTTTCAATGGGCAGACGGTAGAATTAAATGATCCACTCACCACAGATGGTACTTTGCAATTTTTTACCTGGAATGACGCCAAAGGGAAAGAAGCTTTTTGGCACAGTTCTGCGCACGTTCTAGCTCAAGCGATATTGCACTTCTATCCAGAGGCGAAATTAACCATTGGGCCAGCTATTGAAAAAGGTTTTTACTACGACGTCGATTTTGGCGATGAAACTATCGGTGAGAAAGATTTCGAACGCATTGAGAAGCAGATGCTCGAATTCGCTCGAGCAAAAAGCGAATTCAAACTGCGCGCTGTGACCAAAGAAGAAGCATTAGAGGCGTACAAAGACAATCCTTACAAGACGGAATTGATCCAGAATTTGGAAGACGGAACGATTACATTCTGTGATCATGCCGATTTTACCGATCTATGCCGCGGGGGACACATTCCTCATACCGGCTATATCAAAGCTGTGAAAATCATGAATGTCGCCGGTGCATACTGGCGTGGCGATGAGAATAATCCACAACTCACGCGTGTTTATGGGGTCTCTTTCCAAAAGCAAGGAGAACTAAAAGAATACCTAGAGCTTCTTGAAGAGGCAAAAAAGAGAGACCATAGAAAACTCGGAAAAGAACTTGAATTGTTCACCTTTAGCCAACGCGTTGGACAAGGCCTGCCTCTTTGGCTGCCCAAAGGTGCTGCACTTCGCGAACGTCTTGAGAATTTCCTGAAAAAGGCACAAAAAAAGGCAGGTTACGATGGCGTAATCACCCCTCATATCGGTAACAAAGAGCTGTATGTATGTTCCGGTCACTACCAGAAATACGGAAAAGACAGCTTCCAACCGATCCATACACCTGAGGAAGGTGAAGAGTATCTACTCAAGCCAATGAACTGTCCTCACCACTGTGAATTGTACAAGGCACTCCCGAAATCATACAAAGATTTGCCAGTGCGCTACGCGGAATTCGGAACCGTCTATCGCTACGAGCAAAGTGGTGAGTTGCATGGTCTTACTCGCGTTCGTGGATTTACACAAGATGATGCACATATTTTCTGTACACCGGATCAGCTCAAATCCGAATTTAAGAGTGTGATCGATTTGGTATTGTACATCTTCAAAACATTGGATTTTAAAGATTACATCGCGCAGGTCAGTTTACGAGACCCGAATAAGCCTGAGAAATATATTGGCTCGGATGAAAATTGGGAAAAAGCGGAAAGTGCGATTATTGAAGCCGCAGCAGAAAAAGGACTAAATACCGTGGTTGAATACGGTGAAGCAGCGTTCTATGGACCGAAGCTCGACTTTATGGTCAAAGATGCACTTGGCAGAAGCTGGCAATTAGGTACCATTCAAGTAGATTACAACCTACCTGAGCGATTTGAATTGGAATACAAGGGAAGTGATAACGAAAGTCACCGACCTGTGATGATTCACAGAGCACCGTTTGGTTCTATGGAGCGCTTTGTAGCAGTATTGCTCGAGCATTGTGGGGGTAACTTCCCATTATGGCTCACGCCAGAGCAGGTGAAGATTTTACCGGTGAGTGAGAAATACAATGAGTATGCAAAAGACATCGCTAGTTTCCTAGAAATTTCCGATATTCGCGCCCTCGTAGATGATCGTAACGAAAAGATTGGCAGGAAGATACGTGATGCTGAAGTCACGAAAATTCCATACATGTTGATCGTTGGTGAGAAGGAAGCAGAAAGCGGAGCCCTCAGTGTACGTCGACACGGACAAGGCGATTTGGGAACAATGAGCCGAGAAGAATTTGTACAAGCTATTGCCGGAGAAATCTCGCAATTGATTGATTAATAGAAGTTTAATTAAACACAAAGCACCCTGAGAAGAGGTAAAAGAAAGCAGCCAAAAGAAAAACTGGCTGCAAATCACAGAACGAATGAACGCATCCGCGTTCCAAAAATTCGCTTAGTCGGAGATAACGTAGAACCTGGTGTTTACGATACTCGTGAAGCTAAAAAAATGGCTGAAAACCTAGATTTGGATTTGGTAGAGATTTCTCCAAATGCAGACCCACCGGTGTGTAAAATCATTGACTACAGCAAATTCATGTACGATCAGCGTAAAAAGCAAAAAGAACTTGCTTCTAAAGCGGTGAAAGTCGTGATTAAAGAAATTCGTTTTGGACCGAATACATCTGATCACGATTACGAGTTCAAAAAGAAACATGCTATCGAATTCTTACAGAGCGGTTCGAAAGTAAAAGCTTTCGTTTTCTTTAGAGGTCGTGCGATTGTGTTTAAAGAGCAAGGTGAAATCCTACTGCTCCGTTTAGCCCAAGATTTGGAAGAATACGGTAAGGTAGAGCACATGCCATCTATGGATGGAAAGAAGATGAGCATCACTCTTGCACCTAAGAAATAAGTCACTCCAAATAAATAAAGTTGAATCATGCCAAAGATGAAAACAAAATCCAGTGCAAAGAAGCGTTTCAAGCTGACAGGCTCTGGTAAGATCAAAAGAAAACACGCTTTTAAGTCACACATCTTGACTAAAAAAGCAACTGATCAGAAACGTCGTTTGACTAAATCTGGTCTTGTAGCTGATGCTGATGTTGCAAACATCAAGAATCAGTTGGGAATGAAATAATTCCTAGAGTTAATTAATAACCCTGTGCTGGGTAACCAAACCTTCTTGAAAAAGTAGAAGTACCTCTCACAAAAAATTAAAAATTATGCCACGTTCAGTAAATGCTGTTGCTTCTAGAGAGCGCAGAAAAAAATTGATGAAACACGCCAAAGGTTACTTTGGTCGTAGAAAAAATGTTTGGACGGTAGCGAAGAATGCAGTTGAGAAAGGTCTCACGTATGCTTACCGCGATCGTAAAAACAAAAAACGTACGTTCCGTGCGTTGTGGATTCAGCGTATCAACGCTGGTGCACGTTTGCACGGTATGTCTTACTCACAATTCATGGGTAAGGTGAAAAAAGCGAACATTGAATTGAACCGTAAGGTATTGGCAGATTTAGCCATGAACCACCCGGAAGCGTTCAAAGCGATCGTAGATCAGGTGAAGTAATAATCTTTTGGAGTACTTAAAAAGGCCTCGTTCCCTTGGGATCGGGGCCTTTTACTTTTTCAGCAATCGATGACTGTCCACCTCGTACACTTTTAAACTGCCACTGGGTGTTTCCATTTGATCCGTGAGGTACTTCGGATCCAATTCCGGAAGATCGTGCGCATAAAGCCACTTCATACGATCTTCAAGATGCCACGGACCTGGAACATCTAAATCTTCGGGTACTACATTGATATAATCAAAAAGCCCCGCGATCTGATGATTGATTGGCGTTTCGATGATGGATTTCGGACTGCCTTTTTGAACCAATTGTCCATTTTGTATGACCCACAATTGGTCGGCAATAAGCAGTGCATCTGCGGGGTCATGTAAAACCAACAAAGCACAAAATTTCTCCTGCTTCACCAAGGCCTTAAGATCTAGTAAAATCGAGGTCTTCGTTCGAAGATCTAACTGAGCCAAACTCTCATCCATTAATAGCACAGGTGGTCTTCCAGCCATGGCCTTCGCTATACTCACGCGCTGCCGCTGACCACCGCTTAATGTCTTGGTTTTTTGACCAGAGAATGGCTCTAGATGCATCGCTCGTTTAAGCTCATCAATACGCATTTGCTTTTCAGGCTCATCCATACGCAGAATGTGGTGGCCGATATTATCCTCTAGGGACAACATGCTTTGCAAGTCATCAAGTTGTGGTACCCAGCCCGCCTTAGAATCGTCGAGGACCAGTCGCTTTTTACGAGTTTCGACGAGTTTTCCATCAATAAAAACGCTTCCCTCTCCTGGGTCAAGCTCTCCCCTAAGAAGTTTCATCAATGTACTTTTTCCAGCTCCACTAGGACCGACCATTACGACAATCTGACCTGGATAAATGGATGCGTCTCCAAACTCGAAGACGTCGCTACCGTAAGAGAACTCGAGGTTCTTAAATGCTACTAAAGGTTCTTGCATAGTGTAAAGAACAAAAAAACCGCCCCAAAAGTTGGGGCGGTCTGTAAAATTTGCATGGTTGACTGCTTACAGGTGAATCACCTCGTCGTACGCAGCAGCAGTTGCTTCCATGAATGCTTCGCTCAACGTCGGGTGCGGGTGAACCGTTTTCAAGATTTCGTGACCTGTAGTCTCTAACTTGCGTGCAATAACCGCCTCTGCAATCATCTCAGTAACATTCGCTCCAATCATGTGTGCTCCTAAGAGTTCTCCATATTTAGCATCAAATATCACTTTGATGAAACCATCTTTATGACCTGAGGCCGAAGCTTTACCTGAAGCAGAGAATGGGAATTTACCTACTTTCAATTCGTAACCTGCTTCTTTGGCCGCTTTCTCTGTCATACCTACAGAAGCAACCTCAGGGAAACAATACGTACAACCTGGTATGTTGCCGTAGTCTAGAGGCTCTACGGAATGACCAGCTATTTTCTCTACACAAAGGATACCTTCAGCAGATGCAACGTGCGCTAGTGCAGGACCTTTTACGATATCACCGATAGCATAGTAACCCGGTACGTTTGTTTGGTAGAAGTCGTTGATCAGTACGCGACCATGATCAGTAGCAATACCTACATCTTCAAGACCAATTCCTTCGATATTCGGAGTAATACCCACTGCTGACAGAACGATATCCGCATCTAATACTTCTTCCCCTTTTTTCGTCTTCACAGTTACTTTACAGCCTTCGCCTGAAGTATCGACACCTGTAACCTCAGCACTGGTCATGACCTTAATTCCAGACTTCTTGAAAGTGCGTTCAAGCTGCTTTGAAACCTCTTCATCCTCCACAGGAACGATGTTTGGCAAATATTCTACTACGGTCACATCAGTCCCCATACTGTTGTAGAAATATGCGAATTCGATACCAATAGCACCAGAACCAACAACAACCATTTTCTTAGGCTGAGATTCTAGGGTCATGGCCTGACGGTAACCAATAATTTTCTTACCATCTTGTGGAAGGTTCGGTAACTCGCGAGAGCGTGCACCTGTTGCGATAATGATGTGGTTGGCAGCGTACACTGTTTCCTTTCCATCCGCATCTGTAACCGCAACCTTTTTTCCTGGCTGAACCTTACCGAAGCCGTCGATAACCGTGATTTTATTCTTTTTCATCAAGAATTTAACACCACCGCTCATACCGTTGGCTACATCACGTGAACGGTTGACTACGGCGTTAAAATCTTTATCGTATTCGCTAATGTTGATACCGAAGTCACCAGCGTGTTTTACATATTCAAAAACTTGAGCACTCTTAAGTAGCGCTTTGGTAGGAATACACCCCCAGTTTAGACAAACGCCTCCTAGGTTTTCTTTTTCTACCACTGCTGTTTTCAGTCCCAGTTGCGAAGCTCGAATAGCCGTTACATATCCACCTGGGCCGGAACCTACTACAATTACGTCAAAATCCATTTCTGATGTCTTTTTTAATGAAGCTGCAATTTAACACCTAAAGCTTAACCCTTATGCATTGCAATGCAGGATATCTCCACATTCACATTTTTAGGTAAGGTTTTTACCGCTACAGTCTCTCTTGCCGGATAGGGAGGCTCGAAATATTTCTCATAAACGGCGTTCACTTCAGGAAAATCGTCCATGGAGCTCAGGAAGATGGATGTTTTTACAACGCTGTTAAAATCAGCACCTGCCGCTAGTAGCACCGCTTGCAGATTGCGCATGACGCGGTCTGTTTCCTCCGAGATGTTCTCACCTTGTTCTAATTCACCCGTATGGGGGTTCATAGCGATTTGACCTGAGGTAAAAATCATTCCCCCGGCACGAATTCCAGCACTGTATGGACCAATAGCTGGTGCCAATCCTTTTCCTTCTATGGCTTTCTTTTCCATGACGATTATTTTTTCTTATTCGAGTCAAAAACCTTCACTCGAAGTTGGTTGTTCCGCTCTAAATTAGACCATATTTGCAATGATGAAGGTCCTCTTACTCGATAATTACGACAGCTTCACCTACAATCTCGCTCATTATTTGGAAAAGCTAGATTGCGAGGTGGTCGTCTTGCGCAACGATGATCCGGCTTTACAATCGGTCGATTGGAATGCCTTTAACGGACTGGTGCTGAGTCCCGGACCTGGTCTGCCTGAGGAAAGCGGAGAATTGATGCGAATCATTGCGGACCAATTTGGACGAATGCCTATCCTCGGAGTTTGTCTGGGAATGCAAGCGCTAGCACTGCACAGTGGCGGAGAGCTGTACAACAGAGAGGGCGTGATGCACGGACGCAGTGTTAGGATCAAAGCAAAGCGACCGGGTCAACTTTTGCGTGGTATCGATGATCTTACCGTCGGTCTTTACCACAGTTGGGCAGTAGTCGCTGATCGATTGCCTAAGGATTGGGACATCACCGCCGTGGCCTTACAAGATGAGGCGCCGATGGTTATGGAGCATGAAAGCGGCAAAGCATTTGGGGTCCAATTCCACCCTGAGAGCATTCTTACTAACCAAGGCTTTGAGATGCTATCAAATTGGGTCTCGCTATTGTCGAAACCTGATTAAAAGTCGATTGCTGTTCTTCGTCTTTGGGCCTTTACTTGACGGAATTGGTTATTCTTAAGATTGATACCAATCATATAAGAACGGGTAGTTCCAAATGGAACCCAAGACAGCTTCATTTCCCAACAATGCAAATCTCTGGTAGCATTTATGGTGGTGAATCCAACCGTACGCTTGGCAATATCTACACCGGTACGGTAGTTCAAACTCCAATTATCTGTAGGTCGATAGGAGCCCGAAACACTCAGCGAATGGGCGGTAAACTCGTGCATAAAAGAGGCCTTATCAGCTCCATCAGTAGCCTCTAGAACATCTGTGACCAGGCGTACATCGTAATTGAGGCGCATATCCCAATCATTGCGAAGCGGCAGTGCCTCTGGATAGTGATAGTAATCCACATCGCCCGAGGTAAATCCTCCTCCGCGTTGCTCAAAAGTGACCGCATCCCGGCTCGCCCCTCTCCTGCTCTTGATTTGAGTACTTGCTGAAAACTGAGAAGTACGGTGAATCAAAGGAGCTCCATTTAATGCAAACGCCAGTGTAGCCTCTCTATCGCCGGCAGAATTGTAACCGTAGGGATCAAAATTTCCTTGATAGGTGAGGCGCAACTTTTTATTCAGGAGCGAACTAGAAGCTACTACCCGCACGATATTCCAATTGAAGTCATCGACAGCGGCGAGATTGTAACTGGTGCTTACATTGAACCGCTCCAGCAATTTGACTTTCTTCGTTGCCCCCGTCGTGTCCTCTTTCACCATCATTTTTGCTTCGACATTATTGTCTAGATTGAAGGAAACCGAACCGTTACTTCCACGACCTGGCGCTCCGTAAATAAAGCCATTGTAACGGTTGTAGTAAAGGTTGGTACCTAAGGTGTCCGTAAAGGTTTGGTAGTAATCCCAAGCAGGCTGACCGAAATCGGGTCGATAGTTGAACGTGGCACGAGGAGTAATCATGTGTCGAATCGCCTTGAAGGGGCCTTTCTTAAACACGAACGTTCCGTAAATCTTGGTGTTCATTGAAGCGTTTACTCCGAAATCTCGCACGGCGGTAAACCCTTGTATGGTATCGGTAAGCACGGCTTTATTTTGAATACTATCAAAGGCGTAATCGTATTGTTGGAAGTACCAGCGTTCGGTGAAATTCGCACCCGGGTTGAAAGTGAAGTATTTGAACAATTTTGCGTTGGTTGACATATTCGCATTGTGCTTTACGCCATATTGACCGTACTCCTGTAGCACATTATTGAAGTCGTACCCTGAGATACTATCGAGCTTCTCGGTGATCGTTGCAATATTTCCTTTGATACGTCCCTCTGCCACTGAGTTGTAGTTCACCCCTACTTTGTCGTACCACTGCCCCTTGCCGTCATTGGTTTTGAAGGGAAAGAAACGCGGTACATTTAACGAGGCCTTAGGTAAAGTGGTTGTGAAGTTTTGTGTGCCGTTGTTCTGATTGTGGTTCCCCGATATCGTCAGATTGCTTCGTCCCAATTTTTGATTGTAGGTAATCCCAGAGTTCATCGTATTGTTGACCGTAGTCATCGTCCCATTGAGCAGGTCTTCTGGATTGGCGCCGTTCTTAAAGAAATTGGGGTTTTGAAGATTGATCTTCGCGTTGAATTTACGCGTTGGATGTGCTTTCGCATCTTGATTGTGTACCCAATCGATCCGGAAATTTTTAGTCACGCGATAGCCACCGAAAGGCTCATAAATTTTTAGACCCTGCTTTTGGAATCGGTAATTATACGTGAAGCTGCCGTTGTATTTGTATCGCTTGCGGTATACCGCCTTAGTTTGAGCGGACCATGAGCCGCGTAAGAACAGATCACCACGAAGTTCAATGTTCATATAATCGTTGATAGGGAAATACCAGCCCCCATTGACAATACCCAGTCCTTGAGTAGGAGAATTTTGAAAGCTCGGCATCAATAACCCTGATATCTCCGGCTTCTCGATATTGGTAGGGAAATAGCCGTAAGGAATGGCGAGCGGCGTGGGAATTCCAAAGAATTCAAAATGTGCCGGTCCTGTAATGATGCGTTCGCCCATGACAACTTTGCTCTTTCCTGTTTTGATCTGAAAATGTGGCTCTTCATGCGAACAAGTGGTAAATCCTGTCCCTTCCATGAACATGGTGTTGGAATCCACTTTTTTTACGGCATCACCGTTCAAATAGTTTTGTCCTTCTTGGGTCAGTACCCCTTCAATTTTGGCTTTTTGAGTTTCCCAATTGTATTTGATCTCGCTCAGGTAAAAAACTTTTCCACCATCTTCAAATTCAGGAAGTTGAGACAATTTACCTGAATCATCTTTCAAACCACTTGCAAAAACGTATTGGTCTTCCCAGAAGATTTTTGCGTAGCCCGCTTTGAGCTGGGTTTCACCAAAGGAAATGTGAACCTTATCAAATAACTCCACGGTTCCCTCTCCTACATTCGTGTAGATGTCCTCGGCCGTATACGATATCGGCCCATCTTGCGCCGAAGATAGAATTGGTGCACAAAATGTGAGCAAAAAAACAAAGACACTAAGCCTTGAAGCCACGAGGGTACGTAATTTGCATTAATAGATTCAAAGGTATAACGAATGAACGTGGTAGATGGTATGAAGACCCGAAGTTATAAAGGATTTCGCATCGCAGTACTCTCCGTATTGCTAACCGTCCTTGCTGCCTTCAACCCAAGACCGTTTGCCAAAGAGGATGCCGGGGTAAATATCATCGTCATCGACCCCGGTCATGGCGGCAAGGATCCGGGCAACTTAGGTACGGGGCGCTACAAGTCTCGGGAAAAGCACGTTAGCTATGATGTAAGCGTATTGGTAAAAAAGTACATTGAAGAAAACTTGCCAGGTACACGCGCCATTTTAACTCGTAGCGATGATACCTTTATTGAGCTGTACCAACGCACCGTTATTGCGAATCGAGCGAATGCAGATTTGTTTATATCCATTCACTGTAATGCGAACGACAACAAAAGCGCTTACGGCACAGAGAGTTTTGTGTTGGGAATGGGTGAACGAGATCAGCGTTTGAACAAAACCGCACAGCTCGAGAACGCCTCTCGCTTGCTTGAGGACAACTGGGAAAGCAACTATACCGAACTAGATGCCTCTAATCCTGCAGCAATCATTGCACTTCGCGCCTACCAAGACGCTTATCTAGAGCAGAGCATTTCCGTAGCCGACGAGATTCAAAAACAATTCGAAGGCCGTGTAAAGCGACGCAATCGAGGTGTAAAGCAGCAGCCGCTAGCTGTACTAAGAGGCTCAACCATGCCCGCTGTTTTAGTGGAGCTAGGGTTTTTAACCAATCCATCAGAAGAAGATTTTCTCCAAAGCGCTCGTGGCAAAGAACTACTTGCAAGTGCTATTTACAGGGCTATCAAATCCTATAAGTATAAGCGTGAGACCCGTGATGCAGTCGCTCAAAGCACCTCGATCGTTACTGAGATCGACCTAGAGCAAGAGGAAGTAGTAGAATCTACTCCCGTAACGACAACACCTTCTGATGACAAAAGACCGGTGGAGGTTACAGAAAACGCCATCCAGATTGACCTGAGTATTCCCGTTTCGTTGTACTATTCGGTACAGATTGCTGTTTCTAGAAATGATTTGGAGTGCTTGCCCCAGAATTTCAACGGACTCACAGAGGTGCACAAAAAAGAAAATTACGGATTGTTCAAATATTATTACGGAAAAGTCAGCAGTTACAAGGAAGCAGAGCAACTCAAAACAACGGCTAAGGAACACTTTCCAGATGCCTATATTGTCGCTTTTGATGCAAGCGGGAAAATTGACCTCGAAGAGGCCAAAAAGCGAGCACCATAACGTATTTTAGCATATCATCATAACCAAACGATTTGAAGACAGAATTTAAAATAGGTTTCAGCATAGTTCTTGGAGTTGTCCTGTTGTATTGGGGAATTAACTACCTCAAAGGAGAAGATATCTTTTCCTCACAACGCAAGTTTTATGTGGTTTATGACAATACTGAGGGGCTGATCCAAACGCGCCCAGTGACCGTGAATGGATTTCAAATTGGGCAAGTAAGTTCGATTGAATTTCTACCTGATGGTTCGGGTAAGCTCGCAGTTGGCCTTCAAATCAATACCGACTATCCTATTACGGTTGGGACGGTTGCAAAAGTGTACTCCTCCAGTATCATGGGGGAAAAAAGCGTGTCATTGCACGTCAAAGCTGGTGAACCGCTAGCGATAAGTGGCGATACTTTGCGTGGTGATACAGAACGCGACTTGACGGAAGAGGTGAACATGCAGCTCGCTCCTATCAAGGCCCGTACCGAGCAATTGTTAGGAACCTTGGATACTGTGATCGGTTTGGCCTCAGGATTTTTGGATGCGCGTACTAGTGAAAATTTCAAATCGACTTTTGAAAGTATCAACAAGACGTTCCAAAGTGTAGAACAAAGTGCTGCCGAAATATCAGCTTATTTGCACGATAACAAGAGTAACTTTGATGAAATCAGCACCAACTTTAGAAGTCTAAGTGAAGATCTGGCATCGCGCGGTGACGATATCAGCTCTACGATTTCGAATATCGAGGCGATTTCTGATAGTCTCGCAGGCGCAAAACTTACCGAGACCATCAATAACTTAGAAAGCATTACCTCGCGTTTTGACCAGCTCTTGGGTGAATTGCAAGAAGGAGATGGAACCGCTTCAAAGTTGATCAGTGATAAAGAGGTCTATAACAATATGGTCGAAGCTACTGAGAATTTGAACCGATTGCTCCTCGATATCAAATACAACCCTAACAAGTACCTGCACGTTAGTGTTTTTGGTGCGAGAACCCGATACACAGAAGAAGAGATTCAGGCCATTGAGCGTGAACTCGATCAGAAAAACCAATAATTGTTATGGCATTTATCCCGCAGATTCTTTTTGTGCTCGCGTTAGGCGCAGCCATTTGGCTTTTCAGTAGGAACGTAGGTCAAATCAAAAAGAACATTAATCTTGGTCGTGATTTAAATAGAAGTGACCGTAAAACAGAGCGACTCTCGAACATGTTGCGGGTTGCCTTTGGTCAAAGTAAAATGCAAGCCAAGCCCATAGCTGGAGCCTTGCATTTTATTGTTTACGCGAGTTTCTTGATCATTAATATCGAAGTCCTCGAAATCATCATTGATGGTATTTTCGGTACCCACCGATTCTTTGCACCACTGTTAGGCGGTGCTTACGATATAATCATCTCCATTTTCGAAATTCTCGCCGTAGCCACCGTTATTACCGTGGTCGTTTTTTGGTGGAGAAGAAATGTGAAGAAAATCGATCGTTTTCACAAGCCAGAGATGAAAGGCTGGCCTTTTAAAGATGCCAATACCATCCTGTACATTGAAGTCGCATTAATGTTCGCCCTATTGAACATGAACGCGGTGGAGGAAAACATGGAAGGCGCCTCACACAGTTTTCTGATCTCCTCTTTGATGGCTCCATTGTGGAGCGGTGTATCCGAAGTGAATTTACACGTGGTTGAGCGCGGATTTTGGTGGATACACATCTTGGGCATTCTCGCATTTTTGAACTACCTACCCTACTCGAAACACTTTCATATCATTCTCGCATTCCCAAACACGTATTTCGCCAACCTCGAGGCGAAAGGTCGGTTCGCGAACAATGCTGCGGTGACCAAGGAAGTGGCTTTGATGATGGATCCCAATGCAGATCCATTTGCCGCACCAGCTCCTGATGCAGATGCGCCTATTGAACGCTTTGGTGCTAAAGACGCTATGGATCTGAGTTGGGTCAACCTGCTCAATGCGTACACCTGTACCGAATGTGGGCGTTGTACTAGTGAATGTCCAGCTAATCTGACAGGTAAAAAACTTAGTCCTCGGAAAATCATGATGGATACGCGTGATCGCATCGATGAAATTGGTCAAAACATCGCTAAAAACGGTGAATTTAAGGAGGATGGTAAGAGCCTTTTGGGCGACTATATCTCTGCAGAAGAACTTTGGGCATGTACCAGTTGTAACGCTTGTGTTCAAGCCTGTCCGGTGGATATCGACCCGTTAAATATCATTATGCAGCTGCGAAATTACGCTACAATGGAAGAAAGTAGCGCTCCCGCTGAACTCAATGCTATGATGACTAATGTTGAAAACAATGGTGCACCTTGGCCGTTCTCCCAAATGGACCGTGCGAATTGGATCAACGAATAGTAAGACTCAAAAACAACCGAAATACAAACAGTAATTCATTAACGCTTCAATCAAAAAAAATGGAAAAAAGCGCTAACGCTCACATTGACAAATTATTACGTGAGGCCTCAGAAGATGGACACCTGATCAGTCCTGTTCTACCTGAAGAAGTAAAGAATTACCTAATCGACATCGACGGAACTATCTGTGACGATATTCCCAATGAGGAACCGGAACGCATGGCAACGGCAACTGTATATCCAGATGCTCTCGATACCCTGAACAAATGGTACGAGGAAGGACATGTGATTACATTTTTCACCTCTAGAACTGAAGATCATCGCGAGGTTACTGAAAAATGGCTTAAAGAGCATGGGTTCAAATGGCATGGACTGCTCATGGGAAAACCTCGTGGAGGAAACTACCATTGGGTAGATAACCACATCGTACGCGCCACTCGTTACACCGGTAAGTTTACCGATTTGGTCGATAAAAACACCACCATTCAAGTGTTCGAAGACTAGTTTTCTCGAACACACAAACATCGTTTAAACCTATTACACATGAATTTTACCGTACCCACTCTCGCTCAAATGACCGCCGAAGGAAAAGTTCCTGAGGTACTATTTTGGGTAGGTTGTGCCGGAAGCTTTGACGACCGTGCAAAAAAGATCACCAAGGCAATGGCAAAGATTTTACATCACACAGGTGTAAGCTTTGCTGTACTTGGTACTGAAGAAGGATGTACGGGAGATCCTGCGAAACGTGCTGGGAACGAATTTCTGTTCCAAATGCAAGCGATGATGAATATTCAGGTACTCAATGCTTATGAAGTGAAGCATATTGTCACCACATGTCCGCATTGCTTCAACACGCTCAAAAATGAGTACCCAGAACTGGGAGGAAACTACAAAGTGGAACACCATAGCCAATTCTTGAATAATCTGATGAAGGAAGGTCGACTCAAGGTGGAAGGCGGCCAATTCAAAGGAAAGAAAATCACGTTCCACGATCCTTGTTATTTGGGACGCGCCAATGACGAATACGAGGCACCACGTGCCTTATTGGAGAAATTGGACGTAGAACTCAAGGAAATGCGTCGCTGCAAGCAAAACGGTCTTTGTTGTGGAGCTGGCGGTGCACAGATGTTTAAAGATGCTGAAAACGGTACTGCTGAAATCAATCATGTACGCGCGGATGAGGCCTTAGAAACAGGATCTGAGATTGTAGTGGCAGGTTGCCCGTTCTGTAATACCATGCTAACTGATGGTGTAAAGAACCGCGAAAAAGAAGATTCCGTGCAGGTACTTGATCTTGCTGAGATGATCGCTTTAGCTGAAGAATTGTAATAATGGGAATACACACAATGAACCCCGAATCACGCATATGGTTCTACGGCTTGTCGAAGCCTATGACTGCCGATCAAAGTGCACAGCTCAAATCTATGATGGAGCAGTTCGTAGCTCAATGGCAAGCCCACGGTGCTCAACTAGCCGCTTCTTATAGGATTATTGCTGACCAATGCTTGATCATTGCTGTAGACGAAAGCCAACAACAGGCTACCGGCTGTAGTATAGATAAAAGTGTTCACCTGTTACAGGACTTCGGCGCTTCACAAGGTCTGGACTTCTTTAATCGGCTTCTAGTCTTCATAATGGGTAGTCAAGGGCTTGAAGCGCTTTCACCCGCTGAGCTGAAGTCGCGCATTGCCTCAGGAAGTATTGACGGGAATACACCTGTGATCAATACCTTGGCAAGAACCTTGCGAGAAAGTGGCGATGGAATGATTCCTCTTCAGGACAGTTGGGCCGCCAAATACCTGTAATAGCTTTGATAATATACCATAAGAAAGGGACGCCGGTGTATACACTACATCGACGTCCCTTTTTATTTGGTGTGGGTTGAGCTTTCGCTATGACTTAAAAAACCGCCGAGGCGATCTCATAAATATTTCGACTCTTACCCATACTGTAGTAGTGCAACACGGGTACACCGGCAGCGAGTAGCTCTTTACTTTGCGCGATACACCAGTCGATTCCTACCTGGCGAACTGCAGCATTATCCTTGCATTTGAGCACTTCAATTGCCAACGTATCAGGAATATCAACATGAAAGATCTGAGGAAGAATGCTCAATTGTCTTTTGGTCACCAAGGGTTTTAGACCCGGAATTATAGGCACCGTAATTCCCGCTTCACGGCACTTATCGACGAAATTGAAGAACTTTTGGTTATCAAAGAAGAGTTGGGTGACTATATAATCCGCACCAGCATCGACTTTAGCCTTCAGGTGCTCAATATCGATATTTAAAGACGGAGCTTCAGAATGCTTTTCAGGATAGCCCGCTACGCCAACACAGAAATCAGTTGGTGTGTGATTTAACAAATCCTCGTCCAAATAAATACCCTTATTCAAATCCTGAATTTGATGCACTAAATCTATGGCAAATGCATTCCCTTCTGGTTGCGGGGTAAAATAACTCTCCCCTTTTCTGTGGTCGCCTCGAAGCGCTACCACATTTTCGATACCCAAAAAGTTTAAATCAATCAGCACGTTCTCAGTATCCTCTTTGGTAAATCCACCACAGAGTACGTGTGGTACAGCCTCTGTATCATAGCGATGCATAATCGCAGCACAAATCCCTACGGTACCTGGACGCTTTCTAACGATCTTCTCTTGCAACAAACCGTTATCTAATCGCTTGTACACCGTTTCCTCACGGTGGTAGGTAACATCGATAAATGGTGGTTTGAATTCCATTAACGGATCGATATTATCAAATATCTCCTGTGCTTTTTGCCCCTTGAGCGGTGGCAAAATCTCAAAGGTGAATTGACATTCCTTTTCCTGCTTGAGTATATCTGTAATCTTCATAATATCAGTAATTAAGGTTAGGAGAAAGCCATTTTTCAGCCAATTCGACCGAAATACCTCTTCTTTCGGCATAGGCCTCGATTTGGTCTCGACCAAGCTTGCCCACTGCAAAATATTTAGCATCCGGATGGGCGAAGTAGTACCCGCTTACGCTGGCGGCTGGATACATGGCTAAACTTTCCGTCAAGCTCATTCCGATGCTCGGAGCATCCAACAGTTCAAAAATCAATTCCTTATCCAAGTGATCAGGGCACGCCGGATATCCTGGTGCTGGTCGAATACCGCGGTATTCCTCGGCGATCAACTCATCATTTGTCAGTTGTTCATCAGGAGCATACCCCCAAATCTCACGACGCATACGCAAATGCAAGTATTCTGCTAAAGCCTCCGCCAATCGATCCGCTAGTGCCTTGAGCATCAAAGCACTGTAATCATCCAACGCCTCTTCAAACTGCTTCAACGGTCCTTCGATATCTAGACCTGCGGTGACTGCAAAACAGCCTACATAATCCTGAATTTCGCCCTTTGGCGCAATGAAATCTGATAGCGCCTGAAACTTTGATTTCTCACCGGTTTGACGCAAAGCATAGAAGCTACCAAGCTCTCCTTGTTCACCTAAACGAATCTCCTCCCCATCACTGTGGGCTGGAAAAATACCATAGGTCGCTTTTAAGGTGAGCCAATTTTCTTTTTGAATGCGGCGGAGCATAGCTTTCGCATCTTTCAATAATTTCTTCGCTTCCTCCCCTACCAATGGGTCTTCGAGAATGCGCGGATATTTTCCGAAGAGCTGCCATGTTTGAAAGAACGGCGTCCAATCGATAAATGGAACAACATCTTTAATCGCGATTTCCTCTACCTTTCTGCTTCCCACGAACTTCGGAGTTGGCACCGTTGTCTGATCAAACACCAATCTCGGTCTGCGCTGTTGTGCCGTAACAAAAGGCACCAAAGCTTTTCGTTCGCGCTGTCGAGCATAGCCTTCGCGCACTTTTTCCAACGAAGCCTTTTCCTGTAAAATATAAGCCGGCCCATCTTCCGAGAGCAATTTCGAACTCACACCCACTGCCCTACTCGCATCACTCACGTGCATGACACCGCCGGAGAATTCTGGATCTATTTTTACAGCGGTATGTGCCCTTGAGGTTGTTGCCCCACCAATCAACAGTGGTATATGAAGCTGCATGCGCTCCATTTCCTTGGCAATATGAATCATTTCATCCAACGAAGGCGTAATCAACCCCGACAGTCCGATGATATCTACTTGGTGCTCCAAGGCAGCTGCCAAGATCTTCTCAGGCGGGACCATGACACCTAGGTCAATGATTTCAAAATTGTTACACGCCAAGACGACGCCAACAATATTCTTCCCAATATCATGAACATCTCCTTTCACAGTGGCCAACAATACCTTACCCGCACTAGAACTGGTTCCCTCCTGTTTTTCTGCCTCAAGGTAAGGCATCAAATAGGCTACGGCCTTTTTCATTACACGCGCACTTTTTACCACCTGCGGTAAAAACATTTTCCCAGCGCCAAACAAATCTCCGACTACATTCATACCGTCCATCAGCGGCCCTTCAATGACATGCAGCGGCTTTTGTGCAGCCTGACGTGCCTCCTCAACATCAATCTCTATGAATTCAGTAATCCCTTTGATTAGCGCATGTTCTAGACGTTTTGCAACAGGTTCATTCCGCCACTCGAGTACTTTAGCTTCATCTTTAACCGTGCCTTGTACCGTTTGCGCATAGTCCAAAAGACGTTCTGTTGCATCCTCGCGACGATCTAGCAATACATCTTCAATGTATTCCATGAGTTCCTTATCCACCTCTGCGTAAACTTCGAGCATGGTTGGGTTTACAATCCCCATATCCATTCCATGCTGAATGGCATGATATAAGAAAGAGGCATGCATTGCCTCACGTACGGTATTGTTCCCTCGGAAGCTGAAACTTACATTCGAGACTCCTCCACTGACTTTTGCATAGGGCAAGTTCTCTTTAATCCAGGCGGTCGCACGGAAAAAGTCCAATGCATTTTTTCTATGTTCCTCCATTCCTGTTGCGACAGGAAAGATGTTAGGATCGAAAATAATATCCTCTGGTGCGAAGCCAACCACATCGACTAAGATTCGGTAGGAGCGCTCACAAATCTCTATTCTTCTTTCGTAGCTGTCGGCTTGACCATCTTCATCAAAAGCCATTACAATGACTGCGGCACCGAAACGTTTGATCGTTGAGGCTTGCGAGATGAACTCTTGTTCACCCCCTTTCAAAGAAATCGAATTCACCACAGATTTTCCTTGAACACATTTGAGTCCAGCCTCAATAATTTCCCATTTAGAGGAATCAATCATTATGGGGATACGCGCAATATCAGGCTCTGCAGCGATCAAATTCAAGAAGGTAGTCATCGCTTCTACGCCATCAATCATCCCTTCGTCCATATTGACATCTAGAATCTGAGCACCACCTTCAACTTGATCGCGAGCTATATCTAAGGCGGCATCGAAATCGCGTTCCTTGATGAGTCTAAGGAATTTGCGTGATCCAGTCACATTAGTACGCTCCCCGACATTTACAAAATTGGTATCAGGGGTAATTACCAAGGGCTCTAAGCCACTAAGCATCATAGGTCTTGCGGGCAAATTATCCTTCATAATTGCGTGGCTTGTAATTTTTAGCGAGTTGAGCAATAGCAGCAATGTGTGCGGGTGACGTACCGCAGCAGCCACCTATGATATTTACTAGATTCAGTTCTAGATACTCCTTGATTTGATCTGCCATTTGATCCGGAGTTTCGTCATATTCGCCAAAGGCATTTGGCAAGCCAGCGTTGGGATGTGCACTAACTGCGAATGGTGCTTTGGCGTCAAGAGTCTGCAAATACGGCATCAATTGTTTCGCACCTAAAGCGCAATTCAATCCTATACTCAATAAAGGTGCATGGCTTACAGAAATCAAAAACGCTTCTGTGGTTTGTCCACTTAAGGTTCGTCCTGACGCATCTGTGATCGTACCGCTCAACATAATCGCTACTTCTCTTCCGCTATCCTGTATAGCATCTTGAGCGGCAAAGAGTGCTGCCTTAGCATTGAGAGTATCAAATACTGTCTCGATTAAAAGCGCATCTACCCCAGCATCAACAAGTGCCTTACATTGCTCCAAATAATTCTCCTTAAGATCGTCAAAAGAAACCGCACGATACCCTGGGTTATTCACATCGGGACTTAGCGATGCCGTCTTATTGGTTGGGCCTACTGAGCCTGCAATAAATTTAGGGCCTTGCCCTCCTTCCAACTCATAACGATCAATGGCCGATTTCGCTCTAGCTACCGCCTCTTCATTGAGCTCTCTTACTAGATCGCTCATGTGGTAGTCCTCCATAGATATGGCGTTCGAATTGAACGTGTTGGTCTCCAAAATGTCCGCACCGGCCTGAAGATAAGCATAGTGAATATCCTCTATGGCTTTGGGCTGAGTGATTGAGAGCAAATCGTTATTCCCCTTTAATGGGTGCCCGTAATCTGCAAATCGTTCACCGCGATAATCCTCTTCCTTAAAATTATAGGCTTGAATCATGGTGCCCATGGCACCATCAAGTACTAAAATCTTCTTGGTTATGGCTTCTTGTATAGTCATCTCTAAGTAGTTAGGTGGCTATAAAGAAAGGTGGATCTGCTTCTGTAGAAGTGTATCATTCTCTCTGGTAAAAGAGAGTGGGTTGTGGCACCCGGCATTTCCGGGTTGCCAAGACTTCATAGGGCCCAATCCCTCAGTCTTTCTTGATAGCGTGGTAAAATTAGAACGGAATTATTTAAAAAGTTCATCCGGTAGTATAAAAATTAAAAATCTTTTCTAATTTTGGCCGTGTGGAGGGATTTGACTGCTTGCAACCACGTAAAAAAAATGCTAAACACAGCACAGCATCTCTTTTACCCCGGTCAGACTCTTGAATCCTCTCCCTAACCGGAATCGTACACGCAGACCAACCCTAATTAAACAATACTAGAGATGTCGTATTTCTTTACTTCTGAGAGTGTTTCAGAGGGACACCCAGACAAAGTAGCTGACCAGATTTCAGATGCTATCATTGACAACTTCCTTGCCTTCGATGAAAATTCAAAGGTTGCTTGTGAAACCCTCGTTACTACTGGTCAAGTCGTTCTTGCTGGTGAGGTTAAGTCATCCGCATATTTGGACGTTCAGCGCATTGCCCGTGAGGTAATCAACAAGATCGGTTACACGAAAAGTGAATATATGTTCGATGGTAACTCTTGTGGAATCTTAAGCGCTATTCATGAGCAGAGTGATGATATCAATCGCGGCGTAGATCGCGGAAACCCAGAAGATCAAGGTGCTGGTGACCAAGGGATGATGTTCGGCTATGCTTCGAATGAAACTGAGAATCACATGCCATTGGCCTTAGATTTGAGCCATCGCATTCTTCAAGAATTGGCCAAAGTACGTCGTGAGCATACGGATATTACTTATTTACGCCCAGATGCTAAAAGCCAAGTCACTATTCAATACAGTGATGATAATAAACCTGAGCGTATCGAAGCCATTGTTGTAAGTACCCAACATGATGATTTTAATGCCGATGATACGGTGATGCTTGCAAAAATCAAGGAGGACATCATTTCTCTTGTTATTCCGCGCGTGAAAGCTGCACTTCCTGCTGAAATCCAAGCCTTGTTTGGAGAAGATATCAAATACCACATCAACCCTACAGGTAAGTTCGTTATTGGCGGGCCACATGGTGATACCGGACTAACAGGTCGTAAAATCATCGTTGATACCTATGGCGGTAAAGGCGCACATGGTGGTGGTGCATTTTCAGGAAAAGACCCTTCCAAAGTGGACCGTTCGGCGGCCTACGCAACACGTCACGTCGCGAAAAATTTGGTTGCTGCCGGTATATGTGACCAAGTTCTAGTTCAGGTGTCTTACGCTATTGGAGTCGTTGAACCAATGGGTGTGTTTATTGACACCTATGGAACTTCAAAAGTGGCACTAAGCGATGGTGAGATTGCAGCGAAAGTTAGAGCGATTTACGATTTCCGCCCAGGACTGATTGAAGCAAACCTCAAACTGCGTCAACCGATGTACAGCGAAAGTGCAGCGTACGGACACATGGGACGTAAAAACGAAACAGTGACTAAGACCTTCATCGCAGCTGACAACACTACGAAAGTGACCAAAGAGGTAGAACTCTTCACCTGGGAAAAATTAGATTATGTAGATCGTTTCAAAGAAGCGCTTTTGTCATAGTCGACTAACCCATTTTTTACTTCAAATCCCGAGATTGGAATCTTCCCTCTCGGGATTTTTTTTGATCCAAAAAAAACACCGAACCTGTTTAGGATTCGGTGTTCTCATATTCAGCCGGTCGCTACCCGAGTGGGAGGCGGAAACATTAAATGAAAAGGAGCGAGAATTAAATGTCGACCGGCTGTGGAGTTACCGCGTTAATGGTACGCTGGATTTCAAAAGCCGTATTGCGCAAAGCAACGCGACAGTTTTCTAAGTGACCCAATGCTTCTTCAACATGTTGCTTGTCTCGTCCTCGCAAGCTCATTACATGCTTATTAAGATCGTCTAGTTTGAGTCCTACTAATTCGTTTAGTACTTCAAGTTCTTTTGCACCTGCTAAAAGGGTAAAGTCCTGTTCAAAGATGTTCTCGGTCATAATACCAGGGATTAATGTTAATTCTCATTTCGAATATACACTGAGATTTAAACACTAAGTGTATTAACGCAATAATTTGAACCTATACTTATGAACAAATACTCATAACGTAAAACACCCCGCTAAAAGCGAGGCGTTTTAAATAAAAGTGATACTGCGTTTATTTCGTCAATTGTATCCGCTTGACGGCAGTGTATTCGGTGCTTTCAAACTGAACCAGGTAAGTTCCAGCACTGAGGTGTTCCAGGCTGAATGAAGTCGCGAATGGAATGCGCTGAATAAATCGGCCGGAAGCATCTAAAATTTGAATCGTTTCGAATTCATAGGTCGTTTCTATTTCAACTCTTCCTGCCGTAGGATTCGGACTTATACTTAGTTCGAGATCATCAAGCTCTATCAAACCAATCCCACTCGTGATTACAATCGGTCTACTCTCTGAACCAGAACAGTTCGCTGCATTGCTCACCACCAAAGTCACAAAATAAGTGCCTTTAGTTGCGTAGTTGTGTTGTGGTGATGGGGTAATGGTATTGTTCCCGTCTCCAAAGAACCACTGCCAAGAGTTCGGCACCATCGAAGAATCAATGAACTGAACGACTTGACCCGCTTGAGCCGTATCAGGAGCAGCGTAATTCACATAAAGTACATCGTTCACATTGACTGTTTTGTAAATGGTATCTACTCCCCCGGCATTGGTGGTGACCAGCATTACGGTATACGTACCCGGACGCTCGAAAGTATGCGTAGGATTTACATCACCAGAGAAATATCCGTCGTCAAAGGCCCAGAAATATTGAGACCCGTTTTGACTTTCATTACTAAAGGTGGTTAGACCTGAACATGGGTTTTGTACCGTGTATTGGAAATCAGCTTGTGGAGCAAAAATGACCTCAGCTTGCATGGAAAAGAATGCAGTAGAGTCATTACTGTTTATTGTCATCACACCTGACTGCTGACCGCTGTTAGTAGCAGTGAAGGAAACTTTTAACCAAGAACTGCTGCCAGGGGTTAATGTTTTACTCGTCCAGCTTGGTGTAAAGTGACTATTGTTCGAAGTAATACTGGTGATCGTCAAGTTTTGACAGCCCTCGTTCGTTACTAAAACACTGTCCTTTACAGGAGCCGTTGAATAGACCTGACCATAGTTGATTGAAGCCGTATTCAATTCAATATCGGGCTGATTCACTACTTCCAAAAGTAATGGAATTGCATAGGTTGGTGTGTTCGGATCGTTGGAGTGGACTAAGACATAAGAAGAATATGATCCCACTATTAGGTTTGTCACATCTACAACGACAGAGTTGGTCTCCGTTCCTGATACTGCGACAGAGCCAGATGCAGCTCCAACTGGAGCACCCCATGGCGAAGTATTTTTCTGGTACACATTTACAGTGGCCTTTTGACCGCTGTTAGAGTTATAGCCATAAGCGTACAAATCAATATCTAGATATCCCTGCGAAATAAAGTTCTGCAGCTGAGTGCCTGTGATAAACCGCGTGATGGTATCATTGACGTAGTTAGGCTTATCGTTGTCATAGATTGTACTGATGTAATAACCATTTGCGTAGAGGTAGAAGTAGTTGTAAATCGAACTAAACTCGCCATTTAAAATGATTTCGATAAAGAGTGTATCTGAATCAATGATTCCATCGAAGTAGAACTCCGTACGGTTATACAACGGTGCGTTCCATGTCCAGAACTCAGTGGCACTAGAATCAAAAATTTCAGCCACCTCAACGGTATAATCTAGGACCCCGTCCCCGGAATTGGACAGTGTATAATCTGCAGTATCCGTCCCCACACATTTGTTCACGACCATTTTGATCGTATCTGGGGTGGCAGAAACAATTGGCGCCCCAACAATAGTAGCCGTTAGACATTTACTCACCGTATCGTTATTCGTGTAGAGATACAGTGTGTCGTTAATGGTTCCCACCGTTTGATGTAAGACAGATACCGACAGAGCAGCGGTATCCGATGGGCCTATTTTAATCGTATCGGATTGCAGTGTGGTAAACGATGAGCCTCCCGTAGCTGAGCTGATCACAAAAAGGGAATCACATCCGGTATTGTATAAAGCAATGTCATTGGTAACACTAAACTGCTGGAAAACATCTCCAAAATCTTTACATCCAGGATCCAAGGTAAGCTCACCCTCACCCACCACTGTAAATTCAATAGGAATCGACAACGTGGGTTGTGCAGGATCGTTCGTTAATACCTGAATACTGCTGTTGTAGGTACCTGCAACGAGTGAATCCGAATACGCAACACCACTTACAACGGTCGTATCTCCACCGACTGTGGTGCCCGATTGTACTGCAGTGCTGAACCAATTCGGCACATCTGGTTTTTCATCAAGTGAAATCTGGAGCACATTTTTGAAGATTTGCTCGAACTGAGGACTTGAACTCAAAAAGGAATAACCGATGTAGTATATATCACCATCACCACGTTCTGCACGAGTAAAGGTTTGATAAGACGACCCGTAATACACATGTATGTTGTAGGGAGAGGTGAAAAAACGGACCGCATAGGTAGTAGAAGGCGCCGTAAACGTTGTGGTCGGTACATTGTCCAAATATCCGTTGGCTTGATAGGTGTTGATGTATTGATTATACCCGGTGTAATTACCTTGATAGTAGGCTCCGATAAAATTCATAGCCAATACCTTTCCTGCGTATGGCGAGCCGAGAACCACCATTTTACCACCATCTTCAACGAAATCCTTGAACTCACTTTCGTTATTCGTATAGGCCGCCTGAACGGCGTTTGCTGTGATTGGAGCAAATACAACCATATCCGCCCAATCTAGCTCATTCACTAAATCCGTCATTGAATTCACCTCGCGAATGGTAATACCGTTTTGCTGATTCAAGAAATTCTTTACGTTGGTCACAAGCACAGGGTAGGCATGCTTCTTCATCAAAACAACGTTCAAAGATTTCCCTAGGTTTAAGGACCACTGTAAAGAGGTAGAATCCATAGCATTCCCCAACTCAAAGCTGAAAGCCACGCTATCACCACAACCTTGCGTTGTCAAGCTAATTGGGTTTGCATCCACCCAAGCATTAGGTGCATCGGCAACGTACCCGTTTACACAAATAGGCCAAGTAGTATCCGAAGTTGCAATGAATATGGTGTCCTGTATGACTCCAGTTGCAGTTCTCGAAAAGCTCATGGAGATCTTACTCGTATCGTAGACAAAGATCTGCTGCATGGAGGCCGAAAGTGTCCAGTCTGAGGAAGCACTTGTGATAGATTGAATCGTCAAACTATCACAGCCCATATTTACCAAGAAAAGACTGTCCAAAACGACTTCGTTGGCAACGATAGTATCCAAATCTATACAACCGATTTGATCAATGTAGGTTTCGGAGGTTCCGATCAGATTGAGGTCTACGTGAAGCTCAATTAAGCTATCAACTGGGTCAATAGAACTTAGAACCCCGTCGAAACTATAGCTGCCCGAGGTAAGACTGTCGGTATCCAACACAAGATACACCAGCTGAGAATCACCCACTGCAACGGTACCCGAATCTGGACTCATCGTGAAATCTTGTGAGTACCCGCCTGCAATGGTGAAGTTATCAACCATCATATGGTCTATGGTAGCGCCCGTAAAGGATGCTTGTCGTAAACGAATTCTTGTAGCGGTTGTTTTAGCTGCTGTAGGCAAATACACCGTGACTAGATATTTTGCCGAGTACGTGTAGGAATAATCTATGGCGGTCCAATTCACACCATCGAGGCTGTATTCAAGATATATACCTTCCCCACTCTCCGCTAAGTTACATACGCTCTGCCCCAACTCATAAGTGATGGTTGTTGAATTGCTAAGGTTGAGTGGCTTAGAGGTCGCAATTCTTGGATACGATCCTAAAAAGAGTAGACTCTGAGAACCACTGACCACACCACAGGAAGCGCTCAGAGAAACTCCCGCCCCAAAGGAGGCCCAGATCGAAGTATTCATGGATGAACCTTCGAAATCATCCATTAGATTGAGCCCAACAGGAGCTGAGTCCCAATCCAAAGAATCTTGTCCATCATTGTAGATCCACATTGGAATCATAACTGTATCGAAACAGCCGTTACGAGTGATTTCAATATCTGTCGAATCCAAGGCCATACTCGGAGCATCAAAGGCGGTAGCGCTGATGTAGACTGTATAGGTGCTGTCCTCTACATGAATATTCACCGGAACCAGTACTGGACCCGACGCAAGTGGCTTGAAGCTGATTCGTAAACTTGTTGTGTCGTACGACGGAACATTGGCTAACTGGGCCGATAAACCCGCATAGCTAAACGAAATGGAATCCGGAACCATAATCTTACACCCCGGATTAGCGATAAGCAGTGAATCGTTGGTCCATTGCGCCGTTGGAATAGCGCCCAGAGATAATGTGTCGCTTACTGGCGCAAAAGTATAATCTCCGGTTACGGTTACTTCCACTGCTATGGTATCGCCATCTATAGTGGTATCGTTTGCACTTACTGCAATAAAAGAGTAGTACGTCCCGGCTGACATGGCAGATGCATCATAAGAAAGGCTCATCGTAGCACTATTACCAGAAAGAATAGTGGTCGATGCAGGGCTTAACGTTAAACTACTACTCGCAGGTCCATCGCCTATTTGAACATCATCAATCAAGGCAACATCGGAAGAATAATCGTTGACCAATCTTAGGTAAGAGACATAATCAGAACCGGTAACATTCGTTGGATTCAAGAAGCTGTAGGTGGAATAGAATGAACCGTCGATATACAAATCGTAGGTCTCCGCATCCCAGTCAATATCCTTGTATTCAATGTGTACCCAGGAGCCTGCTGTTTTACTGACATAGTCGAACCCGGTGTATCCCGAGGTGGTTTTTCTGCGGATACCGAGTTGACCCGTCCCGTACCAGAATGTATACCCGAGAATACTCGGATTTACAGTATTTCCAGAGGCCATTTGAAACTTACAGGCTCTGTACCCAGAAGCAGTTACCTTCGTTCTATAACTGAAATATGTAGGCTGATAACCAGGACCTGAACCTTTCACCGGAATACTCAGCACATTGCCAGAACTCACATTCGAGTATTCCAACGCATGTGAACCCTGTGCTGCGGATGTTACTCTAGAGAAGGTACCTGTTCCTGAAAGCATACTGGCACCCTCTAGATTGTTATCAAAAGTGATTTGCTCGACACCTGCTGTATCGAAGGTTTGGAAGTCTGCATTAAAGACACCAGCACCGCTTCCATTGGTTAAGGTCCAATACTCCGTGTTAATCGTTCCACAGGGAATGGACATGGTGATTGGATCTGTGTATGCTTGTAAATCCGGAGCTGACGCTATGGTAATCGTCTTGGTAATGGTATCGCTTGATTGACAGTTGGTGGCAATGAGTCGTACCGTATTCACTCCAGAGGTCACAAAAGAATGCGAAGGGTGTTCTAAAGTAGAGGTTGTTCCATCACCAAAATCCCAGAGGTACTCTCCGCCGTTGCTCGTTGTATTGATAAACTGGATAGGCGTATTGTAGTTCTGTGTAACAGCGGTGTACGAAAAATTTGCGGTAGGTGCGATGGTATCCGTGGACGACCAAGTGGCCATAAATCCTGTTGAAACGCCCGAATAATTCGAGTAGAAGCGTACCGTAAGGGCTCCGTTGGTCGACAAGATCGGGGTGCCAATGCTCGGTGGGTTAAAACTGTTGTAATATCCTAAATAAGTACTCGAAGTACCTTCACCGTCCCATAATTGAATGTAATCCGAGCTCGAATACACGCTAAACGAGGAAAAAGTCAAACTAACTTGACCCGTTGTGGGTTTGATAATGAAGTATCCGTTGTCGTAATTTCCATAATTGCCGTTGATTCCTCCTCCATCAACGAGAATACCTGAGCAGGTGTTCGCCGTATCGGTTGCACCATTTGTGGCAATAGTGTAGACGGTTTGCGCCGATGAAACTATCGATAACAAACTGAAAATCAGAAAATAAATTCTTTTCATGCGATTTAATTGATTCTAACGAAAATACCACAAAAATGTGCACGCAGATCGCCAATGAGTGAACGTTATGTTGGGCGAAGTAAATGGGTGCATCACAGGACTTTTACAACTCGTGACATCTATCAGCAAGCGGTGTTAGTTTGGCGCTTATTTTTGCGGTGTTATTTCTAAAATTGGCCAGCATGATTGAAACTGATCTCCTTATCATCGGCGCGGGACCTACCGGCTTGTTCACTGTATTTGAAGCAGGTTTATTGAAAATGAAATGCCATTTGATTGACTCACTGCCGCAGCCGGGTGGTCAGTTGGCAGAGATCTATCCCAAGAAACCGATCTACGACATCCCGGGATACCCTGTGGTTATGGCCGGTGAATTGGTCGACAATCTGATGGCACAAATTGCTCCTTTTAACCCTGGATTTACCTTGGGAGAAAGTGCAGCCACCATCGAGAAACGAGAGGATGGAAAATTTATCGTCACTACAGACAAAGGCACAAAGCACCTTGCCCCTTCAGTAGCAATAGCAGGAGGCCTGGGAGTTTTCACACCGCGCAAACCTCCCATTGAAGGACTGGTGAAATTCGAAAACAAGGGCGTAGACTACATTATCAAGGATCCAGAGAAATTTAGAGATCAACGCGTGGTCATTAGCGGAGGAGGCGATTCTGCATTGGATTGGACCATTTATCTCGCTGATATCGCAAAGGAAGTGGCTTTGGTGCACCGTCGTAGTTCTTTTAGAGGCCATTTAGACAGCGTGGACAAAGTACAAGCTTTGGCCGAGGAAGGCAAAGTGAAATTGATCACCAATGCAGAAGTTAAGGGTGTATCCGGCGAGGAGCGCTTACAGGGTGTCGAGATTAAGAGTAAAGAGCATGGAGACCTTCAGATGGATTGCGATTACTGGCTGCCTCTTTTCGGTCTTACTCCTACCCTCGGTCCAATCGCAGATTGGGGTTTAGAAATAGAAAAGAATTCAATCGTTGTAGATAATGCTACAGATTACCGTACCAACATTGAAGGCATTTATGCCATAGGCGATGTGAACACCTACCCTGGCAAATTGAAACTGATCTTGTGCGGCTTTCATGAAGCAACAATTATGGTTCAAAGTGCTTTTAAACGCGCTTTCCCAGATAAAAAACTCTCCTTCAAATACACCACTGTTATGGGAGGTGTAGGATCCTTAGAATAAGTATAAGATGAGCGTTGATATAAACATTACTGTCATCGACAGAGAAGGGATAGCACATGAATTAGTAGCTCCTACGGACATGAATATGAACCTGATGGAGGTTTGCAAGTCCTACGAATTACCCGTAAAAGGCACTTGCGGAGGGATGGCGATGTGCGCATCTTGCCATTGTTACATTGAAAGTGATCATGTGCTTAAAGAGGCAAGTGAAGAAGAAGAAGATATGCTTGATCAAGCCTTTTTCGTCGAGGACAATTCTCGATTGGGTTGTCAAATCTTCATGCAAAGCGAACTCGAAGGACTCAAAGTAACGCTTGCACCCGAAAGCGATTAAGCTTTAACACCCTACATGGAACAATTTTCTTGCTCGCTGAACTATATTAGCGGATACAGAAATTATTTCCATGAAAAAAATCCTATCTACCCTACTAGTGCTTGCTTTCTCATTTGCAGCACTGGCTCAAAAAAGTATAGATCTTGGGGCTCTTTGGCAGCGCTATGAATTCTATGCCGGAGGAATAAGCGGCCTACGTTCAATGAACGATGGCGAGCACTACACCGCTCTGGAAAACGGCAACATTGAAAAATACAGCTACACCTCTGGAGAAAAAGTTGCCACCTTATGGAGCACCTCCTCCCACAAAGAAGTTGGTGAATTCGGAGAATACCAATTAAGCGCAGATGAAAAAATGGCGCTTTTAGAAACGAAAACGGAATCCATCTATCGCTACAGCTCTAGATCTGTGGTGTGGATAGCGGATTTGGAACGCGGCAGTGCAAAACAGCTTCGTGAAGAAAAAGTGCGCTATGCTACCTTTTCTCCTGATGGAGGCTCTGTCGCCTATGTTTTAGATAACGACCTCTACAGCTATAACGTAGAAAACGACAGCCATATTCGAATCACGAGCGACGGAAAATTCAACGAAGTGATTAACGGGGCTACCGATTGGGTATATGAAGAGGAATTTGCTTTAGTTCGCGCCTTCTGGTGGTCACCAGATTCTCGCTACATCGGATTCTTTCGATTCGACGAAAGCAATGTTCGCAGCTTTAATATGGACATCTACGGGAATGAATTGTACCCAAATCCCTACACATTTAAATATCCAAAAGCAGGCGAGGCAAATAGCGTTGTGACGGCTCATATTTGGGATAGTGAAAACGGAGCTTTACAGCAAGTCTTAGCGAAGGAAAACTACGAGTACCTTCCGCGCTCCACATGGTCTGATGAACGTACCTGGGTCATTTCTACCATGAACAGGTTACAAAATGAATTGAAGCTTTATGCCGTAGACGCACCTTCGGGAGAGGATGGCATGATTTATAGAGAAACCGACGAAAAATATTTGGAGATCAATGATGAGCTGCACTTTTTAAGCGACGGCTCTTTTATCATGTTAAGTGACCAAGATGGCTGGAACCACCTCTATCACATGAACAAATCCGGTGAAATAAAGCGTCAAATTACTAAAGGCGATTTCAACGTGACTAAGTTCTACGGAATCGACAGCGAGAAGCGTTTGTTTTACCAAAGTTCAGAGCTTGATGCTACTGAGCGTAACATTTACAGAATTGGTTTAAATGGTCGCGGTAAGAAAAGTTTAGCTGCTGAAAGAGGTACGCACAGCGCTACGTTCACCAAGGATATGAGTCTATTTATAGATACCTATAGTGGGGAAGGCATTCCGACTGTTGTAACCTTGAAAGACGCGAATGGAGTGGCAATTCGTGTTTTAAAAACGAACAAGCGTGCTGAAAAAGCACTGGAGACCTACACCTATTCTCCTAAGGAGTTCTTCAAGATTCAAACACCAGCAGGAGGTGATTTGAACGCTTGGATGATTAAGCCTGTAGATTTTGATGAAAACAAGAACTACCCGCTATTCATGTTTGTATACGGCGGTCCAGGACGTCAAACTGTCGAAAACAGCTATGATGCATTTAACGGAATGTGGTTCCAGATGCTGGCTAACGAGTTTGACATGATTGTTGTAAGTGTGGATAACCACGGTACAGACGGTCGTAGCGAGTCTTTTAAAAAGAGCACCTATGGACAAATGGGTAAACTAGAAACACAAGACCAAACACAAGCGGCTTTGGAACTTGCCAAGCGCCCTTATGTCGATGGCGATCGCATCGGAATCTTTGGATGGAGTTACGGTGGATACATGGCCTCAAACTGTCTGTTCCAATCGCCGGAGGTCTTTAAAATGGCTATCGCTGTGGCACCTGTGACGAATTGGCGTTTCTACGATAATATCTATACAGAGCGCTACATGGGACTTCCATCTGATAATGGAGAAGGATACGATGCAGACAGCCCGCTTTCACATGTAGAAGGCTTAGAAGGAAAATATTTGCTCATTCACGGTACTGGAGATGATAACGTGCACGTGCAGAACTCTATGCGTATGGTCGAGGCTTTGATTCAAGCAGATAAGGACTTTGAGTGGTTTGCTTATCCTGATCGTAACCATGGTATTTATGGCGGAAATACCCGTATGCACTTGTACCGCATGATGACGCGTTTCATCAGTGAAAACCTTTAACCGCCTCGCCTACGAGCACTTGAATAAATAATGTATACTTGCTAAACACAAAAACACACTACAAATATGAGTGATCAATCAATGAAGCACCCACCTGCGTTGTGGACGCTTTTTATGTCTGAAATGTGGGAGCGCTTCTGTTACTATGGAATGCGTACACTTCTTACCTTATTCCTTGTTAAATCCTTATTGAAAGGAGATGCGGAAGCTTCTCTGATCTACGGTGCATATACCGCATTGGTTTATGCTGCACCCGTTTTAGGTGGACGTATGGCGGATAAATTCTTAGGATATCGCTACGCCATTATTCTCGGTGCAATCCTTATGGCGATCGGTGAATTCCTTATGGTTACCGGTACCGAATTTTTAGGACTCAACGCTGGGCTTCGTGAAAGCTTGATGTTGATCGGTATGGGTGGACTCATCGTCGGAAACGGTTACTTCAAAGCAAATATTTCTACCATCGTTGGTAAGCTTTACAACGACAATGATCCTCGTCGTGATTCCGGATTCACCATTTTCTACATTGGTATCAATGTTGGTGCACTATTGGCTACGACTGTAGTTGCATTTGTGGGAGAAACTTACGGTTTCGAATACGGCTTTGGTCTTGCCGGTTTAGGTATGCTACTGGGTCTTTTCATCTTCTGGGGAGGACGTGAGAAATACGGCCATGTACCAAACATTGATATCACCGAAGATGGTCATAAAAAAGGCTTCGCTGGATTGAAAAACTACGTCGCTATTACGATCGGTTCATTGTTACTCATTCCATTGAGCTATGTATTGATTTCACAGAATCAAATTCTACAATACTTATTGATAGCCATCTTTGTTTATGTTGCTTACCAGCTCATTACTGCAGGTATCAAAGAAGGCCCTGTGTGGAGAGATAGAATGATTGCTTTGGTGATCATGATGATCATCAATGTTGTATTCTGGGCATGTTTTGAGCAAGCAGGTACATCGTTGACTTTGTTTGCGGATCGCAATGTAAATCGTGAAATTTTCGGCTGGATGATGCCTGCTTCAATGACACAGTTCTTCAACCCGTTCTTCATCGTTACTTTCGGTTCGATCTTCTCGTGGATGTGGATTAAGCTCAGTAAGATGGGTAAAAACCCTTCAATACCCATGAAGTTTAGCTACGGTATTCTTCAACTAGGTGCTGGTTTCTTGGTCACCTTGATTGGATTAGCATTTGTAAATGACGCACACCAAGTTCCGTTATTGACACTTGTATTCTTATACATGCTACATACCACAGGGGAGCTATTTGTAAGCCCTATTGGATTGTCTATGGTGACTAAATTGGCTCCGAAGAGCATCGCTGGTACTGCTATGGGAGGTTGGTTCCTATCATTTGCGATGGCGAACTATTTAGCAGGTGCTATCGCGGCGCTATCTGGTGCAGAAGAAGGTGCTGATCAACTCACTGTTGCAGAAGGGCTTGATAAGTACATTGCTACATTCTCGACCATCGGTTATGTTCTTGTGGGCTTTGCGATTTTACTTGCACTTCTGCGCAAGCCAATCAACAAACTCATGCACGGCGTTGAATAATAGACCCACTACATTTTTTATAACTGAACCCCGGACGATCATTCGTTCGGGGTTTCTTATTTTTAGGGTATGAAAAAATTAGTCCTACTCCTTATTTTGGCGTTCTCTACCGCCGTTGGTGCGCAAGAAAAAATCCAATGGATGACCATAGAACAAGCCTATGCCCTAACCCTTACTGAAGAGGCGCCGAAAAAAATATTCATTGACGTTTACACGGATTGGTGCGGTTGGTGTAAGCGCATGGACGCTGCAACATTTCAAAAGCCTGAGGTCGCTAAGTATATGAACGAGCATTACTACAATGTAAAATTCAATGCTGAACAGCGCGAGGATATTACCATTCTAGGTAACACATTTAAATTTGTGGAGCAAGGGCGAAGAGGGTATCATGAATTGGCTGCAGCGCTCCTAAGTGGTAAAATGTCCTACCCCACTGTCGTATTCATGAACGGTGAATTCGAAATGCTTTCTCCTGTTCCTGGCTATCAGGAGCCGGTTCAATTTTTAAAAGTAGCGACCTTCTTCGGAGATAACATCTACAAAACAACCAAATGGGAAGACTATATGAGCGCCCAATAATTCAATAAAAAAAACCGGCCTAGGCCGGTTTTCTTATCAAAATTTAAAATCATAACCCTTAAGGGTCAGCTTATCATATTTCTGCTGATTGAATTGATAGAGTCGACTTGGCTTTTTATTTCCAGGTGCCTCAAATACTGTTTCTTCAGTATCAATCAATAGTTCACTTCGCATGAACTTCTTTCTAAAGTTTCGCTTGTCCAATTCTTTACCTAAACACTGCTCGTACAGCGCGTGAATGTTATTGAACGTAAACTTTGCTGGCAGTAGTACAAAACCGATCGGACGACGCTTCACGCGACGTTTTAGTCGTTCATAGGCCATCTCATAAATCTCGTTGTGATCAAAAATCATCTCTGGTTCTTCTCCGTAAGTCACCCACTGGTACCCGGGAATATCTACATCCTTAACACGATCCCAATTCACGAGAGCATAATACGCGATATTCACTACCCTTCCCATCGGGTTGCGGTAAACACGGGCAAAAGCGTTCAATTGTTCTAAATACAAATCGTCCAATTTCAACAACCGCGTCATCAATCGTTTTGAAATATCCTCCACACTTTCATTTGATCGAACCCAGTTTGATGGAAGCATTGGAGCGCCTTTATAAGGCTCTTCAGATTTCTCTCCAATCAAGGAAAGTAGCTTCTCCCCATTGAAAGCAAATACAACAACTGAGGTTCCTAGTGCAACGTCGAATTTAATGGCCATGGTACGTATATTTTAAACAAAAATAGGATTAAACGTACCAACAGGGCCTTTAATTCATGTTAAATTATCAATAAATATAGTAGACTTGGGAAATTAAATGTACACTTGGGCCAAATCACAATCCCTTTGTATCACAGTGCTCGTACGGCGTAACATAGATTTATCAATACATTTTTACCAGACGTTTAGCTGCTAAAAGAAGCAGAAATGGACTTCTCATTACGATCAGTCACTTGATTTCAAGCGTAAAAAAAAAAGCACCTGCTATAACTAACAAGTGCTTTTCTTTAAGGGTGAAAGATGGGTCTCGAACCCACGACCTCCTGAACCACAATCAGGCGCTCTAACCAACTGAGCTACAATCACCATTGTTGGGGCGGCAAATATATATCTAATCTTGTTTATTGTGCAATAGGTTGCGATAAAAAAATTGGTGCCGAGATCACTTTTTTAAAAGATCACCCAAAGTGCTACAACGCATAGCACTAAAAGAAAGGTTAGTACACGAGTACTACTGCTCATAGGCACTATGTTTTCTTTGCTCCAAACCAGTGTTTCATCGTCGTACGTTTCTGCCGTAGGCACCGCTAAACTAACTGCCACAAGGAGAATACTCGATACTACAAACAGGAATAATGCGAAATGTAGGAAGTTCATTTCTACAAACCAATTCAACATTGATGGATACGTACCACTAACCTCAAAGGCCAAACGTAGCACACCGAGAACAGCACCTCCCAAAAGAGACCATTTTGCACCGGCAGCGTTGATTTTTTTAAAGAAAATTCCCAAAAGAAATACTGCAGCTATTGGTGGAGAGATGTAGGCCTGTATGGATTGTAATTGCTGAAAGAGCCCTCCCTCAATCGCCTGCATTAATGGAATCCAACCGATCCCTAAGGCAACCAAAACGATAGTGGATAATCGACCCGCATTCACCAATTCTCGATCCGTCGCCTTTGGTCTATACTTTTTGTAGACATCGAAGGTGATGAGTGTCGAGGTAGAGTTGAACACAGAGCTCAGTGAAGACATCAGAGCTGCCAATAAGCCCGCTACTACCAATCCCTTCAATCCCGTTGGAAGCACAGCTTTGACCATCAAGGGCAATGCCGCATCATACTGGTTAGAACCGTCGAGATTGGTGGCGAATGAAAGCACCTCTGGATTGTTTTGAGCCAATGCGAAAGCAACCACCCCCGGCAGCATAAAGATGAATAGCGGAAGTAGCTTCATGTACCCCCCAAAAAGAGCTCCTTTGCGGGCGGTATCGATGTCTTTTGCCGCAAGTACGCGCTGCACAATGAATTGGTCGGTACACCAATACCAAACACCTAAAATAGGAGCACCAAATAAAATTCCAGTCCATGGATAGTTCGTATCGGACATCGGTCGCCATAATGACCAGTGATCAGGTGTAGTATTCTCCATCAATACATCTACCCCACCTAAGGCCTTTAAACCGAAGATTGTTAATATTATAGAACCTCCGACAAGGACAAACATTTGCATGAGATCCGTATAAACTACGGCCTTGAAACCACCAAAAACCGTGTAGATCCCGGTGGCGACAACAATGAAAATAGCACCTGTCCAGAAATCAATTCCCAACAGCGCCGTGAAAACGATAGCTCCAGCGAAAATGGTCACCGAAATCTTTGTGAGCACATATGCTACGATGCTCACATAACTCAAATAACTTCTTGCCCACCCGTTGTAGCGCTTTTCCAAGAATTCAGGCATAGTAAACACACCCGATCGCAGATAAAAGGGTACGAAGACCCAACCCAAGACAATCAGTATTAAGGATGCTAGGAGTTCGAATTGGCCAGCGACCAACTCACCTGAAGCGCCCTGTCCTGCTAAACCCACCAAATGTTCAGAACCGATATTTGAGGCAAAGAGGGATGCTCCGATCACAAACCAACCAAGATTGCGACCGCCTAAGAAATAATCAGCTGCCTCTCCTTCCTTGCTTTTACTGCGACCACTAAAAAATGCGATGACAAAAACGGCTACAAAATAGAGGCCGACTACTATAAAATCTACGGTTCCTAACATGGTTTCAAAAGGATTTAGTGTCCTAAAATAGTGTACTTAGTACAATTACTAAGATTCGTACTAAAAAATGTTTTGGCAAAATCTAACCAGGGGTCACGGAACTATCTCTAATTTTAACTCATTACCAAATCACTACAATTGAGTTCATGAACCACAATTCTCCGCACACTCTTCATGTTGCCAAATGGTACCCTAACCCAAAGGATGTGCAAAACGGCATTTTTGTCAAAAAGCAGATCGATGCCATTCCGTCAAAGGGATTTGTTCTTGCGTTTGTGAATGAGCATTTCCCTCCTATTGAAGAGGAAAATCTTCAGTTGTTTGGGGCGAAGAAGATGAGTTGGACCGTGAAATTGGCAACTTTTATTGCGACACTTTCAAAGTCGCCCTTTAACATCGTGCATTTCCATTGCTTTACCCCCGATTTGCTACCAATGCTGCTCTATGCGAAGAGCAAAGGGCTGAAAATAGCTTACACCGAACATTGGTCCGGATACTTACCCGAAAACCTCGAGCAACTCGGTCGTTTTAAATTTTGGGCCACGCGTCAGTTTCTCAAAAGAGTGGATATGGTTTATCCAATCAGTCCATTATTAAAGCAAGGCTTACAACAAATCTATACAACGGTGCCTACGATGTTAATGCCCAATATCGTTTCAGGTATTCCACGAAAGGAGAGTACATCAGAAGGAACTAGTGCGGTTAAATTCGTAATGGTCGCGGATGTCGTTTTCAGTATCAAACAACAGGATGTAGTGCTCCAAATCTTTCAGAAGTTGCCTCGCATGCGCGTAGAACTTCATTTCATAGGCGGCGGGCCCGATCTCGAGCGTCTAAAAACGCTTGCTCAACGACTTCCTAATGTGTACATACACGGCAGAAAGAGCAATAAGGAGGTGCTTGATATGTTACCCGGTTTTAATGCACATATATTATACAGCACATTTGAGAGTTTCGGCATTACCACCTTTGAAGCACGCAAAGCAGGCCTGTGGGCACTTACTAAATCCTCTTTCGGAGGAAGTCATTGGGCAGATGATGCCTGTTTGATGATCGAAAATGAGGAGGATCTGTTCGAAAAAATGAATCAACTTTTACATGGCAAGCGTCCTGAAGCTGGTTCTTTCAAACCCCTCAGCGCATCGTGGGTTGGTGGAGAAATAAACAGCTCCTATAAAGAACTTATCGGCTAAAAATTTCATTATATATTTACTACGCACAAAAACTCACTTTTATGAAAAAACTATTACTAGCTGCCTTAGGGCTTAGCGTATTTGGTGCTACCGCGCAAGAGGTTCGTCAAGATCTCGGACGCAATGCGCAGAACATGATTGATGCTCAATCTTCTGCCATACCTTATAATACGTCATACAACAAGCAGAACTCTGCTGTAATGATCGGAACTGCTCCCAATGTATATGGTGCAGGTTTCGGACCAAAGAACAACCTTGTTGCAAATGAAGAACTGAATACAGTGGCATTTATCCACCGTTCTGACTTTGGATCTAACGGAGATTACTCTTCAGGAGCACTTCGTTTTGATTACTCCACGGACGGCGGTGCAACTTGGACCAACAATGCTGGACCAGCATGGAATCCTAATATTTCAGGTAATGTTTACCCAGGTGCAGCACGTTACCCGCACATTGGAATCTTAAACAATACCGGTAATAACAACCCATTGAACGCGTCTATCACAGTTTGGGCACCAACACTCGCTGGAACGAACGCAGCTTCTTGGGGAGGTGCTTTGGTAGGAACCCACAAGCTGGACAACACGGTCACGAATATGGCTGTGGATACTACTGGTGGACACCTTACTTTAGACGAAAGCTACACCGCAGGTAATAAATTCTGGGGGATCAGCTTGGATCAGCCGAACTACGACGTAGAAGAGTACACCGATACAGCAATCATCTGGGTTGGAACTATGGATTTTACCACCGACACTATGGCTTTGAGCGAAATCAAGGCTTTCTTGCCAGTAACTGAAGATTCTGCAAACGGTAAGATTGTAGGTGATGCACGCATATCATTTGCTGATGATAATCTCAACGGTTACCTCTCTCTAGAAGCGTACAATGATGCGATTGCTCCTGCACCAGTTATACATCCTTACCTTATCAAAACCACGGACGGTGGTCAAACTTGGAGCTCAGTTATGGGACCTAATTTGGACCTGCTCGTTGATAACGCCAGTGGTGATAGCTTGAAAACAGTCTTTAGCCTAATCACTGGTGGTTGGGACATCGGTCATTTGACTTCTTCTACTCGCGGTCATGACTTAGCGGTAGATTTGAACGGCAACCCTCACATGTTTGTGCATGTTTTCCCAGGAACGAACACCACTCCAACTGGTGGAACTACTGCAGGTGATTTCACATTCTTCCCAGGGGTAAATCTTCTGGTAGATATCTTCACTACGGACGGCGGCCTGACTTGGGAGTGTAACATTATCTCTCAGGTTTTTACTTGGGACTTCGATTTTGGTATTGCGCCTAATGCAGTTTCTGAGGCAACACGACCACACATTTCAATGAACGCCGATCGAGACATGATGTTCTTCTCATGGTTCGAATCAGACACGTCATTTGTTACTGGCACTGAAAACAACTTCCCAGATTGGAAATGTCAAGGCTTTAACGTTATAGGAGACTCATTAGAAGGCCCACAAACAGTAATGGGTACTTTCGGTGATGCTACGTGGGCAAACGTTGCAGACCTAGCATTCGATAATGGCGATGGTACGCATCAGCTTCACATGACGTACTCTCCAATCGAGGACTTCGGTACATTCAGTGTGTTGAGCCCAATCGATTTTTATTACTTAGGCCAGCCTTACCCGCGTAACATCGGAGTGGAAGAAATGGAAGAAGTTGGTTTCTCAGTAAGCCAAAACTTCCCGAACCCTACGAGCGGTTTGACGCGCTTAGCGATTGAAAACGCAAAGCCAGCGAGCTATGAGCTTATGATTGTAGACATCACTGGTCGTGTAATGGAACAAACCAATCTAGGCAACCTAGATGCAGGTCGTCACGTTCACACGATTAACGCTTCTAACTATGCAGCAGGTGTTTACTTCTACACTGTAAGTTCAGCAGGACAGAAAGTAACTAAGAAATTGATCGTAGAGTAATCTGCACCTTTTCTACAAACTATAAAACCCCGGCTAGGCAAGACCTAACCGGGGTTTTCTTTTTAAAAGCGGATGTACATCTACTTTTAGTATTCGAGTAACTCCTTTAAGGCTGATTCTAATTTTGACGATGCCAAATACCCTTGTTCCAATTCTGCCGAGAATGGAACTGGAGTTGGATCCGAAGCCACCAACCGAATCGGTCCATCTAGGTGCTCAAAACACTCTGATGCAATCCAAGTGCTAATGTGCTCACCGTAACCTCCAACCGAGATATCTTCTTGTAGAATTAATACTTTTCCGGTCTTCTTTACTTGGTCCGCAATAGCATCATAGTCCAAGGGCACCAAGGTTCTCAAATTCATACAAGCGACCTTACCTTCCAAAGAAAGATTTGTGATCGATTCAAGCGCCCAGTGAACGCCCATACCGTAGGTAATAATCGTAAGCTCCTTCCCTTGGCACTCCATCTTCGCTTTGCCGAGTGGTAAGGCGCTTACACCGAGTTCCACCTCTTCTTTCAAGGTGCGATACAAGGCTTTGTGCTCAAAGAACAAAACGGGATTGGGGTCTGCTAAACTCTGCATGAGCAATGCTTTGGCCTCCGAAGGCCATGCAGGATAGACTACCTTGAGCCCTGGAACATGTGTGAACCATGCCTCTGTACTTTGACTGTGGTAAGGTCCAGCTGCGACCCCTGCACCCGTAGGCATGCGAATGACAACGTCTACAGATTGCCCCCAGCGCCAATGCATTTTTGCGAGATTATTTACAATCTGATTGAACCCTGTAGTTACAAAGTCAGAAAACTGCATTTCCATCATGGCCTTACCACCGGCTATGGCATAGCCTAAAGCGGAACCTACTATGGCACTCTCACATAGGGGCGTGTTTCGCACACGCTCTTTTCCATACGTCTGAACCATGCCATCAGTGGCTTTGAATACACCTCCGTAGTCGGCAATATCCTGTCCCATTAAAATAAGCTCTGGCCATAACTTCATAGACTCATTCAGCCCGTCGTGAATTGCATCAATCAAACGCATTTCCCTAGTTTCCAGGGGCTGTGCTTTCAATTCTTGGGCAGGTGCGAACAGATCTTGTTGGAGTTCCTCTTGGTTATAGCTCGGTGCAGTACCTTCTAATGCCTTGTGAAAAGCCACATCAACGTTTTTCTTGCATTCCTCCAGCCGTAGGGCCAATTCCGACGCCTCCAAGCCCCAATCTTGTAAGTGCGCTTCGATCCTTGTCATAGGCTCCGATTTTATGGCCTCCTCTATCATGCCTTCGGGATAATATTTAGTACCACTAGCTTCTTCATGACCTCGAATTCTGAAGGTTCGCGCTTCTAGAAGAATGGGTTGCTGGTGTTCCCTTGCAAATTCAGCAGCTTCCGTAAAATGCTTTGAAGCATTAGCTAGATCATTGGCATCAAATGAGCGTGCTTCCATACCATAAGCTGGACCTTTACTCATGAAAGAGTCAAAGACAAATTGCTCATGTTCTGGAGTGCTTAAGCCCCAATAATTTCTTTCCACTACAAACACAACGGGCAATTTCCATACGGCAGCAACATTCAAAGCTTCATGGAAATCCCCCTGACTAGTGGCACCATCACCAGTAAAGGCTAGCACGCATTTCCCAGAGTCGCTCAACTTCTCTTGCAGCGCAAGTCCACAAGCAAGACCAAGCTGAGCGCCCAAATGCGAAATCATCCCAACGATGTGATGCTCCTTGTCCCCGAAATGAAAGCTTCGGTCACGACCTTTGGTATAGCCTTCCATTTTTCCTTGAAACTGTGCGAAAAGGCGCTCTAACGGCAACCCTCTTGCCACAAAAACCCCAAGGTTGCGATGCATGGTACAGATATATTCGTCCTTTTGTAGGGCATGTGTAGCAGCTACTGACAACGCTTCTTGTCCAAATGAACTGAACCATTTGGAAATTTTTCCCTGCCTTAAATAGATGAGCATTTTTTCCTCAATGGCGCGGGCCTGAAGGAAGTCGTTGAGCAATTCGTTCCGGTGGTGGTTCATAACTTCTAACTAGAGTGTGTTCTGTTTGTAAATAGGACCGAAAAGGTAGTTATTTTTGTACGATCAATTCATTTTTAAGCACCTCTGCTATGATCCCAAATTTGGATTTTAATCAATGGAAAAACGGTACCGATCAAGAACGTGAATCATTTGCCCATCAACTCGGCAAAGCCTACACTGAGATTGGATTTGTAACCATTAAAAACCACGGATTTGATGAAGCCGTTCAGGAAGAACTGTATCGTCGAGCAGCCTCTTTTTTCGAATTGGACCACGCAACCAAAGCACAATATGAAAAACCTGAGCTCGCAGGGCAAAGAGGCTATACAAGTTTTGGGAAAGAACATGCGAAAGGAATCGATGCGGCTGATCTCAAAGAGTTTTGGCAGGTCGGTCAACCTTCACCAGCATATGATGGTCCAGAATACCACGATAACGTCAGTGTAGCTGAGCTTCCAGAATTTGCGCCAAGTTTTGAAAAAGCCTACCAGGATTTAGAAGCGATTGGCCAGGAAATGCTCAAAGCTATTGCTCAGTTTTTAGGATTAGAAAGCGAGTACTTCAAGCCATGGGTTGAAGGAGGAAATAGCATCCTACGTGCCATTCACTACCCTCCTATCACCGCTGACCCGGGAGATAGTGTACGTGCAGGACAACACGAGGACATCAATCTTATTACTCTTCTGATGGGTGCAAGCGCGGAAGGTCTTGAAGTATTGAATAAAAAAGGAGAATGGATAGGGATTACCGCTATACCGGGTTCGCTCGTGGTTAATGTCGGAGATATGCTTCAAAGATTGACTAATGGCGTTTTGAAATCCACCACGCATCGTGTGGTCAACCCTCCAAAAGAAAAATGGGGATCTCCCCGCTACAGCATTCCGTTTTTCCTGCACCCCGTGGGTAGAATGCCATTAAATGCATTGGAAAATTGTATCCATAGCGATCGTCCAAAAGCATTTGAAGACATCACTGCTGGAGCTTATTTAGAGGAGCGACTCATCGAAATTGGTTTAAAGAAATAATGGTTCGCATAGATATCATCACTGTCATGCCCGAATTGCTGGAAGGGCCTTTTGCCCACAGTATTTTGAAGCGTGCTGAACAAAAGGGACTTGCACAGATACGCCTGCACCAACTCAGGGAATTTGGCACGGGTAAACATCAACAAGTCGATGATTATCAGTACGGCGGCGGTGCGGGCATGGTCATGCAATGTGGACCTCTAGTGGATTGTATTGAGGCGCTGCAAAAAGAATGTGACTACGACGCCATTCTTTACATGACACCTGATGGCAAACGCTACGATCAAAGTGATGCGAATCAACTTTCGATGATCGGTAATATGATCATCATATGTGGACATTATAAAGGCATCGATCAACGCGTTCGTGATCATTGGGTCACGCATGAATACAGCATTGGGGATTATGTTTTGAGTGGTGGTGAGCTGGCTGCAGCGGTAATCACGGACTCTATTGTTCGTTTACTCCCTGGCGTACTCAACGATGAAACTTCTGCGTTAACCGATAGTTTCCAAGACAATCTTTTAGCCCCTCCTGTATATACGAGACCCGAAGATTTCAGAGGACATAAAGTTCCTGAAATACTGACTTCAGGTAATACTAAGGCTATCGAATTATGGCGTGAAGAACAAGCTTTTCAGCGCACAAAAGAACGAAGACCGGATCTTTTGGAAGATTAGAAGATTTGAAGATCGGTGATAGCTTCTCTTCCAAGATGCTCGTTGATAGAAGAAATAATTTTCGTCTTTACCATGAGTAGCTCCTTTCGCACGACTGCACTTTCAAGCTGGACAAAGAGCACCCTGTTTTGGACTTTTTTACGGGTAGTCTGCTTCGAGATGGATGGCCCCAGAACTTCGTCCCAAGCTTGCAGCACTAGAGTTTCATCATGTCCCTTACGTAGGCGGTAACGATCGAGCCAATGCGATAGGGCCTCGCCCATGTTCTGCTCGTTAGAGGATCTGTATTTCGCCATTGTCTAGTAATTCAAAAGTGGTATGCTGAAGTTGTAACTCTTTACTCAGCGTCAGCATACGCTCAGGATGTGTGTCTGTGATGAATATTTGACCGAATTGATCACTATTGACCATTTCAAGAAGGTTGGCGACACGGCCCTCGTCGAGTTTGTCGAAAATATCATCGAGCAAGAGTAATGGCGGCATGTTTAAATGCTGTTTACTGACCTCAAACTGCGCTAGTTTTAGTGCGATTAAAAAGCTCTTCTGCTGACCCTGCGAACCTACTTTCTTAATAGGATGCTCACCTAGTGTGAAGATCACATCGTCTCTATGGATACCGGCACTCGTGTATTGTAACACGCGATCTTTTTCGAGCTTCTCCGCTAAAAGAGATTTCATGTCCTTTTCGTGCAAAGACGATTTGTAGGCAATACCGACTTCTTCCTTACCTCCAGAGAGCTTCTGATAGAATTCCTGTAAACGAGGCAACAGCTCTTCGATAAAATGCAATCGTTCTGTGTAAATAGTAGCACTATGACCGATTAACTGCTCGTCGTATAATGCAATCATTTCCGCATCATAAGTGCGGTTAGAAGCGAAGTATTTTAACGTCGTGTTGCGTTGAGTTAAGGCTCGATTGTAATTCATTAACGCCTGTAAATAGGACCTATTACTCACCGATATACTCGAATCCAACAACTTTCTGCGCGTTTCCGCTGCATCTAAAATAAGGTCCCTATCCATTGGAGTGATCATCACAACCGGTAAGAATCCGATGTGATCTGCCAAGCGGTCTACCTCTTTTCCATCGACTCTGATCATTTTCTTTTGACCTTTTTTGAGCCCTAAGTCCAATCCATACTCCTGATCGCCGCGTTTAATGCTCGCCTTAACCAGCGCCATTTGCTCGCCATGAGTAATATTCTGACTGTCTGAAAAATTAAGATAACTCCTTGTAAATGAGAGGTAATGGAGCGCGTCTAGTACGTTGGTTTTACCATTTCCATTATTACCCGTTATGATGTTCACCTTCGTATTGAACGCCCATGAAGAACTTCTATGGTTCTTGAAATGCGTCAATTCTAAACGATCTACTAACAGGTTTTTCATACGAACAAAAATAGGCCGGAATGCTTCAAAATTTATACTATTTTTGGCGGACTCAACAAATTAAAGCCATGGCTAAGAAGAACGCACCGGTAAAGGAAGAAAACTTAGGATTTGACAACGTAGAACAAACGCTCACTAAGACAGAGCGTTTCCTAGAAGAAAATGCAAAACAAGTAGGTATTGCTATTGCTGCAGTAGTCGCCGTAGTGTTGATCTTCTTCCTATATAATACTCAAATAGCAGAACCAAAGGCTAAAGAGGCTGGTACAGAAATGGCTCAAGCCATAAAATGGTTTGAAGCAGATTCTATGAACCTTGCGCTCAATGGAAACAGCGCAAACTACGGAATGTTAGATATCATCGAGGAATACGGCGCTACCCCTTCAGGTAATAGTGCACACTACTACGCAGGTCTGGCCTACTATGCGCTCGGCGAATATGAAAATGCTATCTCTTACCTAGATCAATACAATGCATCTGATGTTGCTGCAGCGGCAATCGCTGAAGGAGCTATTGGTGATGCCTTTGTTGAATTGGGTCAAATGGATGACGCACTTGATTACTACCTAAAAGCGGCGAACACGACTGATAACGACTTCACAACCCCTCTTTACTTGTGGAAGGCAGGCCTTGTTTACGAGAGCATGGAGAAAAATTCGAAGGCAGTAGCTTTGTATGAGCGCATCGCCGAAGAATACCCTGAATCACGTCAAGCTGCGGGTATTTCGAGTGTAATTACTGCTTTGAAATAACTTCATGGCCACTGCCCATCAACATTTAGACAGTACCAACAATAGCAACGTTCCTTCCGGCGAAGGTAAACTTGTAGCTATTGTTCGTGCAGAATGGAACCATGAAATCACACAAGGTCTAGCTGAAGGTGCCAAACAGACACTGCTAGAGCATGGTGTAGATCCGGAAGGGATCATCGAATGGGATGTACCAGGAGCTGTCGAGCTCACTTTCGCAGCACGTCAATTGCACGAGCAAGAAGAACCTGATGCAGTAATTGTGATCGGCTGTGTTATTCAAGGCGAAACCAAGCATTTTGATTATGTCTGTCAAAGCGTGACATATGGAATTACAGAGCTAAACCTAAGCTACGATGCACCCACCATATTCTGTGTGCTCACAGACAACAACATCGAGCAAAGTCGTGACCGCAGCGGAGGTAAACATGGGAATAAAGGTGTAGAAGCGGCGGTTGCTGCATTAAAAATGATGGCCATCGGCAACTAAGTCTTGTCGTTTTTGTTCTACTTTTAGGAATCAACCCTAAAACAACAAAAACACATGAAGAACTTTATTGCAGGCGTACTTGCCTTGGGACTCTCAGTTCCAGCTTTGGCACAAGAACTCCCACAACCTTCTCCAGAGACGACGGTGAATCAACGTATCGGTCTCACCGACTTTTCTCTTCATTATTCTCGGCCCTCATCGAAAGGCAGAACCATTTTCGGTGATCTAGTTCCCTATGGTGAGCTTTGGCGCACGGGAGCCAATTCTTGCTCGCGCATTTCATTTTCATCAAAAGTAATGATCGACGGGAAAAGCGTTGACGCAGGTGAATATGGCTTGTTCACCATTCCTAATAAAGACTCCTGGACCATTATTCTAAGCGAACAAACAGATCTTTGGGGAGTCGGCGGATACACCAAAGAGAAGGACGTATTGCGTATAGACGTTTCTGCTGAAAAATCGGATTTTGATGAAACCTTTATTATTGGTTTTAAAGACCTAACTACCCACTCAGGAAATATCGTGATCGAATGGGCATCTACGGAAGTAAGTATACCCGTGAGCGTGGATAGCGAAGCGCAAAGTGCTAAAAACGTGGCTAAGGCTTTAGCAGATGCGAACCGTAGTTACCGCAACGCGGCTTCATTCTATAGCGCCCGTGGAGAACATGAAAAAGCAATCTCAACGATAGAGTTGGCTGTGGAACTCGATGCGAACAGCTGGTATACACATTGGGTAAGAGCTGAAATATACGCCCAAGCGGATCGCAAGAAGGAGGCTAAGAAACTTGGTAAGGCAGCAATAGAAATGGGTCAAACCTATTACGACTCCTTAGCTCAACCCTTCACTTATCGTGCAGGACTCGAGAAAGAAATGAAGCAATGGTAATTCCACTTTATTTTAAAAACAAAAAAACCCGGTCTATTGGACCGGGTTTTTCGTTTTATAATATATGATGATTGCGTTCTATTTTCCGTTGAACTCAGGGCTAAGGTCAATGAATGCAAGAACCACACCTTCAATCACCTGTTTATTCATTACGTTTCGACGGTAAGGTGAGATACGCAGGATAAAATCGGCATTAAGTTTCGTATTGAATACCTTGCGCTCGATCGTTACCACTTCCTTTCTTGAACGTTGGATATCATCCATCAAGGAACTCAATTCAAAGTTCATGGTAAAGTCGTGAATTTCGCGACCTTCATCAGACTCTGTAAAGTTAAAATGGTCTGTAGCGCTCGGAGTGATCTTGCGGACACGTAAATCTGAATCCAAGAATAATACCCCGAGATTAGTGCTCTGTATCATAGAATCGATATCCGAGTGAAGATTGCCAAGTTCAACCATCTTCTCTTGAATTTCAGTATTCACAGAATATAACTCTTCATTTACGGACTGAAGCTCCTCATTGGCACTCTGCAATTCTTCGTTCGCCGCTAATAACTCTTCGTTGGAAGCTTGAAGCTCTTCATTCGTAGTCTCTAGCTCTTCAACTGTAGATTGAAGCGACAATTTCGTTCGGCTAAGTTCACTTTCAAGTACACTAATCTTACGTAGTTCAACCTCATTTGGACTAATACTTACAGCATTATCTAAAGACTCCGAAGGTAATGCACTATCAACAATCATTACGACAACAGCAGTATCTAAAAGTGAGCTATGATCAGGAACAAAAGTCAATGTCAGTACTGTATTCCCAGCCTCTGGTACCTTTATAGACTCGTATTGAACAGCCTGCTTCTTCTCTAAAGAACTTTGAACACCGTCTTTAAAGATGGCCACTAAACTCTTATGGATCGTACTTTCAACAGAATTATCTGGAATACCTTGTTGCATTCGAATCAAATCGGTCAATTGACCAAACATGAACAGAACATTTAAGTTCTCATCAATCACCATGGCAGGCTTTGAAACCTTATTCAATAATAATTCTGAATAATGCATGAAGAGCTGTGAACTCTCACCATATTGTGTCGTTTTCATAACACTGCTATTTAATCTGGTCTTCTTCTTAATATCTTTTCTAGGTATAGGACTCGCATCGATATCAGAATTGCTCTCGTTGCGCATATAGAGAATTCTATTCCTAGACTCTTTATTCTTAAATATCCTGTGCTGTTCGTCTATAGCTTCAAATAAATGCTTTGCGGGTCCTGCAATACTTTCAGTGCGGCCTAAGACTAACATTGAATTGGATTTCAATCCAAAGTGGAACCTACTTAATAAAGCTACCTGTTCCTCAATTTGCAAATAGATAAATAGATTCCTACACAGAACGAGGTCAAGGTGAATAAAAGGCGGGTCCTTGATAAGATCATGTCTTGCAAACAGAATATGATCCTTTAAACTTTGATCAATTTCAAACTGACCATCTTCAAGATCTGTAAAGTATTTATCTCGATATGCTCTCGGCATCTCTTCAAGTGCCGTGGCACTGTATACACCTCTATTTGCGATGACCAGCGCTTCTTCATCCAAATCTGTCGCAAATATCTTGAAGTCCAATTCGACATTAGCCTTAGCGGCAGCCTCTTTTAGTAATATCGCAGTTGAATAAGCTTCATCTCCAGTGGAACATGCCGCAGAAAAGATACGTAATGGACGCTTTTTACCTCTTTCCAAAAGCTCAGGAACTACAGTTTTCTCCATTGCCCGCCAAACCTTTTCATCACGGAAGAAACGGGTGACTCGAATCAAGAATCCCTGCGCTAGCTCCTTTAGCTCATTGGTATCTACTAATATTTTATGGTAGTATTCCTCGATTCCTGCCGAATTCGAGGTAAAAATGTGCTTGATGATTCGTCTGTGGATTGTAGATCGCTTGTAGCTCAAGAAATTCATGCCCAAACGCGATTTAATCTCAATTAAAATCCTGTTGACATGACGCTCAAAAGCTTGCTCACCTACATCAGGAGTCGCATCGGTACTCATCAATGCAGAGGTTAACTGAAACAGCGAAGAACTACACATGCGCTGAACTTGCTGTCCTAGTTCCTTTAGGGGAAGAACAAAATCATGCACGCCTTGCTTCAGTGCAGCTTCTGGCATTCCGTTGAACTCACTTTGTTCGGGATCCTGAATCATTACGATACCACCAAACTCCTTGATGGCTACAATTCCTTCAGAACCATCAGTACCTGTACCTGTTAAAATTATTCCAGCAGCATGGGCACCATATTCATGCGCCAAAGTGGCAAAAAACAAATTGATAGGAAAGTAGTAATCATTATCCGTCTTGTAACGATCAACACTTACAAAAGCACCATCCTTCACTATAATGTTGAATGTACCATTGTTCAGATAAATAGTGTTCGCTTCAATGGGTCCGGGCTCAGCAAATTTGACCTCAATATCGGTATATCCTTCAATCAATTGGTCCATCAAGCTTAGATGCTCCCGACTTAAATGCTGAATAATGACCAATGCGGTATCCGGAAGTTCCTTGAGTTCAGATATAAACCTACGAATTGCCATAAGCCCACCTGCTGACGCTCCGACACCTATGATGTTAGATGGCCCGTTCTTTATTCCACCCTCTTCGGGTATGCTTGTTTTATCTATCATTGTTCGCACAAATTACTGAAAAATATTACGTCAAATTGGAACTGTCTTGCTTTTAGAAGTATCCATAAGAGAGACCATTTAGAATACGATTGCACTTGCGTAGATAACATAAAAAAAGATCCTTAAACTATTGATTTCAAGATGTTTGTATCATTCTGTAAACTATGAGTAAAAATTTTAAAGCCATAGGAAAAGGGCCTTTTCGAAGAGCCCTGTGCTGTTGATTTGGTACTTTTTAGGATTTCTTTACGTCATTTCCACACTGAAAATTCGTCAAAGCTTGCGAACAGCGTACCCATGTTTAAGTCTCAATACAACAAAATATCTTGCCGCGTATCCAAATAGGCGGTAAACGACTCATTGCGATAGCTTGCTTTCCATTGATCTATGGTGGCACCGACCTCCAATGCTTGTTGTAAGTCCTTGCCGCCAGCTAGCTTTTCAAAAAAGTTGTTGAAAAAGTCCTGCGACTCTGGATGTTCCTCTTTCCACACTTGATAAACACTAAAAAGATGAGTCCAGTCTATGCTGTCATTCTTCACAGCGGTAAGCTCTTTTCCCCAGCATTGCTCCTCTTTAAATTTTGGGTGTTTGGACCCTTGGTCGGGACGCGGTGTGAAGCTGTATGCGAACTTAGTTTTCGGTAGCCATGGTGCACCATACAGGGTGAAAGGCGCTGGGGTTCCTCTACCGCAGGAGATGGGGCTTCCCTCAAAGAAACATAGACTTGGATAATGCCATATGGCTTCAATCGATCGCAAGTTAGGTGATGGCGGTGTCTGAAAAACAGTGAAGATTTGATCGTGTGAATACCCCGCACAAGGGATTACCTGCAATCCACCTGCTTGCTGAAATTGGTCACGGGACTTCTCATGAAGAAGTTGTGGCATCCATCTTTCTTTACATACCATTGTTGCGTACTCCCCCATCGTCAACCCATGGACCACGGGTATAGGATGTAAGCCAACCATACTCTCGAATCCTGGCTTTAGGATGGGGCCATCTACGTAGTGACCATTTGGGTTGCCACGGTCCATAACCATTAGCGCCACTCCCGCTTCGACACAAGCGTCTAAAACATAACTCAAGGTGGTACTGTAGGTGTAAAAGCGAACGCCTACATCTTGAATATCATAAATGACCAGCTCAATTCCATCAAACCAGCTCATATCTGGTCTTTTGTTCTTTCCATATAAACTGCGAATAGCAATGCCCGTTTTTGGATCCTTAGCGTCCTCTACATGCTCGCCGGCATCTTTATTTCCACGAAAACCATGTTCAGGAGCCCAAACTTCACGAACCTCAGCCCCTAGTGAAATCAAATGATCCACGGAGTGTGTACCATTGGGTAACAAGGAGGTTGCATTCGCAACGACGGCAATGCTCTTGCCATGTACCCTCTCATAATACAAACCTGTGCGAGCTATACCGGGTACATATAGGGAGGACTGTGCTGTTGCCTTTAATGAAAAGGCGACGATAAAAATTCCGAACAATGCCGCGGTTGCCCTAACTTGCAACCTAGTGAAAGAAGCGTTTTTCATAGCCCAAAAGATACGAAAGAGCTCAGGTCCTTCGGTCATTGCACCACTGCTAAAATTGAGTGTGGTGGCAACGGCACTGGGTATGGCACTCGTCGTATTATCTATTACTTCAGGCAAGGGACTGCAAAAATCTATTATACAGCAGTTTAGTAGTATCGATGGTGATTTTTCCATTTCTGCTTATTCGGTTCAACGCACCGCTGAGCCTCGTCCAATTTTATTAGAAGATAGCTTGCTGTTTGCCCTAAAAACAGCCCCCTACACCGCCCATGTATTTCCTGGGGTTCAAAAATCAGCTTTGTTAGTCAACCCTAAAGAAGATGCTTTTGAAGGGATTTCTGTCTATGGTATGGACACTGCTCGATGGGAATATTTTGATGCACACCACCAAATGTCAGGGCCAAAAGTTCCGCACCACCGCTATGGAAGTTTCGTCTCCAAAACTTTGGGCAATGAGCTAGGCCTTAGTGTTGGTGATACCGCGATGCTTGTAATTTTGAAAAACCAGCAAAGTGCACCGCGACTTCGAAAATCAGTGATTGAAGGCCTATTCGAAACTGGACTAGATGAATTCAACCGCGGTCATATTTTGATGAATATCGAGGACGTTCGCAGGCTGCATGGATGGAAGAAGGATAGCGTATCTGATTATACCGTCATTCTTGAGGACCATCAACTGAGAGGCGATGTATCAGCGTATTGGAACGCCGTTGTTCCCTATTCCATTCAAGTGGCCTCTGTCGAACAAAAACATCCCGCGATTTTCGGATGGCTTGAATTATTTGATACCAACATCGCCTTGGTTTTGAGCATCGTATTGATAGTAGCGCTGAGCAATCTAATAACGGCCTTGCTGGTCTTGATCATCGACCGAACGAGAATGATAGGCACGCTCAAGGCCTTAGGTGGAAGTAATAGATTGATCTTACAAGTTTTTCAATGGCTCAGTTTAAGAATCCTCGGGACGGGACTGCTCTGGGGGAATATCATCGGTCTTGGTGCAAGTTTTCTTCAATGGAAATTTGGTTTGGTACGACTTGATCCCGAAACCTACTACATCGCTAAAGCACCAATAGCCTTCGATTGGTGGTGGATCTTAGGAGCCAATTTAGGCTTCGTAACGATTGCCTACGTGGTTCTGCTGCTTCCAGTGGCATGGATTTCTAAAATTGATCCTATTAAAAGCATTCGATTCGCCTAATGCGTTTGCCCTTCTGAACCGAGCTTCTTGCTTATCTTTAGCCTTCCAAATACAAACAAACAACGCAAACTATGCGCCCAATTTACGATAGTATCCTAGAGACCATAGGGGATACGCCGATGATCAAACTAAATAAAATCGTCGAAGATTTCCCTTGTCCTGTCTATGCTAAGGTGGAATATTTCAATCCAGGACATAGCGTCAAAGACAGAATGGCTTTGAAAATGGTAGAAGATGCCGAAGCGCGTGGTGAGTTGAAACCGGGCGGAACGATCATCGAGTGTACCTCAGGAAACACAGGGATGGGATTGGCTTTAGCCGCTATCGTCAAAGGGTATAAATTGATTTGTACGTTGTCCGACAAGCAGTCAAAAGAAAAGATGGACATCCTACGAGCAATGGGCGCAGAGGTTATTGTCTGTCCGACCAATGTCGCTCCGGATCACCCAGATAGCTACTACAGTGTTGCCACGCGTTTGAACCAGGAAATCCCCAATAGTTTCTACCCGTTCCAATACGACAACATGAGCAACAGCCAAGCGCACTACGAGAGCACTGGCCCTGAAATCTGGGAACAAACTGAAGGAAAAATTACGCACTTCGCAGTGGGTGTGGGTACTGGTGGAACCATCTCAGGAGTCGGGAAATATTTGAAAGAACAAAATCCAAATGTTACTATTTGGGGCATCGACACCTACGGTTCTGTTTTCAAAAAATACCACGAAACCAGAGAGTTCGACGAAAAAGAAATCTACAGCTATATCACCGAAGGCATCGGTGAAGACATACTTCCTAAGAATGTTGACTTCGATGTGATTGATTACTTTGAGAAGGTAACGGACAAAGACGGTGCACTAGCGACTCGAGAATTGGCCAAGAAGGAAGGTCTTTTCCTTGGTTACAGCTGTGGGTCTGCTTTCCAGGGACTTCGCCAATTAAAAGACCAACTCACACCGGATGACGTTGTAGTTGTTCTATTCCACGACCACGGTTCGCGTTATGTAGGCAAGGTATACAATGACGATTGGATGCGCGATCGTGGATTCCTCGCCCCTGCCAACAAGGTTGCTAAAGATCTGGTAGACAACCACAGCCATCTTCCATTGGTAACAGTAGCCTCTACTGAGCCTTTGAGTAATGCAGCGATGTTGATGAAAACACACGATATTACTCAAATACCAGTGATCCAAGACGGAAAAGTTGTTGGATCTGTGGACGATCACATGCTATTGTCCTCCATGCTCGAAAATCCGATTGGTTCTACCTTGGTTGGTGAGATCATGGGCCAGCCCTACCCCGTAGTTGATCTCACTACTTCGATCGAAGATATTGCTAAAATGATCAAAAGTGGGCACCGAGCTGTACTGGTGCAGATGGGCAAAGGCCTCCACATCATAACTAAACAAGATGTGATCACTGCTATGAGCTAATCATAGATGGATTGCTTTCCTCACTAAGCCGTTGCTGCCTATCCTATCGGGAGTAACGGCTTTTTTATGCTTTGCCTTTCGATTTGGACGTGAGATGTTCTATTTTGGTCGGAACACTACTTCTATGGAACAAAAAAGCACACCTCTTCAGCTCTTGATAGCCTTAAGCCCATTAGTGGCACTGATGCTCATGCTTTGGTTTAATGTAGGCTATGTCTTTGGCGATGCTGCTTTGGACGGTTCAAACCAAGTAATTCTTCTATTGGCAGCCCTACTCGCCTCCGTAATCGGAGTAATGAATGGCTCCAAAGTGGAGCAGATCTTTGAAAAGATCAAGTCGAATGTAAAAGACACGGCCCAAGCCATATACATACTCATTCTTATTGGGGGCCTAGCAGGAACTTGGCTCATCAGCGGTATTGTACCAGCGATGATCTATTATGGATTAGACCTGATCAACGCGACCTTTTTCTTGCCCACGGCAGTAATTATCTCAGCCTTGGTAAGCTTAAGCACTGGATCATCATGGTCCACAACGGCAACTGTCGGTATTGCACTTATGGGAATAGGCCAAGCTATGGGAATCCCATCGGCTATAGTGGCAGGTGCAGTCATCTCTGGTGCATATTTCGGGGATAAGCTTAGTCCATTGAGCGACACTACAAACCTCGCACCCGCAATGGCTGGAACTGATTTGTTCACGCACATTCGCTACATGTTGTATACGACCATACCTAGTTTGATCATCTCCCTCATTCTGTTCACTATCTTGGGATTAAATTACAGCGATAATGCACTGAATAATCAAGGCATTACAGAGGTTCAAGAGCTACTTTCTCAAAGTTTCTCCATATCGCCTTGGCTATTTCTAGTGCCTGTGGGTGTTATCGTCCTGATTTCACAAAAGACAGATGCACTCGTAGCCATCGCATTAGGTAGTATAGGCGGTTTAATAGCCGCGGTCATTGCCCAGCAACCTCTTTTAAGCCAACTAGGATCAGGAGCATATCCCGTTTATGAAATCGCCATGCGCTCGGTCTATGGCTCCGTAAGCATTCCAAGTAATAACCCATTACTCTCGGAGTTACTTTCGAGCTCAGGCATGTCAGGCATGATGGGTACGGTATGGCTCATATTGAGTGCCATGGCCTTTGGTGGCGCTATGGAGGCAGCCGGTTTTCTTGCTACAATAACGAGTGCCATTGTGCGCTTAGCTACCGGCACTGCCTCGCTCATCACGAGTACTTTAGTGGCCTGTGGAGTACTCAACGTAACTGCATCGGATCAATATCTTGCTATTGTAGTTCCAGGGCGCATGTTTAAAGATGTATATGCCAAACGAGGGTTAGCGCCTGAGAATTTAAGTCGAACTTTAGAAGATAGCGGAACCGTTACTTCAGTGCTCATTCCATGGAATACTTGTGGGGCTTACCAAAGCTCTGTCTTAGGTGTGGCAACGGGTGAGTACTTTATGTACGCGTTCTTTAACCTACTATCACCGCTGATGACCTTAATTTACGCGTGGTTCGGAATTAAAATTCGTAAAACAGACACCGCAGCATAAGTCACGGGCTACATCCGCAAAAACATTCACATTTGCGGATCCACTAGGATCTTTCCCATGAAAAAAACACCCGTTCTAGGTCTGCGTGAAAACGCCGGACTCTTCACTGTATTAGTTCTAATGAGCGCCTTTGTTGGTGCTATGGTTGGATTTGAACGTAGCCTGCTATCGGAATTCACTAAAGACCTAGGAATCAACACCCTAGAAGGAGCCCTTATCATGGTAGCCGTTTTCGGAGCTAGTAAAGCGATCGCCAATCTTTTTACAGGGAATTTGATCAGCGAACTCGGTCGAAAACGCACCCTGATTTTAGGTTGGCTGCTGGCCTTGCAAGCGCCGTTACTACTGCTTCATGGCGCAGGAACCTACATGGTGCTTGTCGCAAATGTCGCCCTTGGTTTAAGTCAAGGTTTCACTTGGTCTACTACGGTCATTATGAAGATTGATATTGTAGGCAAAAACAAACGTGGAACTGCAATGGGGCTGAATGAAAGTGCCGGATACCTAGCCGTTGGCCTTGCTTCGTTCTTCGCAGCTTGGTACTTTGAAAAGTCAGGCGCCTTGGAACCCATTCTTTATGGTGCCATTAGTGTTGGCATTTTAGCCTTGGTCATTGCTCTTTTCATCGTTCCTGAGACCATGCCTTGGGTGGAATTGGAAAGTGCACAGCATGAAAACAATGTACCTATCAAAGAAAATATATTCTTAAAAACTACAGTTCAAGATCGTCGCCTTAGCAATATCACCCTTGCCGGTATTGTGAATAATGCGAACGACGGTATACTTTGGGCATTGCTTCCCGCATTACTGATGAGTCTTGGAAAACCAATTACCCTAGTTGGTACTTTGCTTGGAATTCATGCTGCTGTTTGGGGACTTGGTCAACTCATAAGCGGCCCTCTTTCAAATAAGGGCAACATTCGTGTTTTGATTACCATTGGAATGCTACTTCAAGGGATATCATTACTATTGATTGGATTCTTCCCCTACTCATTTATCCCTTTTGTCGGCTTGGGTGCTGGAACGGCGATGGTATATCCCACGTTTTTGGTCGGTATATCAAACCATTCTCATCCGTTGTGGCGTCCAAAAGCACTTTCAGCTTACCGTTTTTGGAGAGATATGGGGTATGTCTTTGGAGCATTACTCGGCTACGCAGCCTTGCATTGGGGACAAAACGAAGAGGCCTTTTTTAGTATCGCCTGGATCACCCTTGGCTCTGGGGTAATTTTTTACTGGAGGTATCGAGATTAAAAAACATACCCAATAGATTACCTTTACCCCATCAAAAACCGTCACAATGTCAGAAAACGCAACACCCTGCCCAGAATGTAAAAGCCCATATGGCTACGAAATGGACGCACTTATGGTATGCCCAGAATGCGGACATGAATGGAATCCTCAAGACGAACTATTGGCCAATTCCGTTTTAGATGCCAACGGTAACCCATTGCAAGATGGCGATGCTGTGGTCGTTATTAAATCACTTCCTGTAAAGGGAGCACCTCGTGCTATAAAGCCTGGAACGAAGGTTTCAAGAATTAAACTCGTTGATGGAGACCACAATATTAGCTGTAAGATTGATGGTTTTGGTGCAATGATGCTAAAAAGTGAATTCGTAAAAAAGGCATAGTCCTTTGATGTTGTATGCATACAAAAAGCCCGACTCTCCATAGAGAGTCGGGCTTTTTCATATTCTATGTTCCGCTGATAAGAGGGCTAGAACTACACCTCCTTATTAAAGGACTCTTTCACAAAGCGTTTGTAATCCGCGATAGAATCCTTCATGTCTTTGCGAAGAAGGAATATACCAATAAGGTTTGGCAAGGTCATTAACGCAATCGCGATACCGGCAAAGGTCCATACGATGGTAGTATCAATGATGGCCGCTAAGAAAAACCCAATGACGTAAAGCACGCGGTAGTACTTCACATATTTCACTCCAAAAAGGTAGGTTACGCTACGTCCGCCGTAGTAACTCCAAGAAATAGCAGTAGAAAATGCGAAAAGTAGCAGGCCTATGGCTACAATGAATTGGCCATAGTCGCCAAAGAGACCTTTGTTAAAGGCTATTGCGGTAAGCGGCGCACTGTGGACCAACGACTTTCCGGTAAAGGTAAAGTCAGATGTATTTTGAACGCGACCATCTTTGATGGTTACATTCCCTGTATAGAGTTCTTCATTCTTATAAACGACTACCTGCTCACCGACACTGCGAGCGTGGAGTATAGTAACGCCTTGTGCTACGCCGTTTTCCACTGGTAATTGGCCTGAATATTCCGGTAAATCCCCATTGCGATTGTAGTAGGCATACAATGCTTCACCGTCAGTTTCTTCGGAAATAGCTCCTTCGACAACCACTACATCAGAGAAGCTAAAATCGTTCAAGTGCTTTTGATTCCAAACTCCTGAACTAAGCAGGGTCAACCCAGTGATCGAACAGATGATAATAGTATCGATAAACGGCTCCAAAATGGCTACCATTCCTTCACTTACAGGATGCTCTGCCTTAGCCGCTGCATGCGCAATAGGGGCAGAACCCTGCCCTGCCTCGTTGGAAAACAAGCCGCGATTTACACCTCTATTAAAGGCATAGGCGATCGTTGCCCCGAGAAAACCGCCGCTAGCTGCTGATCCTGTGAATACGTCGGCAAAAATGCTGATAAACGAAGGAATGATATTTTCATAGTTCATGACAATCACCGACATAGCCCCTAGCACATAAATAATGGCCATGATAGGCACTAACTTTTCAGTTACCGCCGCGATGCGTTTGATTCCCCCTAGAATGATCATACCTAAAGCCACGGACAATACTGCCCCTGTCACTATCTCTTCGATACCAAACGTTGCTTTAAGTGAACTGGCAATACTATTGACTTGAGGCATATTACCCGTTCCAAACGAACTTACAATCGCAGCCACCGCAAATAGGGCCGCCATCCATTTCATGTTCAGTTTGTTCTTCATGTAGTACATAGGACCTCCAGAGGCGGTGCCGTCGGCTGCAAATTCACGGTACTTGTGAGAAAGCGTGACTTCCACAAATTTTGTAGTCATCCCTAGTGCTGCTGTTACCAGCATCCAAAACAAAGCGGCAGGTCCTCCCAAATGAATGGCAAAAGCCACCCCTGCAATGTTTCCCGTACCCACTGTTCCGGACAATGCTGTCGCTAATGACTGAAAGTGTGAAGTATCTCCCTTCGCCCCCTCTTTGTCAAATTTCCCTCTGACAATGGCTATGGCATGTCCGAAGTAGCGCACCTGGGGGAATTTTAAATAGATGGTAAAGAAAATTCCTGAGCCTAATAAGGCAAATACGAACCAGCTTGATCCTCCGATATATCCATCGATAGTAGCTAATATTTCGTTGAGACGTACTAAATCCATAGCGTTTATGAAGCGTTTAATTTTTGAGAAGCAGCAAGATATAAAAAAGCCCTCGCACCAAAGGGTACGAGGGCTGCTACTTTAAAGCGTAAAATGATTACTTCACCTCTTCGAAATCTACATCGGTTACATCGTCAGTAGCTCCATCTGCTCCAGCACCTGCGTCTGGACCTTGTTGAGAGTCAGCACCACCTTGCATTGCTGCTTGGATTTCTGCTGCCGCCGCCTGAAGTGCTCCGTTTAGCTTTTCTTGAGCTGCATCACAACCTGCGATATCTTTCGCTGCATGTGCTGCTTTCAATTCCGCTAGAGCTGCATCGATAGGACCTTTTTTATCTTCAGCAAGCTTGCCTTCGATATCCTTCATTTGCTTCTCTACTTGGAAAATCATTCCATCAGCTGCATTGAGCTTGTCAATCTCTTCTTTCGCTTTTTTATCAGCATCAGCGTTTGCTTCTGCCTCTTGCTTCATGCGCTCAATTTCTTCTTGAGAAAGACCTGAAGATGCTTCGATGCGAATATTTTGCTCTTTACCTGTGTTCTTGTCCTTAGCACTTACATTCAAAATACCGTTAGAATCGATATCGAAGGTTACCTCGATCTGAGGTACACCGCGCGGTGCTGGTGGAATACCGTCTAGGTGGAAGCGGCCGATAGTTTTGTTATCACCTGCCATAGGACGCTCACCTTGCAAGATGTGAATCTCTACAGATGGCTGGTTGTCCGCTGCCGTTGAGAACGTTTCCGATTTCTTCGTCGGAATAGTCGTGTTCGCTTCGATGAGTTTGGTCATCACACCACCCATAGTTTCAATCCCTAGTGAGAGCGGTGTAACATCCAATAGAAGAACGTCTTTCACATCACCTGCAAGTACACCACCTTGGATAGAAGCACCAATAGCTACTACCTCATCAGGGTTCACCCCTTTTGACGGCTCTTTGCCAAAGAATGATTTTACCGCATCTTGGATTGCAGGGATACGAGTCGTACCACCTACTAGGATTACCTCGTCAATCTCTGAAGTGCTGTAACCTGCATTTTGCAAAGCACTACGCGCTGGGGCAATAGTGCGCTCGATCAAATCAGAAGCGAGTTGCTCGAACTTCGCTCTTGACAAAGTACGTACCAAGTGCTTAGGACCTGAAGCCGTAGCTGTGATGTATGGCAAGTTGATTTCAGTCGAAGTTGTAGATGACAATTCAATTTTTGCTTTTTCAGCCGCTTCTTTCAAGCGCTGTAGTGCCATGTTGTCATCGCGAAGATCCATAGACTCTTCTGCTCTGAATTCATCTGCCAGCCAATCGATGATTACTTGGTCAAAGTCATCTCCACCGAGGTGTGTATCACCATCCGTAGATTTTACTTCAAATACACCATCACCGAGTTCAAGAACAGAAACATCATGCGTACCACCACCACAGTCAAATACTACGATTTTTTGGTCTTGACCTTTTTTGTCAAGTCCGTATGCTAGAGCCGCAGCTGTTGGTTCGTTGATGATACGACGTACGTTCAATCCAGCAATTTCACCCGCTTCTTTAGTTGCTTGACGCTGAGCATCATCAAAATAAGCTGGAACTGTAATTACAGCTTCACTTACATCTGCTCCCAAGTAATCTTCAGCAGTCTTCTTCATTTTTTGAAGAATCATCGCCGAAATTTCCTGAGGTGTATACTGACGTCCATCAATATTTACACGTGGTGTATCATTATCACCTGCCTCTACTTTATAAGGAACACGCTTCGCTTCTTTACTCACGTTAGAAAACTTCTCTCCCATGAAACGCTTCACAGAGTAAACAGTCTTCTCAGGGTTGGTGATTGCTTGACGCTTTGCAGGATCACCTACTTTGCGCTCGCCACCTTCAACGAAACCAACAATAGATGGAGTCGTTCTCTTTCCTTCACTGTTTGGAATAACCACTGGCTCATTTCCTTCCATTACAGAAACACAAGAGTTGGTGGTTCCAAGGTCAATACCTATGATTTTACCCATTTTAAATTTATTTAGGTTGTCAATTCAATTTCTTACGTCCTAGTTTAATCAAGGGTTGTGCCAACTCTATAATGAATGGGTATTGGAAAGAATTGGTGACTAAAATGGCAGTTTGACCGCTCATTTACTGACAAAAAGAGATCATCCGAAGCTTTTAAGGTGACACAATGTCAACCTAAAGAACTCATCAATAACAGTAGATGCTTAGAAACAAACCTGCTGTCCGTCCACACAGATACAGGTATCTAAACCCTGAAAGTCTAACCAGCCCATATTACAAGTGAACATTCCACGCCATAAACTATCCAGTGAGGAGGTGCTCAGAGCGACGTTATTTTTCATGCCCTTAGCGCGCGAGGAAAATAATCCTACACCGCCGTCCACATTTGTGAACAAGGGCTTCTCTTGAACGATACCCTGTGAAGGCTGCGAAACATTGATATAAGTGGCGTAATCGTCTGCCGCCGCCCATACTTCTACATCAATCCCTTTAAAGACACGTGATTTATCGGTAGTAGCCCCGATGTTGTTGCGCAAAAACCTGTAGTAGCTCTCGTAGGTCAATTCGGTGGTGAACGTACCTGAACCCGTTAAGTTACTACCGGTTCTCACAGGGAGTGCATAGGTCAATGTTTTGATAACGCTGTCCGCAGGATTACTTCTTGGGGCCTCCTTGTAGCGGAAATGGATGTATCCTTGATACATGCGAGCATTTTTAGCTGCATCCCATTTAAACTCAGCGCCGCTCACTCCAAAGGTGATCTTTTGAAAGCCTTTGGGCTTGGTAATATCCACATTACCAACGATCGGGGTAACTGACTCGAAATTGTTATTCCCCGGAATAAAACCTTTCAAACGATAGGTGGCGCTGGCGTTCAATTTTGCATCGGTCCAATACAAGCGGTAGTTGTCTGTAGTAAAAATACCCTCATCGAGCACTTGGGTATCTTTGCGAAAGAGTTCATAAGTCGCAACCACTGCGCCAGCCGTATTCAATTCCGATAAATAAATCGTGGCCGTATCAAAGTACAAGCTATCGCTATGGGTGGCTCCTGCAAGTAGACCGTCCTCGCCTAAATAGGTTCGGTGTAAACGAACCCATTGTGTATCCTGATCCTTGTCTAAAAGTCCATAAACTACATTTTGTACATCGTAGTCTGCGTTGATATCGAGTGAATTATCGCAGGAAATCGCAAAAAACAATGCGAAAAATGGAAGAATCAGTTTTTTCATAGAGTTTAAAAACACAACGTATGGATAGAGTTGCTTTTCTTTGCAATACTAATACACAAAAACCGTGCACGATGTCCGTAGCGAAAAAAGAATTTAAGAAGGTTACCACGCACAGCCTTCAGCAGATGAAAGATCAAGGCGAGAAAATCTCTATGTTGACGGCCTATGATTACACCATGGCAAAAATGGTAGATGCTGCAGGTGTCGATTGTATTTTAGTTGGTGATAGTGCCTCTAACGTTATGGCTGGGCACGAAACTACCCTGCCCATCACATTAGACCAAATGATTTATCATGCCAGTAGCGTGGTTAGAGCGATCGACCGTGCACTAGTAGTGGTAGACCTTCCGTTTGGTTGCTACCAAGGAAATTCCAAAGAGGCACTGACCTCAGCGGTGCGCGTGATGAAAGAAAGTGGCGGTCATGCGGTAAAACTTGAGGGTGGTGTTGAGATCATTGAAGGAATTCAGCGCATTCTAACCGCAGGTATCCCTGTTATGGGACACCTTGGACTGACACCACAAAGTATTTACAAGTTCGGGACCTACAGCGTTCGTGCCAAGGAAGAGGCTGAAGCTATCAAGCTCAAAGAAGATGCGCTTGCACTTCAAGAAGCGGGTTGTTTCGGTATTGTACTTGAAAAGGTTCCAGCGGCATTAGCGAAAGAAGTAAGTGATATGCTTTCTATTCCCGTGATTGGTATCGGTGCGGGTCCTGGTGTGGATGGTCAAGTTCTCGTATTCCACGATTTGGTGGGTATGACACACCAATTCCATCCTAGATTCTTACGCCGTTATTTGAACCTTTACGAGGACATCACTGGCGCGATCGGTCAATATGTGAAAGATGTGAAGGATGTTGATTTCCCTAACGAAAACGAAAGCTACCCGAGCTAAAATTGGCTACCAAACTAAATATCCTTTTTGAGGACAATCATCTCATTGCGGTCAATAAGGCGGCAGGTGACCTTGTTCAAGGCGATAAAACGGGGGATGTACCTCTGCCCGATCGGATCAAAACCTATCTAAAGGAGAAATACAATAAACCAGGGAACGTTTTCTGTGGAGTCATACATCGACTTGATCGGCCCACCACTGGTGTGGTACTGTTCGCTAGAACCTCCAAAGGGCTGGAGCGTATGAATGCAGCATTCAAGAACCGAACAACAGCAAAGCGTTACTGGGCGGTGGTTGAAGGGAAATTGGCTACTCAGGGCAATCTTGAGCATTACCTGAAGAAAAATCCAAAAACGAACAAGGCCATAGTGTTCAAGCGAGAGGAACCTGGTGCAAAACATGCGAAACTAAACTACACCATACTAAAGACGGCAGACCGCTACACGGTTGTTGAGATCGATTTATTTACAGGTAGACACCACCAGATTCGCGCCCAATTTGCTGCCATTGGCCATCCTATTAAAGGCGATGTAAAATACGGAGCGAGACGTGGTGAGAAAGACAAAAGCATTTGCCTTCATGCCCAGCGACTCTCGTTCGAGCATCCCACAACAAAGGAGCGAATAAACATCGTTGCACAGCCTCCCGAATCCTTCTCCCCTTTCCTTTAGTTTACGCTGTTACCCGTTGGGATCCACATCAAAAACAACTTTCACACGATTGAATTCTGGAGAAAGTAAAATTTCTTGATGCGATTTTTTGATGCGATCGCGCACCTTAGTTCCAACGCTGCCTTTGTCGACTTTTACAATGATTTGCATCTGATACAGGTTTTTCAACCTTGCTATCGGAGCGAACTCCGGTCCTAAGAATCGATCGCCAATTTTACTGCGCAATGACCTCGCGAATTCACTCGATGCGCGCTGCAACAATTTTTGATCGCGATGCTTTAAGGTAATGGTGATCAGACGAACAAAGGGGGGATACGAAAACTCCCGGCGCAGCGCTAATTCGCGTTGCATCATCCCGGCGTAATCATGATTCATAGCCATTTGGATAATGTTGTGCCTTGGCTTCATGGCCTGAATCACCACCTTTCCTTTGGAGGTTCGACGACCAGTTCGACCGCTGACCTGCTCTATCACTTGAAAGGCGCGTTCATTCGCTCTAAAATCAGGATAACTCAACAGATTATCAGCACTCATAATACCCACCAAACCAACTCGATCAAAATCCAATCCCTTGGTGACCATTTGAGTTCCGACCAAAATATCGACCTCTCCAGCCTCTACAGCGCGAATCAAATCACCAAAGGCGTGTTTGCCCCGAGTTGTATCCAAATCCATTCGCTTGACACGAGCTTTTGGAAATAGGTTTGCCGCTTCCTCGGCAATTTGCTCTGTACCAAAACCTTTATGCATGACACTTTCTCCACCGCAAGAGCTGCACTTCATCACAGGTGGCGTTTGGTACCCGCAATAGTGGCATTTGAGCTGCTGAGGACCTTTGTGGTAGGTCAATGAGATATCACAACGCGTGCAACCTTCAATATGTCCACACGTCAAACACTGCTGAAAGCTGCTGAAGCCTCTGCGGTTCTGAAAAAGAATGATACTCTCTTGCTTGTTTAGGGTAGCTCGCATGGCGTCGATCAGCTCAATCGAGAAATTACCTTTCACTTCCTTTCGTTGACGAGCACCAAGCATATCCACCACCTCTAGCTCCGGAAGCGGAGCCGTATGAAAACGCTTGAATAGCTGAACGAGATGATAACGCCCCTGCTGAGCATTGAACATGCTGTCCAAACTTGGCGTGGCAGAACCAAGAAGAATGGGGCATCCGTGCTGATTCGCCATCCAAACCGCTGTATCCCTTGCATGGTAGCGCGGGGAAGGCTCGTATTGTTTGAAGCTGCTCTCGTGTTCCTCATCCACGATGATCAATCCTAAATCCGGCAAGGGCATAAACAGGGCCGATCGTGCCCCTAAAACCAGTAAGGGTTTCTCTGAAGACAACGATTCTTTCCAAGCGGCAAGACGTTCTGCGGGGGTAAATCGCGAGTGATTCACAGCGACCGTAAAATGAACACGTAGCCTGGAAATGAGCTGAGTCGTAAGTGCTATTTCAGGCAGCAAATACAACACACGACGATGCTTTTGCAACGCCGCCTTAATCAATTCTATATAGATTTCCGTCTTACCCGAAGCCGTTACACCGTGCAATAACACCGGTTTTTGTGCGTCAAAGCCCTCGACAATCTCATCATAGGCTGTACGCTGAGAAGCACTCAACTCTACCACGCTATCCGGAGCTGAAGCGGCAGTGGTTCCGTCGATCTCCTCTACTTCTTCAATAATACCTTTCTTTCGCAGTGCCAAGAGTATGGCACTTCCCACACCAGAATTTTTTTGATAGGCACGTCGGTCGACGAAGGTATTTTCACTACCACATTGCGCTACTAAACCCAATAAGGCTGTGGTTTGCAATTCAGACCTGCTTGTAGCTTCGAATGCATCGTCTAATCGATTCAAATATGCCGGTGCTATTCTAACGAGTTTGCGACGTTTGGCCTTTGCTACTTTTTTGAGTTCTTCTTCTAAAATTGCCCACCCTTGTTCCAAAGCTTTCTGAACGATTGGCATAGGATTTTTAGACTGCAACAACTCACGAACTTCATCTAAGGTCAATTTTTCATTGTTGCGCAGCGCCTCATACAAACGAAATAACGGATCAGGCATGCCGTCTTCTAGAGGCAACACCTCCGGATCGAGCACCAAAACACTCTGGGAGCTCAACTTCAGCCCAGGCGGTAGGGCGGCATTCATGATATCCCCGAGCGGTGACATGTAATAAGACGCCATCCAAGACCATTGCAACAGTTGGTGCTCGAGAACAACAGGTTGCTCATCCAATAGGTTGAGAATAAACTTCAATGAGGTTTGCTCCGGTGCATCTAGTACACGAACCACCAAAGCTGCGTATTCTTTACGTTTACCAAACTGCACCAACACGCGCGTGCCGGACTGCACCTGATTGGCCCATTCCGATGGGACGGCATAGTGGAATACCTTATCTAAAGGCAGGGGCAAGATGACCTCTACTACCCGCATTTATTTCTTAGGTGCCTTCGGTAGGTTCCCCTTGACGAATCTCGCTTCACGTTTGGCAAGCAACTTCTTCTCATTATCGAAAAAGCTCAATGTTTTACGCGCAGAGGCTTCCGTCGATTTAGCGATCGAATTGAACTCCACTAAATCGTATTTCATCTTTGTTAGATCTGCAAGCAAATCTGCCGAGGCTAGTTCCAACAACTCAAAATAATACTTCTGATACGCTTCATGCAATTGGGTCTGACCGTTGAAGTACATCTCCTCTCCATAGCCGCGCAAATGTCTACTCAACGCCTTTACCAACGCCTTTTGAGACGAATACATCAAATCCAAATCTGTATGTCCTACCTCGCCTTTAAGTACATCGACTAAACTGTCCACGGTGAACGCTCCACGCTTCATCTCCTTAGTGTAGGAGAGCAATTCCTTTTGCATTCGAAGTCGATCGACTACCTCTGATCCACGTGCATTTACCTCATAGGTATCACTATAGGTTTCAAGTGCCTGTAGAATGAGGTCAAATCGTCCGATAGTTTGATCCACATAATCGTGGCCAAAGCCTGATCGTGGATCTTCACCCAACCAATCTTTTAAAGCGGTTGAACTCAATTCAATAATCTCAGAGAGCTCTTCATTTACCACTTCTAATAGCGCTGCTTCAGAAGGCTCCGTTAAGCGTGCGAATGAACGCTTACTCTTGCGATAAGTGCTGAACTGCTCTTCAATCAAAGGCAACACCTTTTTCTCTTTTTCATAGGTCATTACCCCGTCAATGATATCCGAAGAAATAGACATCACCTTCTCGACTTCTCGAGATATACGACGGTAATTACTGCTATAGCTCTGCGCCGACAGTACGATAGAGCTTATCATAAAAAGAAGTACGAATTGCTTTTTCATGAAGTATGTTGATTTATAGGTTCAATTTATGGAGCTTTTTCGTGCCCGCATACATATCGAATTGTAGCAATTTACATTCCAATTCACCATTGAACAGGTTCCATTTTCTAGAAGGACGAAGGCCGATGCTTTTAATCGCTTCCAAATCAGAGGTGATCCACATCACTGTCCAACCTGCATATTTCGCTTTCAGGGTATCCCCCATCTCACGATAAAATTTGTGGGTATTAGCTGCAATCCTCACATTATAAGGTGGATTCACCAGTAAAAGTCCCTTTTCTGCTGGAGGATCTGCCTCAAAGAAATCCGCACGCTTGAGACGAATGACATCGTCAAACATGGATCTTTCAATATTATCAGCAGCTGCATCTAAGGCATAATCGTCCATATCACGCCCGAAAATCTTTCCATTGTATTCACGCGCTCTACTCAACAGACCCTCTTTAATCTTGTCGTAGAGTTCACCATCAAAACCTTTCCAATGATGAAAACCGAAGGTCTCGCGGTAAACATTCGCAGGCATGTTGTGTGCGATTAATGCCGCTTCCACGAGGAAAGTTCCCGATCCGCACATAGGGTCCAATACAGGCATGCCACCATTCCACTTACTTTTAAGAATAATTCCTGCGGCTAAAACTTCATTCAGAGGTGCGTGGGCCGCCGCCAAGCGATACCCGCGTTTATGTAAAGAATCACCTGAGGCGTCTAAATAAACGCGCACTTTATTGTGGTAAATATGGATATGCACGGGTACATGAGGCATCGTGCGCTGAACCGTTGGGCGATCTCCTACATGTTCGCGGAACCTATCGACTATGGCATCCTTAGCCTTCAAACCTGCAAAGCTGCTGTGATTTAAATACTCATTAGTACCTACAACATCTACCGCAAAAGTCTTTTCAATTTCGAAATGCTGCTCCCAAGGAATGGATACCAATTCTTCATAGTAATGCTCCACATCCTCCATTTCAAATTCATGGAGTGGTAGCAATACACGAAGCCCGGTACGCAATGCAATGTTGATCTTATAGACAAAACCCATGTCTCCTACACAAGAAACTGCGCGGTTCAACTTCAATATCTCTCGTCCGCCAAGCGAGAGCAACTCTTTGCTGAGAACTTCCTCAAGCCCGTAGAGCGTTTTTATGACTAGGCGGTAATCTTTGTTTTCAGGCACCCTTTAGCTGTTTAAAGTACAAATGTACGCTAACTTTGGCGCCATGAATGAATGGCCAGAATTAATTGCCCTTGTCTTTGGAGGATTTGCCGCAGGGTTGATCAACACGATCGCTGGAAACGGATCAGCCATTACGCTACCACTGTTGATGTGGGTAGGTCTTGATCCGAATACTGCAAATGCCACAAATCGCGTAGGTGCTATCTTTCAGACGAGTAGTGCCATGGCCTCTTTACCGAAGACTCGAAGAACTAAGTACCTCTTTAAGGAAAGTTATTTCATCATCCCTCCTATCGTCATAGGATCCGCCGTTGGTGCGTGGCTCGCTGTAGATATCCCTGAAGATCTCATGCGAATCTCTATCGGCTCACTAATGGTCGTTCTATTGATCACCATGCTCCTGAACCCCAAAAAGTGGCTCATCAAAACCGATGGAACGAAAAAGCGTAAGACTTTAGGTACCTGGCTCAGCTTCTTAGCCTTGGGATTTTACGGTGGTTTTATTCAAATGGGATTCGGTATATTTTTCTTGTCCTTAGCAGTGTTAATGGCCAAATACGCTTTAAGAGATGGAAACATCATGAAGCTTTTTACCGCATTTCTGATGACCATTCCAAGCTTTGCTATTTTCGCCTTCAGCGGATCTATTGAATGGATGTATGGTCTTTCTCTGGCGCTAGGAACTACCTTGGGGGCGCGTTTTGGTACGAAGAAAGTCATACAGCACCCTAGGGCAAATGACATTACTAGAAAGGTACTTATCGGCGTGATATTGATTGCGATTTTTAAAATGTTCGAACCTTACCTTAGCATCATATCTTAAGATAGTATGCAACACCCTTGGTACACCACTTGGTTTAACACCTCATTTTACCACGATCTCTATCAGCACCGTGATGAATACGAAGCACGCCATTTTATCCGTGAACTGTGTAAAAGACTCGGTGTTCAACCTGGGGAAACAGCTCTAGACATGGCATGTGGTAGAGGTCGTCACGCTAAAGTTTTATCTGAGCAAGGTCTGAATGTCTTGGGTGTTGACCTGAGTGAGGAGAGTATTGCTTATGCCCAGCAATTTGCCCACGAAGAGCTGCAATTCTGTAAGGGCAATATGCTTGAACCTTTGCCTCTGGGTCCCTTTGACTGGGTGTTTAACCTCTTTACCAGTTTCGGCTATTTCGAAGACGACACATTACACCAGGAGGCGATAAATAATATGGCAAAGACGCTGCGTCCAGGAGGAAAATTGGTGTTGGATTATATGAATAGTGCGAAGATTGCTGCCAACTTGGTCCCGAGCAGTGAAGTCCAAACGGAATTGGCACATTATTCTATTACCCGAGACCTCGAGGACGAGACTATCGTGAAGCGAATTCGAGTGCATAAAGATTGTGAAATTCAGCACTTTGAGGAACGTGTTCGCGCATTCTCGCCTGCGCAACTCTCGCTATTTATGACCCATGCAGGCTTAGAGCTCGAGCATATAAAGGGGGATTATGATTTGAGCGACTTTGATCCCGAGCAAAGTAACCGGATGATACTTATTGCACAAAAGCCAGAGGTATGACAAGTACGGTTCTCATTCTATTTTTCAGTGTCGTCGTAGGTGGTGCCGCTTCTTGGGCTATTAAAACGGATAGTCTGCTTTTTCGACTGAGCCTCGCCTTTTCCGGAGCTTTCCTTTTTGGAACCATTCTCTTGCACTTGCTACCTGAACTTTTTGAGGGAAATTCAACCACTGTAGGCACCTGGGTGCTCCTAGGCTTTGGTGTCCAATTGTTCCTCGATTTCATTTCGAAAGGCTTGGAACATGGACATTACCACGCCCATGGAACTTCTTTACCGTTGCTTCCTCTGCTTGGGTTATTTGTGCATTCGTTTATTGAAGGTATGCCGCTTGCCGAGCACAGTAATCACCATCATAATCACGGAGCTTCCGAGCTTCTGTGGTCACTAGTACTCCACAAGATGCCGATTGCCCTTCTGGTCACCTCCGCTTTGCGCAATGCCAAGGTTTCAACTCCTATGGTCATCTTCAGCCTGTTGTTGTTCGCTTTAAGCACACCTTTGGGCGGACTCGCTGCGGGAATGTTTACAGACTACCAGATCCCAATTCTCGGGATAGCAACAGGATTACTTTTGCACGTGAGTACCACCATTCTTTTTGAAAGTTCAGCCAATCATCAGTTCAATGCGTACAAACTGCTTGCTGTTGGAGCGGGTATAACCTTGAGTGTGCTACTTCTGATTTGATTGATAAAGACTCACTCACACCTAATAGATAAAACCAAACAGAATAATACTTCAATAGAGGTATGCATTCGTACTTTTGACACTCATAATTAAAACTAGAAACAAATGGCTGTATTAGTAGGCAAAAAGGCACCAGATTTCACTGCAGCAGCAGTAATCAACGGTGAGGAAATCGTAGAAAACTTCAAACTATCTGATTACGCAGGTAAATACGTGATCTTGTTCTTCTACCCAAAAGACTTCACTTTCGTTTGTCCAACAGAATTGCACGCTTTCCAGGCTCGCAAAGAAGAATTCGCATCTAAAGGTGTTGAATTGATCGCAGTTTCTACTGACACTGAGCAAAGCCACTGGGGTTGGTTGCAAATGACTAAGGACCAAGGTGGTATCCAAGGTGTTACTTACCCAATCGTAGCAGATACTAACAAAACTATTTCTCACAACTACGACGTACTTGACGGAGAGTGGTCTTACGATGAGGAAGGCAACCTACAATCTTCAGGTGAAATGATCGCATACCGCGGTTTGTTCTTGATCGATAAAGAAGGTACTGTAATGCACCAATTGGTCAACTTCTTCCCATTAGGTCGTTCAGTTGACGAGGCTATGCGTATGGTTGACGCTCTTCAGTACTTTGAAGAAAAAGGCGAAGTATGTCCTGCAAACTGGACTCCAGGCAAAGAAGGTATGAATGCTACCCATGATGGTGTTGCGGATTACTTGAGCAACAACTAATCACTGATTACTTTTTACGCCCTTTTAGGGCTTACAAACGCCTGTCTATAACAAGACGGGCGTTTTTTATGCTCATATGCCAAGTGGAATTGATAAAACATGTACCCTAAAGCACTTTCAAACTGTCTTTTAGATCACCTGAAGCGTGTAAAATCAAGGGCTTACAAAAAAGTATCTTTTTTTTGCAATCCGCGTGAACCACAAGTGCACTTCGAGGTTAATTCTACATGGAACATTCTGCGCAAGCAGATTTTCATGGCGGTTTAGGTAGAAAGGGAGCTTGGCGGCTCCCTTTCGTTTTTTATACCCTCTGAGCGCTAGACAAAAAAAACCGTGTACTGCAATAGCACACGGTTGAAGTTGCTGAAAAGAGCGGTAACTCTTTCTCTTAGGAGTTCCTAATCCTTATGCAGTAAGACTAATGAGCTTACGTAGGTATTCTTCTTTGCTAGCAGCTGAACCTTCTACCAATGCTCCATCTTTAAAAGATGCCAAGAACGGAAGGTTATCCACCCCACCGGCCTTACGAGCAATCTCATTGTGCTCAGCATTTACCTCAAGGAATACTACACCAGCGTTTTCTTCTTCGTTAGATACGCGCTTGTATTTAGGAGCGAACATTTTACATGCACCACACCAATCTGCGAAGTACTTCACGACTACACGCGGATTATCTTTTAGAATTTGTTCGAAGTCCTGATCTGTTGCTACTTGTACTGCCATTTTATTTCGGTTTTTCTTGATTACAATTCAAAAGTACATAGATGATGGCTAACGAAAGTATTTATTCGATTGAAGCTTTCTATATTACAATAGACAAAAGTCTATAAGTTTTCGGACTCAATGCTTGCCTTGAATTCGCTATGGTAAAGATCACGCACCAATCCGTCTGACACCCCTATTTTAGGTACATAAATTTTTTGTGTTCCCGCCCATTCCATAGCACGTAAATAAATGGGCAAAGCATGAACGATAACGTCCGCGCGGTCAAAATTCAACCCTAGTTTTGTTACGCGATCGTCCACAGATAAGCTTTGAGTCATCTCTAACTGGCGTTGCACGTAAGTTCTAGTAAGCGGTTTCTGAACGGATTTCATACTCAACTTGTGCAATTTATTGATGTTCCCACCAGCGCCGATAGCAGCCTTTGACTTTAGCTTTCCCGCATTCTTTTTCAGCCAAGCCTCCATCTCATTCCACTCTTGAGGTACCACAAGTTCATTCATCAGTCGCACCCCACCTACCTTAAAACTTCGGCTTTCGATGACTTTCCTATTCTCAATGATTGAGATTTCGGTCGAACCTCCGCCGACATCGATGTAAACGAAATTGGTAAGCGAAGAGTTGATGACATCATAAATCTTGGAGGAAAAAACTAATCGTGCTTCCTCCTGACCGTCGATGATAGCTATCTCAATACCCGTATTTTCGGAAACTTCTTGTACGATGGAAGCTCCATTTTCCGCCTCTCGCATCGCAGAGGTTGCTACAGCACGGAACCCCATGACACCATGTACATTCAGTAAATGCTTGTAGGCTTGCATACCTTCGAGGAATCGAACTTTGGTGATATCCGTAATTTTTCCATGGGCAAAGACGTCCTGGCCTAAACGAATAGGAAGTCGCACCATGCTAACTTTTTTATAATAGGTATATCCGTCTTGATACACCACGTTCACCACGAGGCATCTCACCGAGTTAGAACCAATATCTATAGCCCCAAGTTTCGTTACGATCATATGCTTTAGCCTTTTAGGAGTTGTTTTTGCACGTAATTGTGCAATTCTACTTGTGCGCGGATCTTTGGTCCTTTCAATTTTCTATAGGTATTAGATTGACCCTTGGTAAACCAACGCGTTTTGGTATTGTCTTTCCATAGAATATCGAAATGGTCGCGAAGTTGCCTACGCAATTGATCATCATAAATAGGAACGGTAACCTCTACCCTTCGATTCAGGTTTCTACTCATCCAATCTGCGGAAGAAATGTAATATTCTTCCACCCCATTATTGTGAAAACAGAACGCTCGAGTATGCTCCAAAAAGCGATCGATGATACTGATGGCTTCAATATTATCGGAGTACTCCTCATTTTCAAGCTGCATACAGTTTATTCCACGAACCACCATGCGAATCTTTACCCCGGCAGCACTGGCCTCGTAAAGCTTTCTAATCATTCCATGGTCACTGACACTGTTGATTTTCACCCAAAACTTAGCTTCACGTCCTTGCCTTGCATGCTCAATCTCCCGATCGATAAGGGCGTAAAGTCCTTCTCTAGTGCTGTTCGGACTTACCAGTAAATGCCTGAATTTGTAATGTTTGTAGGGTGATTCAATAAAAGTAAATACTTTTCTGGCCTCTTTTGCAATGCGCTTATCGCAGGTCATTAGATGGTAATCTGTGTAGATTTTAGCTGTTCCCTCGTGATAGTTTCCCGTTCCGATGACGCAATAATCAACCAGTTTTTCCTTGCCTTCATCCCTTCGAATCAAGGTCAATTTAGAATGCACCTTCAAACCTGGAACACCGCTAACGACTTTGATCCCCTCGGAGCGCAATTTATTTGTCCACTTAATGTTATTGGCCTCATCGAAACGCGCTTGTAGCTCGATAAATACCGTCACAGACTTTCCGTTTTTAGCAGCATTGACCAGCGCCGAAATAATGCGACTCTCATCGGCTAATCGATACAAGGTAACTTTGATTTGACGAACCAACGGATCAATGGCTGCCTCCCGTAATAAACGGATAACATGACCAAAGTCATGGTAGGGTGTAAAGAGCAACACATCCTTTTTTTGGAGCACCTGTAGAATACTTCGATCAACGTCTAAATCAGGGTGGGCGACTTGAGGCAAGACCTGATGTTCTAACTCTTTACGTCCCACATTCGGGAATTTAACCAGGTCCTTCTTGTTGTGGTAGCGCCCGCCCGGTATCAGGGTATCGAATTCTGTAATTCCCAAACCTTTGACCAATTCCCCCAAAGTCTGTCCAGAAATCTCTTGATCATAGACCACACGCACGGGATCACCTTCGCGTCTGTTCATCAATCCCTTTTGGACTTGTTCCATGAATGATTTACTTACATCATCATCCAGTGAAAGCTCAGCATCGCGGGTTATTTTAACCGTATGAGCTTCGATGCGATCGTATTTGATGGTATGGAATATGCTCCCAAGATTATGACGAAGCACATCGTCTAAATACATGATGAACTGCTTGCCATACTTCGGCAATACGATGAATCGACCATACGCTGCTGAGGGAACCTCTATAATTGAGAATTGTTCCTCTTTGCCTTTTATCAAACGAAGCGCCAAGAATATACTCTTGTCTCTTAAATAAGGGAAAGCTCGCGTCTGATTCAGCATCAAGGTGGTCAGTGCGGAGCTAATCTTGGATTGGTAGAATTCTTTGATAAATTCAGACTGCTTCGAGGTAAGATCACGTTCCGTGATAATCTCGACATCATATTTGGACAATTCCACCTCCAGTTCATCATAAATCACTTGGCTCTTTCGCTGCTGCTCTGTCACCATTTCGCTCAAGATCTTCAACAAATCTCCAGGACTATATCCTTCGAGATTTGCATCTTCTTCCTCCACTCCACTGAGCTTTAAACGGCGGATAAACGAATAGCGCACACGAAAAAATTCATCCATGTTGTTGGAGTGAATTCCAAGAAAGCGAATGCGTTCAATCAAAGGAACAGTAGGATCCTGCGCTTCTTGAAGCACGCGTTCATTAAACTTTAGCCAGCTAATGTCTCGATTGCAAAACATCTTTTTATCTGCGATCATTCTTTCGACTTTAAGCGTTTTGGGTATTCAAAAGTGATCAATTCCGCCCCCGGACCTATTTCACTCCAACTCGACACATCAAAGCGAAGACATACCAACCCCGTGGTGGGTACATTGACGATGTGGGCATCCGTCATGGCATTGACAAAATCCGTTATACCTGGATTGTGGGCGAAATAAAGCACTGTATTAAATTCATCCTGGGTTCGGGCTATATGCTCGCGAAGTACAGCAGCATCCGCATGATATAGCTCCTCTACCATGCGCAACTCCGAGGCAGGTATGTTGAAGTTCTTTGCAAAAATCAGGGCCGTATGAACTGCGCGGGTGGCCGGCGAACAGAATATACGTATGTGCTCATTCTCAGCCGTTAGGGTACTAACATATTGGCTGACCAAATGTGCATCCCGAATCCCTCTCCCTTTCAGTGGGCGATCACGGTCTTCAATCTGGTCTAATGTCCAATTACTTTTGGCGTGACGTATCAGGTAGAGTGTTTTCATGATTGTAAAATACAGATTTACAACATGTTCTACCAACCATTAACACAGGTTTCCTGTAAATTTTAAGTTACGATTAAAGGATCTATTATCAACGGACTGATTTCGCCTCATTCCAAAGCGCTTCCATTTCTTCTAAAGCCATATCATTCAACGACTTACCCGCCTCATTCGCTTTAGACTCCATGTAAGTGAAGCGGTAAATGAACTTTTTATTGGTACGTTCCAACGCCAATTCTGGATCCAAACCACTAAGACGAGAAAAGTTGACTAAAGAGAACAGCACGTCGCCTAGCTCACCTTCTATATCATCTTGATTTCCAGATTTTTGAGCCTGCTCAAACTCACCAAGTTCCTCTTTGATTTTATCCCAAACATCTTCTGGCTGGTCCCAATCAAAACCGGCACCTCGCGCCTTATCTCCGATGCGAATCGCTTTTACCAATGCTGGAAGTCCGCGAGGAACACCTTGAAGCACACTCTTTGTGCCTTTTTCTTTGAGTTTGATCGCCTCCCAATTGGCCTTGACCTCTTCTTCGGTCGTAGCCTCTACATCACCATAAATGTGCGGATGACGATGTATTAATTTGTCGCATACGCCATGAAGAACATCTGCGACATCAAATGCACCTTTTTCACTTCCTATCTTCGAGTAGAATACCATATGGAGCATCAAATCTCCTAGCTCTTTCTTGATTTCTTCGAGGTCGTTCACTTCTATGGCATCTGCGAGCTCATAGGTTTCTTCAATGGTTAAATGACGCAGGCTTTCCAGCGTTTGTTTTTTATCCCATGGACATTCTGCACGGAGCGTATCCATGATATCGAGCAAACGCCCGAAAGCCTCCATTTTCTCTTCGCGAGTGTGTTGCGCCATTTTTTAAGGGTGGTGTTATTCTGCTACTTCCTCTGAAGTTTCAGCAGTTTCTTCCTCATCTAGAATAGACAATAAATCGTTCTTTACCAGAATGTTGAACCACTGAACTACCTTTTTGATATCACTTGCATACACGCGTTCTTGGTCAAACTTTGGGAGAACCTCGCCAAAGAAATCTTCAAGTTCATTTTTAGAACTCTTGTGCGAAATCGCTTCTTTGCCTTCAGTGACCTCAGCCATAGCTTTGAGCACTTCGCGTAACGGCACCTCTTCTTCATAGGTATAGATAGCAATATCACCGAGCGAGCTGACGTTCGCTGTGGCAGGAATAGAGGTACGCTGCCTGTCAATCAAACTTTCGACAACTACACCATTCTTGCGATGAGCGATCAGTTTAAATAATCCTGGTTTTCCTGAGATGGATAGTACGGTTCTTAGTTCCATTAATTTTTGTTTAGCCAATTTTTGACAGTTTCTAACTCCTTTTCTTTTCCTCCTTGATTCAATTCCAATAACGCTTGAGCGTTTGGAACGAGTTCATGCTGAGGATATCTCTTGATCAACATCTCCAAAAAGAGTGTTGACTTTGCTTTATCTCCTAATCTGTTTTCGAAATACAGTGCCAATTGCATCAATGCCTCCGGCGCAAATCTGTGATCTGGAAATTTACTGGTCAAAAGTATCAAATAGTTTACACCATACAATTGATTCTCATTCCCACTCATCAACACCAATCCAGCTTGCATTAAACGCTTCGGATCAGCACCTATGAAATTCGATGCCTCAATAAAGTTCGCACGTGCGCGAGCTAAATCCGTCTCTGTTGCCGTAGCACTGTCAATTTTCGCAAGGTAAAATTGCGCTGAATCTGCTACAACAATATCGCTGTGAGGATCTATTTGCTGTTCTGTTGTTTCTGTAGTAGAAGCACTGCATGCTCCCAAAACCAACATCCACAATAGCGCTATTCTCATCGTTTTTTCGGGAATTTCATAGGGTAATCGACGTTAATATCACCCCTTTCGATACTTCCTAAACGTCCTTTTATCAATCTCTTGCGCAATGGCTTGACATAATCCGTGAATAACACACCTTCAATATGATCGTATTCGTGCTGAATCACCCTTGCCGCTAACCCAGTGTAAGTCTCTTCTACGAGTTCCCAATTTTCATTGTAGTATTCGATCACGATTTTCTCCTTGCGGTAGACCATCTCTCGAACATCAGGAATGCTCAAACAGCCTTCTTCCATGCCCCATTCTTCACCATCTTCCTCGATGATAATAGGGTTGATGAATGTTTTAGTAAAGCCTTTCAATAATTCATAATCCTCCTCACCTTCTTGAGCAAAAGGACTAGCATCGACGACAAAAAGACGGATTCCACGACCAATTTGAGGAGCAGCTAAACCGACACCTTGAGCGTTATACATGGTTTCATACATGTTTTTAATCAACGCTTCAAGACCCGGATAGTCCTGATCAATCTCTTCAGCAACTTTGTTTAAAACAGGGTCTCCGTAAGCAACAATGGGTAGAATCATAATCTTCTTGAATGTGATGCAAAGATAGTTATCGTTGATCTAAATAACGTTCCAAAATGAGTGATGCAGCGACTTTATCGAGTGCACCTTTTTCTCGGCGTTTACTTTTCTTCATACCACCCATAATCAAGGCCTCAGATGCCAATTTAGACGTGTCGCTTTCATCCACTCGAACCACCTGCACATTTGGGAATTTGTTTTGAATGCGCCCCACCCATGTCTCTATGAGTGACGAACTATCGGTAATATCACCTGAAAGTACTGCTGGATCTCCAACGACGATGATTTCGGGTGCGTTCTCGCGCACATACACCACTAATTCCGAGTCTAAATCTGCTGTGGCAACGGTCCTTAAAGGAAAGGCCATCATTTGCAAAGGATCGGTCTCTGCCATCCCTGTGCGCTTACCTCCGATGTCTAATGCGAGTATTTTTGCCATAGTCCAAAAGTAGTCTTTGCCCTGCAAATGCCCTACCTTTGCAATCATTAAGATTTACAACAACACATGCAAGGATTACGCGAGATTATAGAACGTGCGTGGGAAGATCGCACCTTATTACAGCAAGAAGAAGTACAAAACGCTATTCGTCAAGTAATAGCTGCCTTAGATGCCGGAACACTGCGCGTTGCAGAGCCAGTCAATGGTGATTGGCAGGTGAATGAATGGGTAAAAAAGGCAGTGGTATTGTATTTCCCCATTCAGCAGATGGAAACCATTGAAGTGGGACCTTTTGAATTCCACGATAAAATTCCATTGAAAAAAGACTATGCGGCAAAGGGTGTACGCGTTGTGCCACATGCCGTTGCTCGTGTAGGTGCCTTCATCGAGCGTGGTGTGGTGATGATGCCGTCATACATCAATATTGGTGCCTACGTGGAATCCGGAACTATGGTGGATACTTGGGCCACCGTAGGTTCTTGTGCACAGATTGGGAAAAATGTACACTTGAGCGGAGGAGTTGGTATTGGCGGTGTGCTGGAGCCACTTCAAGCATCGCCAGTGATCATTGAAGACGACTGTTTCATCGGCTCAAGGTGTATTGTCGTTGAAGGTGTGCGCGTTGAGAAAGAAGCAGTACTGGGCGCAAATGTCGTGCTGACCGCCTCAACTAAAATTATCGACGTTAGCGGAGAAACACCTAAGGAATATCGTGGCCGTGTACCCGCCCGCTCAGTGGTCATACCTGGCACCATGCCAAAAGAATTTCCAGCTGGCACTTATCAAGTTCCTTGTGCGCTTATTATCGGTAAACGTAAAGAAAGTACGGATAAGAAAACATCGCTCAACGACGCACTTAGAACTCACAACGTCGCGGTATAATGCCCACTCAGCTATCGGTAATATACCTCAGCTATAACGAGGAAGATATCCTCGCGAAGTCAATATCCTCAGTGGTAGACCTTGCGGATGAATTGATCGTTGTAGATAGTGGATCCGCTGATGGCACTTTGGACATTGCGCGCGCCTTTGATGCCAAGATTTTCTCGAGACCTTTGGACAATTGGGGCGAGCAACGCAACTGGGCGCTGGACCAATGTCAATACCCATGGGTGTTGGTATTGGATTGTGATGAAGTGCTCTCACAGGAATTGATTCAGGAATTGTTCCATTTCAAAAAAGGCACTCCAAAAGGGGGATTATACAGCTTTAAGCGCACACATATTTTCATGAATAAACCCATGAAATTCAGCGGTCTTCAGAACGATTGGATCATTCGTCTAATGCCAAAGAATACGCGTTTTGAGACCCTATTTGTGCATGAAAAAGTCAAAGGAAGCAGCCTACGTTTATCTGGTGCTTTGATGCATCATACCTATAAAAGTGAGGAGCACTGGTCCAAAAAGATGCGTCACTACGCACAGCGGCAAGCTAAAGACTACCAGCAGCGAACGGGAGTAATCACCCCTTGGCATAAAATTGTTAAACCTTCCTTCCGCTTTTTTAAGCACTTCGTGGTAAAAGGCGGTATTTTTGACGGCTACAATGGGCTTATGTACAGCCTTTGGATGTATCGCTCGGTGAAATGGCGGTATGATGAATTAGAAAAACTTCGAAATCGATGAATTTGGCAAGTACGATCGTCATAATTACTTTAATGGTGCTGTTATTAGCTATTTACAGCTTCAAATGGGCGCTGCACTTTCAGTATTTGCGTGTACAGCATAAAAAGAAACCGGGGCATTGGATGGATTATTACAAGAGAAACTTCATCCACAGCAAAGATCAACTTTGGTGGAGAGAGAGCATCATGTTGTTCCCTTTGCTTTACCCTGTAGTAATGACTGGGAAGCCCACTGAGGATCATTGGCTCGCTAAAATCAAACGCACCAATATTGCGCTTTACTTTCTGCTCATTCTCTTTTTATTGGCCGGTATCTTCTTCTCGAAGCTTCCTTCAAACCCCTACTAAATGACCTTTCGTAAAGACTTCTTGGACCAACCTATTTTCAAGGTAGTTGGCGCAGCGGCAGATGAGCTCGGTGTACCTTGTTACGTAGTGGGAGGTTTCGTCAGGGACCAATTCATGGGTCGTCCACGAAAAATGGATTTAGACTTCGTTGCCGTTGGTAGTGGTATTGCGCTCGCAAAAGCTACTCGTGAGAGGCTTGATAAGAAGCCCAAACTCAGTGTTTTCAAGAGTTTTGGTACCGCCCACATGAACTATCAAGGCGTTGACCTTGAGTTTGTTGGTGCTCGAAAGGAAAGTTACCAGCGAAATAGCCGAAACCCTATTGTAGAGAACGGCACACTTGAAGACGACCAAAATCGCAGAGACTTTACCATCAACGCTATGGCCATATGTCTGAATAAAGACCAGTGGGGAGCACTTGTGGATCCATTTAACGGGGTGACAGATATCCAAAGCAAGTTATTACGCACTCCTCTGGATCCTAATAAAACCTTCGACGATGACCCCTTGCGTATGATGCGAGCGGTTCGATTTGCAGCGCAACTGAATTTCAAAATTGATTCCAAGGCTATTCTAAGTATCCGAGAGCATGCAGAGCGCATTAAAATTGTGGCTCCAGAACGTGTGAGTCAGGAGTTGAATAAAATCATGTCCGTGGATCGTCCGAGCTATGGGTTAGGACTGATGTTTACTACCGGGTTAATGCAGCATGTGTTGCCTGAAATACAAGCGTTACAAGGCATTGAGGAGCAAGAGGGACACAAGCATAAGGACAACTTTTACCATACACTTGAGGTGGTTGACAACCTCGCTCGCACATCAGACCAACTATGGCTACGTTGGGCGGCACTGTTACACGATATTGGGAAACCTAGAACCAAAAGATTTATTAAGCCCCAAGGCTGGACCTTCCGAGGTCATGAGTTTTTAGGAGGTAAAATGGTCCCAAAGATCTTCAAACGCTTACACCTACCTACCGACGCACGAATGAAATATGTGATAAAAATGGTGCAGATGAGCTCTCGCCCAGCCTCATTGGTAGACGAGCAGGTCACCGATAGTGCTGTTCGAAGGCTACTCTTTGATGCAGGAGAAGATGTAGAGGATTTGATGAAGCTTTGTGAAGCTGATTTAACGACTAAAAATGAGAAGAAGAAGCGCCGGTACTTGAACAACTTTAAGCAGGTTCGTGAAAAGTTTAAAGAGGTCGAAGAGCGTGATCACATTCGTAACTTCCAACCGCCAGTAAGTGGAGAGGAAATTATGAACGCATTCGGAATTGGTCCTTGTAGAGCCATAGGGCAAATCAAAGAAGCACTAAAGGAAGCCATTTTGGAAGGCGAAATTCCAAATGATAAATCAGCCGCAATGCTCAAAATGAATGAGATTGCAAAAGAATTAGGATTGACCAAATAGCTATGGAAATTTTTCTACGCGTAATCGCGGATACACACGACACAGTACTTAAAGAAATGCGCATCAAAGGCAGCGCAAGTATGCTTAGCCTACATGAGCATATTTTCAGTTCATTCGGACTATTACCTGGTGAAATGGGAAGTTTTTTCGAGAGCACTCCGAATTGGGACCAAGGAGCCGAGTTGCCCATGTTCGCCATGGAAGAAGATGGAAAGAGCATGGAAAACATGAGCGTTGAAGCATTCTTCAGTGGTTCAAATCATGCCTTGTACGTCTACAATTTCCTCGACATGAATATATTTTACGTCGAAAAAACACGTATCGAAGAAGAAGAGGGATTTGAGGATTTCGTCATTTTGTCGAGCGTAGGAGAAATCCCTTTGAAAGAAATGTCTTCTAGCGCCTCATCTGCTGCTACCACGAATCCGGAAGCAATGACTGAAGCGGAACTAAACGAAATCTACGGTCTTGAAGATTTAGATGCAGGTAAGCTCCCTGGCGACGATGATTTGGACGAGGACGACTATGAAGAGCCGTACTATTAAGGAATATTGATTTCAAGTACGCGCTCAACAGGTATGGTAATATCTCCTTTCAGGAAAATTTTACCGGCATAATGGAGCCATATCGTCGTTGTAATGGTGTAAATCTTATTGTCCTCTGCAGAGAAAACGATGACCACTTTTTTGTGCTGAATATTTCCAAGATATGTAGCCTCGTGGATCAATTTAGACCTCTTATGCATCTCCATGAAAGAAGAAAGTACTTCCCCTTTAGGAAAGCGAATCTTGGCAGATTCTAAGCGGCTAATATTTTCAGGCAGTTGAGTCATTTTGTTTTTAGGCTGTTCTTCTAAAATACTTAAATTCGGTGAATGAAGCACTATGATGTGATGAAAAAGAAGACCTATGAGGTCATCTTTGAAGCAAATACGCCCAGAGGAAAAGCCTTCGATGTAGCCTTGTTTTTCTTGATTGGGATCAGCATTTTAAGCATTATGCTGGAGACTGTTCCGAGTATTTCAAAGGACTATTCACATGTGTTTTACGCAGTCGAATGGACCACTACCGTGTTGTTCACTTTGGAATACCTCTTAAGGATATGGAGCAGTCCAAAATCTACGAAATACATCAGCTCGTTCTATGGTATAGTGGATTTGATTGCCACTGCGCCGTTGTACATTTCGATCCTGCTTCCTGGTGGCACCCACGGAATAGCGATTGTTAGATCGCTGAGACTTTTGCGAATTTTTAGAGTACTCAAACTGAGCCGATTTCTTATCGAGGGCAACATGCTTTGGCAAAGTCTCTTGCGATCTTCAAGAAAAATCGGCGTTTTCTTATTCACGGTTGTACTGCTCTGCATTATTATGGGAACCTTCATGTACGTTATCGAAGGACCTGAAAATGGGTTTAGTTCTATTCCCCTGAGCATTTATTGGGCGATTGTTACCTTAACTACCGTTGGTTATGGCGATATTGCACCGCATACCGTTCTGGGCCAATTCATAGCCTCAGCCATTATGATTTTAGGATACGCCATCATCGCTGTTCCTACGGGAATTGTGACTGTTGATTTGACAAGGCCGGAATCCAAGGAAAACCTCCCCACCCTGCGCAACTGCGAGAACTGTGGGGAATCCACTCGTCTAACCACAGCCCACTTCTGTATGAATTGTGGCACAAAACTTCCGGAACATGTCGACTAAAACTCTAATCAACATCTGTGGCCCTACCGCAGTAGGAAAAACAGCTGTCGCGATGCATTGGGCGGAGCATTTCAAATGTCCTATCCTTTCGACCGATAGCCGTCAATGCTACAGCGAATTAGAGATAGGATCTGCACCTCCATCTAAAGTGGAACAAGACGCTGTTGCACATTATTTCATCGCTGATCGTAGTATTCACCAGCCTATTACCGCTGGGGAGTTTGAGCATTTTGCCATTTTGAAATTAGGCGAACTCTTCCAATCTCACGATGTAGTGGTGTCCGTAGGCGGATCAGGCATGTACATCGACGCACTACTCCACGGTCTCGACCCGCTTCCAAGTGATCCAGCGATCAAAGCGGCACTTGAAGAACGTCTAGCAACTGAAGGTATCGGGGCTTTAATGCGAGAATTAAAAGAGGCCGATCCACAGCATGCTGCAAAAGTAGATTCGCGCAACCCGAGAAGAGTGATTCGCGCCCTTGAGGTGATCCAATGTACAGGCAAGCCTTATTCTGACCAATTAAATTCTGAACCTAAACAGCGTGATTTCCAGATTGTGAATTGGGTACTGAATATGGATCGAAACGCGCTGTACGAAAGAATCAACATGCGTGTAGACCAAATGATCCAAGCCGGATTAGAGCAAGAGGCCAGAGACTTACAACAACATCAAGACCTCGTTAGCTTGCAGACGGTAGGTTACCGAGAATGGTGGCCGTATTTGAATGGTGAGATAGAGCTCGAGAGAACCGTTGAACTGATCAAACAAAATAGTCGCCGTTATGCCAAGCGACAATTGACCTATCTCAAACGATTTACCAAGGCCCAGTGGCTGGAACCGAATAATATCTCGGCTCAACAGGAGTCACTAAAAAAAGCTGGAGTGATGTGATACGGTATTTTAGCTTTCCTAAGGGTTTATGGATACTTCAAGGGCTGTACCTTCTAGGTCAGCGACTCGATCGATTCTTTAGGTCTCGCCGTGCACAATATGCCCCATTTCCCAGCATTTGCGTGGGCAATTTTCAGGCGGGCGGTACGGGAAAAACTCCTGTGACTCAATGGATTGCAATGGAGTTAAAGGCACTGGGCTATGAACCTATTGTCCTGCTGCGTGGCTACAAAGGTACACTCGTAGAAAGCGCCCTGGTGACAACAATGGATGCAGAAATCTATGGAGATGAAGCCCTACTTCACGCTTCACACTTTCCTACTATTGTTGGCAAGAACAGGCAAGCGAGCTGCACCATAGCAAAGAGCGTTTCAACGGGCAATAAAACAGTGCTCATTCTCGATGATGGACTGCAGCATTATCCACTCAAAACTGATTTTTCTGTGGTGTGTCAAAAGTCAAAGAAATTTGAATACGACACCCTGCTACCTCAAGGTCGGTTGCGTGAAATTCCTAACAACAGGATGGACGCTATCATTAGCAGCACCACCACCGATAAAGCAATGGAACCACAGTCCTGGAGAGGCGTTCCCGAGTATTTCCTTCAGCGAAAAATGAAGCTGTGCTCTGGCCCTTCACTCCCAGGTCTTCTGGTATGCGGAATTGCCCGGCCCAATGATTTTTTCCACCAAGTGCAACAACAAATTGGCTCCTGCCCCGGAGAATTAGCCTTTAGTGATCACCACAGGTATTCTACACGTGAGGTAAAGAAGATCGAGAGCATGTCAGCTTCAAGCGACTATCGGGTGCACTGCAGCGCAAAAGACGCCGTGAAGTTAGCACCACTGATCGCCTCGCTAAAAAGCCCCATACAACTCAGTATTTGGGACATTGAACTCGAGCCCATTAGCGATGTTCGCCCCCTTTTCGAGAAGATGGTAGCGAAAATTGAAGAAGTGTATAAAAATCGGCCTTTAAAAGGCGAACAAAAAGCGTAAATTAGCGCTCTAAATTCCTCGTGATGTCTAGTATTTACGATACTTACGAACCGGTTATCGGTCTTGAAGTTCACGTGCAGTTAAGCACGAACAGCAAAGCTTATTGTGGCGATGCTACAGCCTATGGAGCATCGGCAAATTCACAAGTAAGCCCCATCAGTTTAGGGCACCCCGGAACATTACCTATGTTCAATAAAGCCGTGATGAACTATGCGGTTAAATTGGGCATCGCCTGTGATTGTACTATTCGAGAGAGAAATGAATTTGCCCGCAAGAATTACTTCTATGCGGATTTGCCGAAAGGCTACCAAATCACTCAAGATACCACGCCTATTTGCACTGGTGGTTTTGTTCGTATTAAAACTGCGGATGGAGCGGACAAGAACATTAATCTTACCAGAATTCACATGGAGGAAGATTCGGGGAAAAGCATCCACGATATCGATCCATTCAACACCCTGGTAGATTTAAACCGTGCGGGAATTCCACTCTTAGAGATTGTTTCAGAGCCCGAGATTAAGAATGGAGAAGAAGCATACAGCTACTTGAGTGAAATCAGAAAATTAGTGCGCTACCTCGAAATATCTGACGGTAACATGGAGGAAGGTTCGCTTCGCTGCGATTTGAACATTTCAGTTCGTAAAAAAGGCGTAGAGAAGTTCGGGACAAAAGTCGAGGTAAAGAACATGAACTCTTTCCGTAACGTACAAAAGGCCATCGATTACGAAATCATTCGTCAAATCGACTTGATCGAGGCAGGCGAAACGATCGAGCAACAAACGCGTACCTACGATGCTGCAAAGAATAAAACCATTGGGCTTCGTACCAAAGAAGATGCACACGACTACCGCTACTTTCCAGAGCCAGACCTCGTACCGGTTATCGT